>ENA-ORXT01003926-ORXT01003926.1-marine-metagenome-genome-assembly--contig:-NODE-3926-length-15812-cov-4.719733_pt1 | contig 15812 bp, 10 predicted proteins | sample MGYA00237868_ERZ511482 | MGnify/ENA metagenome assembly ERZ511482 | reverse complement strand
AACGAGCTGAATTTAGGGCGGTGAAAGTGAGGGGGTCCTGCTGGAAATCACTATCCAATCACTTTTTTCAAACGTTCTCATCACCATAGCTCCGACCCATTTCCCTCGGTCCTCGCCGGAGACGGGCGGTACGTTGATAACTCCGGTGCCTCCTCTCGGAGAACGTACATCCCGCCCCCGGCACATAAAACAGCCCGACCACTCTCCGGTGAGAATGGTCGGGCTGTCGGAATCTAGCTGTACTGCCAGTTTCCTCGGGGGCCGCAGGGAAGCGCCTCCGGTATTTTCAGCACTGCTTACTTGATGCGACGCTCTTTGATGCGGGCCTTCTTACCGACGCGGTCACGCAGGTAGAAAAGACGGCTGCGACGAACCTTACCGTGCTTAATGATGGTGAGTCCGTCAATGGCCGGGGAAGACAAAGGAAAGATACGCTCTACGCCGATGCCGTTAGACATCTTGCGTACGGTAAAGGTCTTCGTCAGGCCTTCCCCCTTGATCTGAAGAACGTCGCCACGGAACTGCTGAATACGGGACTTTTCGCCCTCCGTAATCCGGTAGTCGACAACTACGGTATCACCGGCGCGGAAAGCCGGAAGTTTGGTTTCTTTGGTAACCTGTTCGTGAATGAAGGAAATAGCGTCCATGATGGTACAAATTTTTGAACTCGCTTCTTGCGGCCCGCAAAGGTACCACTTTGTTTTTTCCTGCGCAAGATACGGGAGTAATTTGTAGGGCACCCGTTCGGGCCGTGTCGTTTCATCCCGAACCACCGCTTTTGTCTCGCAACGTCCGCCTTCCGCCGGCCGGATCAAAACAACGGAAAACACCTAGAAAAACCGGTGTGCTTCGTCGTCTTTACTCACCGCCGTTCTCAGGCCAGCTTGACCGGCCGGTGCAAGACGTGGCCCACCACGCCCCAGATGATCAACTCATCTCCCGGATGCACCTCGATGGGCGCAAAAGAAGGGTTTTCCGCAAGCAACAATATACCCTCCGCCCGCCGGGAAAAACGCTTGACCGTGAATTGCTGGTTAATAAAGGCTACGACGACGTCGTTGTGGCGGGCCTCTACGGAACGATCGACCACCAGGATATCGTCCGGGTAAATACCGGCCCCGACCATGCTTTCACCCTCCACGCGGACGAAGAAGGTACAGGCAGAGTCCTTCACGAGGTAATCGTGCAGGTTCAGCGCCTCCATGGCGTGGTCGTCCGCCGGAGACGGAAAACCCGCCTGGACGGACTCGAAGTAGGGAAGTACCAGCTCGGGGTAACGAACGTGGCGAATGGCGGGGACGCGCGCATCGTCGGCGCGCCCCGGGAAGTAATTGTTTGTCATTTTTGCAACCTTTGGTATAGTCCGGCCCCAAAATCGGGCGATGGTTAAAACAGAATACGGGCCAAATCTAGGGTAAAAATGTTTTAAATATAAATTTATGTTTTAATATGTTTTAAATATTAATATTCCGGATGGTTGCCGGCTGCCGCGCACGGCCCTTAAAAGCGCCCGGGACCCCCGACACCATCTGAAAAATGCTTCCCCCCGAATTTCCTATCTTCGTCCCACCGGAACGCCGGTTACCCTACAATTTTAAAAAACTCCGCGGGCCAGGGAAGAAAGGCTTGCGAACCCCCAACCAAGCCAACATAAATGGATACTACCCCAGACAACGCCCCTGAAGAAAAAGTGGAGGAGCCGCCAACCGTCTATTTTGACGAACTCGACATTGCCGACGAAGTACTCGACGCCCTCGACGATATGGGCTTCGACAAATGTACGCCCATCCAGGCCCAGGCCATCCCACCCGCCATCGAAGGGCGGGACGTGTTGGCCGTTGCGCAGACCGGCACCGGCAAAACAGCCGCTTTCCTGCTGCCCATCCTGACTAACATTTGCGACAAGCCGCCCGGCAAAGTAACCTCCATCGTGCTGACCCCCACCCGGGAACTCGCGATGCAGATCGACCGCCAACTGGAGGGTTTCAGCTTCCACATGGAGGCCAGCTCCATCCCGGTTTACGGCGGGCGCGACGGCCACAGCATGGCCCAGGAACAAAAAGCCCTCAAAGGCGGTGCCCCCATCGTCGTCGCTACCCCGGGCCGTCTGATGGCCCACCTCGATATGGGCTATACCGACCTGAGCGAAGTGCGCCACCTCGTACTCGATGAGGCCGACCGGATGCTTGACATGGGCTTCGTCAACGATATGTTGAAGATCATCGACATGCTGCCGAAGGAGAAGCTACAGATTCTCTTCTTCTCGGCCACCATGCCGAACAAGATCCGCAAGTTCAGCCGCGACATCCTGAAGAACCCGGTCGAGATCAGCATCGCCATCTCCAAGCCGGCGGAGAAGATCAAGCAGAAAGCCTACAATGTTTCCGACTGGGCCAAGAATGCCCTGATCGAAGACATCCTGAAGGAGAAGTGCAAAACGATGGACCGTATCCTTATCTTCTGCGGGCGCAAGAAAACCGTGCGGGAGCTTACCCGCCGCCTGGCGCGCAAGAACCCCAAAGTGAAAGACGTTTCCTCCGATCTGGATCAGAACGAGCGGGAAGAACGACTGCGGTTGTTCCGTTCCGGCGAGATTCAAGTCGTTGTAGCGACCGACGTTTTGAGCCGGGGCATCCACATCAACGGCATTGACCTGGTGATCAACTTCGACGTGCCGGGTGACGCGGAGGATTACGTCCACCGCATCGGCCGAACGGCCCGCGCGGCGGCCGAAGGGGAAGCGATTACCCTCATCAGCGGTGGCGACGACCGTCGCCGTTTTAAGGCCATCGAGGAATTAATGGAGATGAAAGTCGAACGCCTCGACGTCCCCGAATACCTGAAGGATGATGGCCAGGATCGGGGCCGGGGTGGTCGCGGCGGCGGCGGCGGTCGCGGCCGCGGCGGTGATCGCAATCGCGGTGGCGGAGGCCGCTCCGGCGGCGGGCGCGGCAAAGGCGGCAGTCGCGGCGGCGGTGGCCGGCGCGATGATAAGCCACGCGGTGAAAGCAAGGACGGCAAACGTCGCAGCGAAAGTGGTAGCAGCGAGGGCGGCAAACGTCGCCATAGCGAACGCAACGACGGGCCACGCCCCGAGCGCACCGGCGGCGATCAGCCCCGTGACCCGAACCGCAAGCAGCGCGGTCGGGGTCGCGGACCGAAGCCGGAAGGTAACGGCGGCGACAAGCCGGAGTAACTTTCACACACCAGGTCCCCGCCCCTTTACACGATACCCGCGCGGTTATTGAATGTCCGGCAAAATCGTATGCCCCATATCGCCCCCGCGAAGCAGCCACGCGGATAATCGCACATCATGTCCAAAGACTACACCCCCTTCGCCAATCGCCTCCGCAAAATGGCCAAGCACTACGGCAAGTGGGCGCGCCGCCAGGAAATCGAGGTTTACCGCGTGTACGACGCCGACCTCGACGAGTTTCCCATCATCATCGACCGCTACGCGGAGCAGGTCTACGTCTCCCTCTACCACCGCAAGGGGGAAGTCTGGACGGAAGACGACTACCAGGATCGCAAGCTCGCTTACCGCGACGTGATTACCGAAGTATTCGGCGTCGGGCGCGACCAGGTATTCTTCAAACTTCGCAAGCAACAGAAGGGCGATAGCCAGTATGAAAAACTCTCTATTGCTCAGCGGGAGTTTACCGTCGTGGAAAACGGCCTCGGCTTCATCGTCAATCTGACGGATTACCTCGATACCGGCCTTTACGCCGATCATCGGCAGACGCGCATGATGATCGCTGAGCGGGCAAACGGCAAGCGCGTTCTCCATCTCTACGCTTATACCTGCTCTTTCGGCACTTATGCCGCCGCGGCCGATGCCTTCCGCGTGGACAGCATCGACCTGTCCAACACCTACCTGGAGTGGGGCAAGCGCAACTTCGAGCTCAACGAGATCGGCACCGAGCGGCACCGTTTCATCCGCGCCGACGGCCTGGAGTGGCTGCGGGAAGACAAGCTGCTGAATTACGATCTCATCATCCTGACCCCACCTACTTTTTCCAACTCCAAGATGACCAAGGCGTCTTTCGATCTCCAGCGTGACTACCTTAAATTGATCAACCGCTGCGTGCCGAAACTGAACCCCGGGGGCTCCATTTTCTTCGCCACCAACGCTCGTAAGTTCAGGTTTGACGAAAGCAACGTGATGGGCGCGGCTTCGGTCAGGGACATTACGAAGCAGACGCTTCCACAAGACTATCGGAAGAAAAATCCGCACAGGGTTTGGGAGATCGCGGCCAAGCCGGCGAGGTAAGCATAACAAGTCGACCAGGCAGCGAAATAACTCCGCTTACCGTTTGAAAAACACACTGAAGCAAGTATCCACTTAACTTGCATGACATTTGACAATCGTTTCCGGAGCAATCATTCGTAAGGTCAAAGGCCTGTTTTCATTCTTTGCTCCTACTGGCTATTACATAACCTAACCCAATAATTGAGACCAGAAAGTGTGGCTATGCCTCCAAAAACATAATTTACGCCCTCATTCGTGGCTTTTCACGTCCGTTTATTTACTAATCCATATTCAACTTAAGACTAGTATGAAAAGATACTTACTAACGGGTCTTTTGCTTTTCCTCGGCCTCTGCGTGTACGCACAGCAGACCATCCGCGGAACGGTAAAGGACGAAACCGGCGAGCCCCTGATCGGCGCTACCCTGCTGGTTGCCGGCACCACGGTCGGAACCGTCACCGACCTCGACGGCCAATTCACCCTTTCTCCTCCGGCCAACAGCGAAAAACTGGTAGTTACATACACGGGTTTCACCACCCAGGACGTCGCCCTGACCAACGCCACGGTTTATGACGTTACGTTGCTGCCGGCGGCGGAACTTCTCAATGAAGTAGTCGTGATCGGCTACGGCGAAACCAGCAAGCGTTTCCTGACGGACAACGTGGTAAAGCTCAGTGCCGAAGACATCAACCGCGTTCCGGTCTCTAACTTCCAGACTACCTTTGCCGGTAAAGCGGCGGGCGTTAGGGTTACGCAGATCAACGGTAAGGTCGACGCCGGTATTACCGTCCGCGTCCGTGGAGCCGCCAGTATCAGTGCCGGTTCCGACCCACTTTACGTCCTAGACGGCGTGCCGCTTGTGAACGACAACGAATCCACCAACGGAGCACCTGTCAATCCGCTGCTTTCCCTCAGCCCTTCCGAGATCGAAAGCATCGATATCCTGAAGGACGCCAGCTCGGCGGCCATCTATGGTGCGCGGGGTGCTAACGGCGTGGTACTGATCACCACCAAGCGGGGTAAGATCGGTAAAGCACGGATGACCTTAAACCTCTCCCACGGTACGAGCGCGCCGACCAACCTGGTGGAATGGCTCAACACCGAAGAATACGTAGAACTGATCACCGAAGCGGGCGTCAATGGTTTGGCGACGGGTGGTTTCCCCGACCCCGGTTTCGTAGAAGAACGTTTCGACCGTTACAGCAACGGAACGGACTGGCGGAACGGCGAGATCGACACCGAATGGAACGATCAGACTTTCCGTAACGGCTCACAGTCGGACGCTAATTTCTCCGTTTCCGGAGGCGACGCAAAAACGATTTACTACTTCGGCGGGGCTTACAATGACACCAAGGGCATCCTGACGGGTAACGACCTGAATCGCATATCCGCCCGGACAAACCTGAAGCATAACTTCAGTCCTAAGTTCTCCGCCGGTCTGAACCTAGGGTACTCCACGACGACCATCAACCGGGTTGCGAACGACAACGCCTTCGTGAATCCGCTACAGGCCATTGCCCAGGCACCACTTTCTCCGGTACGTCTGGAAAATGGTGATCCCTTTGCCGGTACCGTTTACCCTAACTTCCTGCTGGAACTCGACTTCGGCGACTACGTCACCCGGCTTCGCCGCCTGACGGGTAAAGTTTACGCCCAGTACGAAATCATCCCGGGTTTGAAGTTCAACACCGATTTCGGTTACGATATGAGCTATACCACGGAAGAGCAATTCCGGGGTAGCCGCACGCCTTTCCAGTCCACCAACGGGCAGGTATTCAATTCCAACGTAGCGCAGGAAAATTACGTTTGGGCCAACTACGCAACTTTCGACCGCGACCTCAATGCCCGCAACAGCATCAATGTAGTCGTGGGTACGGAGATCACCGAAGCGCGTCGCCGTTTCAACAGCGTCACGGGTACTGAATTCCCGTCCGATGATTTCCAGACCATCAACAGTGCCGCGGAGATCACCGCCGGCCGGGGTTCCTTCACCGGTTACAATTTCCTTTCCTACTTCGCCCGGGCGCAGTACGTATTTGATGATAAGTACTTCGTTAAAGCCAGTATTCGCCGCGACGGCTCTTCCCGATTTGGCAGCAACAACCGCTACGGTACTTTCCCGGCTGCTTCCGTTGGCTGGATCGTATCCGAGGAAAACTTCCTTCAGGACAACAGCGTGCTTTCTTTCCTGAAAGCGCGGGTTAGCTACGGCCAGCTGGGCAACTCCGAGATCGGCAACTTCCCATCTCTGTTTCTTTTCCAGGGTACTTCCTACAATCAGCGGCCCGGCATTCAGCCGACGCAGCCAGGCAACAACGACCTGACCTGGGAGACCTCCACCCAGTTTGATCTTGGTATCGAGTTCGGCCTGTTTAACAACGTTGTCAGTGGCGAGCTCGACTTCTACAATAAAGACACGGAAGGCCTGCTCTTCTCCGTTCCGCTGCCCGGTTCCTCCGGCGCTACGTCCATCAACCGTAACATCGGCTTGCTGAACAACCAGGGCGTAGAACTGATACTGAACGCCGACATCATCAGTAAGCCCAATGGCTTTTCCTGGAGAACCAGCTTCAACGCTTCCCGTAACGTAAACGAGATCGAAGCGCTGCCGAACGATAACGCCGACATCATCTTCAGCCAGAACATCAACCGGACGGGCGCGCCGGTATCCTCTCACTATTTGCCCGAGTACGCCGGTGTCAACCCCGCAAATGGCGATGCCCTGTACTTCATTAACGGCGATGGCGAAGACGCCCGCGAGACGACCAACAACGTAGGAGAAGCCAACCGGGCCATTCTCGGTAATCCGTTCCCCGATTGGACGGCTGGCCTGACGAATACTTTGGCCTACCAAGGCGTAACCCTTTCCTTCACCTTCATGGGTGAATGGGGTGCTTCCGTTTATAACGCCGGTGGCCGTTTCCAGTCCGCTAACGGCGACTGGTTCGACAACCAAACTAAAGACCAACTCAACCGGTGGCAGAACCCCGGTGACATCACCAACGTGCCCCAGGCTCGCCTTGGCGGCGGTAACGGTACGGCCCACTCCTCCCGCTGGTTGGAGCGCGCTGACTTCGTCCGCTTACGCAACCTGACGCTGAGCTACGACCTGCCCAAGAGCTTCATGGACCGGGTCGGCTTCGACGGTACCCAGGTCTATCTGACGGGGGTCAATCTGCTGACCTTTACCGACTTTACGGGCTACGACCCGGAAGTACGCGCTGATAGCAACACCCGCGCCGACGGTTCCAGCGAACTCTCTACCGGTCAGGTATTCTATTCCGCTCCCGCCGCCCGCACGATTTCGGCCGGTATTAGTGTTAACTTTTAATCCCCACACTACCAATGACAAATAATAAACTAACACTACTACTCGCGTTGGCGGTATTTGGTTTCTCTAGCTGTGAGGACTCCCTGGAAATCCTGCCCGCTCAGTCTATTTCCGGTGAAATTGCGATCAGCACGGAAGCCAATATCCAGAACATCCTAACGGGTGCCTACGCCGAGAATGGAGAAGATGACTCCTACGGCGGTCAACTACAATTGATGGCTGACCTACTCGGTAAAGGAGAATACATTACCTGGGTGGGTACTTTTATTCAGCCCCGTCAGGTCGCCAACAAAAACATGTTGGCTGATAACGGTTTCATCGGTGGTTATTGGAACAATGCTTACGCTGCGATTAACCAAGCCAACCTGGTGCTGGATAATCTGGACATAGTTACCAGCAGTACCGAAGAACGCGATCGCCTCGAGGGCGAAGCGCGCTTCCTGCGGGCACTTGGTTACTTCGACCTTAACCGTCATTTCTCTTCCGGCAGCATGGGCGTACCGCTCCGTACGACAGGCATCTCTGACTACTCGGTCGATCTTTCCACCGCTCGGGCTTCCACCACCGAGGTATACGACCTGGTGATTTCCGACCTGACGACAGCCGTGAGCAAGTTGCCGGACGCTAATGACTTCTTCGCTGACAAGTATGCCGCTCAAGGCCTGCTTGCCCGTGTTTACCTGCAGCTTGGTCGTTACGGTGAGGCGCGTGACGCAGCCAACGACGTGTTGGCCAATAGCGGTCACATGCTGACAAGCAGTTTCGCTGACGCGTTCAACAACGATATGGACAGCAGCGAAGACATTTTCGCCATCCAGGTAACCTCTCAGGATGGTGCTAACGATTTGATCAACCACTACGCCGACGAACAGAACGGCGGTCGTGGTGGTGACATCGAAGTCAACGATGCTTATGTAGCCATCTTTGAAGCTGACGACGAGCGCGGCAGCTTCTTCGTCGAAAGCCGCCAGAGTGGTGCCCGCCTAACGGCCAAGTACACCAACCAGTTTGGTAATATCCCCCTGATCCGGGTAGCGGAAATGCACTTGATCCGCGCCGAATCCAATCTGCGCGAGGACACCGAAACAGGCCTTAGCCCGCTCGACGAGATTAACGCCCTGCGCGGACGTTCCGGTGCTTCCGCGCTCGACGATGTCGACCTGGACGATATCTTGCTGGAGCGTGACCGTGAATTGGGCTTTGAAGGTTTCTTCATCCACGACATCCGCCGTACCGGCCGGAACGAAGGTGATTTTACCTTTGATGCCGACGAGTTGGTCTTCCCCATCCCGCAAAACGAGATAGATACCAACCCTTCCATGGAGCAGAACCCCGGTTATAATTAATGACCGGCTTAGGCTATAATGCTTCAGGCTACGGAGCCCGGAGGGAATAGATTTCCTTCCGGGCTTCTTTATGCGTTGGCGTTGCGTTCTTTTAAGGACCGCTGCCGGACTTATGTTTACTTCGCCCGTTTTCGGGAACCTCACTACGGCCGAAGCCGCGGCCTTACGTACGAAGTCTTGCGGACTGTTTCCGACCTTGTGGGTGACCGGACTATTTTTACGGCGTTAATTTTTCACCGCTAAATCGTTTTTGTTATGCGCCCTTTATACGTCGCCCCCTCCCCGCTCGGTGGGCGGGGTGTTTTCACGCCCGAAGAAATTTCGGCCGGTGACATCATTGAACTGGCGCACGTTATCCTGCTTTCCGCCGAAGAGCGCACCGTCGTCCACGAAACGACGCTGCACGATTATTACTTCCAGTGGGACGGCGACCGGGCGGCCATCGCCCTGGGTTATGGTTCGCTCTACAATCACGCCGACAAAGCCAACGCCGAATTCGAGCTCGACTACGAATTCGAGCAAATCCGCTTCATTGCGCTGCGCAAAATTCTTCCGAGCGAAGAAATCACCACTAATTATAGGGTCGGTGACAAGGAAATGAAGTTGTGGTTTGAAGAATCATAATCATTCGTCCACAAGCATTACTCGATTTGCAATGTTGTCGTTTTCACTATCGCAAACATGGTCGGCCCTCACACCTCACCATTATGAATCATTCAATAAAAATACATTTTCATGTTCCAGTTCATAAAAATTTAATCTTTCTATTGAAAACACTTGCTGGTTAGGCTTAAAACACTGCATCTTTGCCAATGCAAGAACGACACAACGGTGTTGATGCATCCCGAAACTTTTTGATTTTCTCAGCCGGTGATTTCGGCGGAGCCAAAAACACCGGCTGAGAAAATCAAGAAGTTTCGGGATAACACTGTAGAGTGATGAAACTGGCAGCCATGCCCGCTTGTCTCGCGGGTGAGGAAACCGGGAAAAATCACAGACCGGTGCTCCGTAAGGAGCCCGCTTCTTCGGAGCAACGGTCTACGACTAACCGCCTCGTGCAGGTTCGACTCCTGCCTCTACAGCAGTGCATCGTTGTGTTTCTTGTTTTTGGCTGCTGATGCAGGCTTCGCCTGCATCAGCAGCCAAAAACAAGAAACACAACGATAACCTTGTAGGATGACGAAATTGGCAGCCGTGCCCGCTTGTCTCGCGGGTGAGGGTTCGGGGACAAACCACCTATCTAATACGTGGCTAACCCCCTCTTGAAGGTTCGACTCCTTCTCCTACAGCAGTGCATCGTTTGCTTTTTTGTTTTGCCGGGTGGTCAGCTCGGCTCCGCCGAGCTGACCACCCGGCAAAACAAAAAAGCAAACGATGAAAATGTAAGGTGATGAAATTGGCAGCCATGCCCGCTTGTCTCGCGGGTGGGGATTCTGGATAAACCACGAACCGGTGCTCCGTAAGGAGTTTTGCTTCTTCGGAGCAACGGTTCAAGGCTAACTACCCTTTGCAGGTTCGACTCCCGCCCTTACAGCAAAACCGCGGATGACTTCTTGTTTTTCACCGCCTGCTTTACGGCTCCGCCAAAAAGCAGGCGGTGAAAAACAAGAAGTCATCCGCGTAACATAACCAAGCGGGCCGCTCTTCTTACGGAGGGACGGCCCGCTTTGCGTTTGTCACGCTCCAACACTACGACGTTTTGCTCCGCGAGCCTTAGTGCAATCCTCCGTGAGGCTCCGTGGGTCAAACAACCGCGAAGCGGTTACGTAAATATGCTCCCCCGCCTCGCTTACCCGAATTGCTTAACTTGGGCGTTCATCAACTCAGCACCTATGCCCGAAGTCTGGGCGGCGTTCATCGAGGGAAAGCCCGGCGGCGAAGAAGCACTATTTCGCCGGTTCTACACCGACCTGTATCGGTATGCGTTGCGGCTGACGGGAGACGAGAGCGGCAGCCGGGACCTGGTGCAGGAGTTGTTTTTGCGCCTGCTGGAAAAACGGGCGGGGCTACCCGCTGAGGTGGCCTCGCCACGCGGGTACCTGCTGCGGATGCTGCGCAACCAGATGATCGACGGGCTGCGGAGTGACAAGATCCGGACGGTGGACCTGGAGCAGGGGCGGGTAAGCTTGCTGGTGGCAAAAGACCGGACGATGGAACAACTGTGGGTAGCGCGGGAACTGGCAACGGAACGGACGCGAAAACTGAGCTCGGCGCTGGCCGGGCTTTCACCGGCGCAGCGGGAAATCGTCATTTTGCGGTTTTACCAGGAACTGTCGTTTGAGGACATCGAAACGCTGACGGGGCTGCGGTACCAGACCATTCGTAATTACCTGAGCCGGGGCCTGCAACGGCTAAGGGCAACTTTTGCCGAAAAAGAATAGTTACTTTGAGTACAAACGGTAATAAGCCGCCGTCTTTGCGGCAGTCGTCCCACGAATCAAAATATGCAACAACACTTTTCTGATACGGAATCCCTGGCCGCCGACCCGCAATTCGTTGCCTGGGTGCGGGCCGGCAAGCCCGCCGCCACCGGCGAGGCCTGGGAAGCCTGGGCGGCGGCGGACCCGCAACGGAGACGGTGGATGGCGGAAGCAACGGAGACGGTCGAAGCACTTCGATTTCCGGTGACGGACCCCGCGCCGGAGGTCATCGACGAGGAATGGGCGCGCTTTCTCCAGGCCTCCAAAACGTCCGTTGCACCCGCGACCCCGCCCGAAAAAGAAGCGGTCCCCCCCACAAGAGAAATTACCCGCAAGCCACGCCGACGGTGGCTCATCGCCGCAACCCTGCTGCTGCTGATCAGTACCGGCTTGCTGTGGTGGCTGGCCTCCCCTTCCGTTTGCGCGACCGATTATGCCGAGCGGGAAACCATCGTACTCAGAGACGGAACGCGGGTGATCCTGCATCCGAACTCCATCCTGACGGTCAGGCAATGGGATGACGGGGCACGTAGCGTGAGCCTCGACGGGCAGGCCTTCTTCGAGGTCGCCCGGCAGCCGGACCGCCCTTTCACGGTGGCCGCCGGGGAAATGACCGTCACGGTACTCGGCACCCGTTTTAACCTCGAAAACCGCACCGGCCGCCAGATCGTCGCGCTGGAAGAAGGCAGCGTTCGGCTGGGCACCGGTGCCGACGAAGACCAGACGCTCGCCCCCGGCGAGGTGGCTACTTTTACTACCGCCGCCCGCGGCCTCGTCAAATCCCGCCCCGCCAGCCTCGAAACCTACGTCTCCTGGCGCGACGGCTACTGGAAACTGGAGTCGGAAAGCCTCGAAAATATCGCCCGCCGCCTTACCGAAACCTTCGGCGTAGAGGTTGTTTTTTCCGACCCCGCGCTGGCCGGGCGTAAACTCTCCGGCACCCTCGCGGCGGACGAACTCGACGTGCTGCTGAGCCAGATCGGCGGGTTGCTCGACCTTTCCGTTACACACGAAGGCGGTACCGTACGCTTTTAGCCGACGAAACATTCGCCCTTTTCACAACCGTTCCTCCCCGTTTTAGCATAGCTGTTCCTTATCTTAGGGCCATACCTCACCCGTCTCTCTCTTTTTCGGAACCGTCACTCAACGCCACGAACATTGTCGTTCTTCATCCATCGCTTTGTACTATGTTTGTCGTTTGCCCTCCTCTTGCCGGCGGGCCGGCTGGCGGCTCAGGCGGGCGATACGATCCGTCTGGAAACGGTACTGGAAGGCTGGATGCAAAACGACGGCCACCATTTCCTCTATGAACCACGGACGGTGGAAGGCATCTTCGTGCGCCGGGCGGAAGCGGACGGCTGGTACTTTCCCGACATCGACTACGACGACTGGAAAAACCGCTGGGGCATTGGCATCAGCCGGGACGCATCCGGCATTTACCTCATCAAACCGATAAAGCCCGACGCCTACCTCTCCGGCCGCATTACCTCCGACCTCGACGAGCCGCTGGCCGGTGCCTACGTTTTCGTGGAAGGCGCGGAACGGGGCACGACGACCGATCTGAACGGCAGCTACAAACTCAACCTGCCCGGCGGCCTCAACAAGATCGTGGTCAGCTATACCGGTTATGAGTCGGTACACGAGCAACTGTTCGTGACCTACGGGCGGGAGCAGCGAAAGAATTTTCGCTTGGCGGACAATGCTGAACTGGGCGAAGTACTCGTCGTCGGCAGCCGCTTCCCACCCAAGCCGCTGCTGCACGGCATGAGCGCGGCCGACGTGATCACCAGCGAGGCGACCGAGCAGCTGCCGCAGGTAGACGTATCCCAGTGGCTACAGTACCTCACGCCCTCCTTCCATTCCGCCCACCAGACGATCAGCGACGGCAGCGACCACGTGGACCCCGCCGCACTGCGCGGTCTTTCGCCCGACCAGGTGCTGGTGCTGGTCAACGGCAAGCGGCGGCACCAGAGCGCGCAGGTACACATCAACAACACCATCGGCCGGGGCAGCGTGGGCGTCGACCTCAACGCCATCCCCTCGGCGGCCATCGAGCGGGTGGAAATATTGCTGGACGGCGCGGCGGCGCAGTACGGCACCGACGCCATCGCGGGCGTGATCAACTTCGTGCTGAAAGACGGTGACTCGCCCGCCACCGTTTCGCTGGAGGGCGGGCTGACAACAGCGGGTGACGGGGAAGCGATCAACTTCGAGGGCTTCCACGCCTGGCGGATGAAGCAGGGCGGCTTCGTGGGCATGAGCCTGCGCTGGAACCACCGGGGTGAGGTCAACCGCTCGGGGGCCTACACCGGGCCGATTTTCGGCGACGCGCGCGACGATGACCCCCTGGAGCGCGCGGCCTTCTTCGGCCAGACCGGCTACAACAACGAGCGCGTAATGGAGGTGGGCAGCGCGGCGGTGGACAACGTCGGGCTGTTCGTCAACTGGGCCTCGCCCGGCACCGGCGATTTTCAGTTCTACGGCCACCTTAACGGCAACTTCCGGCTGGGACGGGCGGTAGGCTTTTACCGCTTTCCGCATCAGGAGCGGCGACAGTCGGGCCTCTACCCCCTCGGCTTCTCGCCGGAGATCTGGACGGACATCCTCGACTTCTCGGTCGTCAATGGACTGCGGGGCAAGAAGGGCGAATGGGATATCGACCTGAGCCACAATTACGGCGGTAACGATATGAGATTCCTGGTCAGGAACTCCAACAACGCCTCGCTGGGGATCGCCTCGCCAACCAGCGCGCGGGCGGGTGGCTTCCGCTACACCCAGCACGTTTTCAACGCCGACTTCAGCCGGGCGGGCGGCACGGACGACCGCTTTCGCGTGGCCGGTGGCATCCAGACCCGGCTGGAGGCCTACGAGCAGCGGGCGGGCGACGAATGGTCATGGGAGCAGTACGACGCACGCACGGTAAGCGGCGAGCTGAAGGAGGGCGGCATCCAGGTCTTCCCCGGTTATCAGCCCACCAACGCCGGGCGGTTTTACCGCCTCAACGCCTCGGTCTACGGCCAAGTGGAGTATGACCTGAGCGACAAATGGCTGCTGGAAGCCGGTGGCCGCTGGGAATATTACCCAACCTACGGTCTGCCCGCCGGCGGCAAGCTCGCCGCGCGCTACAAACCGCACGACAAGCTATCCATCCACGCCTCCGTCGGGCTGGGCTACCGGGCACCGTCGTTGCCCCAGCTGTTTTTCAGCAGCCAGGCTTACCAGTTTTTGCCGGAGGCGGGCAGCCTTTCCGGGCAGGTGGTCGCCCACCTCAACTCCGAGCACCCGATCGCCCGGCGGCTCGGCCTGTCGCCCCCGCGCAGCGAGCGGGCGCGGCACCTCAGCATGGGCGCGGCCTGGACGCCGGGCACCCGCTGGCAGATCAGCCTCGACGTTTACCGGGTCAGGATCAAGGACCGGCTGCTGCTCTCCGGGCCGATCTTCACCCGCGATCTGCCGCAAGACCTGCTCCCGCCGGGTAGCGACGAACCGGCGCGCATTCAGCTGTTCGCCAACGCGCTGGCGACGGGTACCCAGGGGCTGGAAAGCAAGTTGCGCTACCGCCGGCCGCTCTTCAAAGGGCGGCTCGACGTGCGGGCGGCGGCGGGCTTTTACCGCACCGGCCTGCTCGACCTCGACCTGCCGGAAGGGCTGCGCGGGCTGGAGGACGTGGTCTTCAACCGCGAAGACCGCAACCGGCTGGAGCGCGGGCAACCGGCCTCGAAAGTCCTGCTCGGCGTCAACTGGCGGGGCAAGCGATGGAGCGTCTTCGCGCAGAACGTCCGCTTCGGCAGCGTCCGTTTTTTGCACCCCGACGACGGCGACCCGGCCAACTGGCTGGTCAACGAACGGACCGGGCGGGCGGAGACGCGCGACCAAACCTTCCGCGGCAAATGGATCACGAACCTCAGCCTCGGCTACCGGTTCAGCCAGCGGCTGCGCGTTATGCTCAACGGAAGCAACGTCTTCAACGTCTACCCCGACGAACACCGGCACGGGGCGAACATCGAGAACGGCATCTTCCGGTACAGCCGGTACTTTCAGCAGTTCGGCGTGGACGGAGCGAGGTGGAGCGTGCGGGTGGCGGTGGGAGGGGGGTGATTCTCGATTCTCAATATTTGATTCTCGATTCTCGATTTGGCTGCCGCCGTTGCCGTTTGCCGCGCTTCGCTTGCTCACCCGGGCGAACGCAGCGCAGCGTAGAGAGTGGTAGCAGCGGCAGCAAAATCGCATATCGCCAATCATATATCGCATATCGCATATTGATTTGGGGCGGGGACGCGGGTGATTCTCGATATTTGATTCTCGATTCTCGATTCTCGATTTGGCTGCCGCTGTTACCGTTTGCCGCGCTTCGCTTGCTCACCCGGGCGAACGCAGCGCAGCGTAGAAAGTGGTAGCAGCGGCAGCAAAATCGCATATCGCCAATCATATATCGCATATCGCATATTGATTTGGGGCGGGGACGC
>ENA-ORXT01003925-ORXT01003925.1-marine-metagenome-genome-assembly--contig:-NODE-3925-length-15813-cov-4.445475_pt1 | contig 15813 bp, 25 predicted proteins | sample MGYA00237868_ERZ511482 | MGnify/ENA metagenome assembly ERZ511482 | reverse complement strand
GCCTCGAACCCGTTCAGCGCCGCGATCAGCCCGTCCTCCTCCGACACCAGCGACAGGGCGGCGGCGAGCGCGCGGCAGTTCCAGAACGCGGCCTCCGGCTGGCGGGCGAAGGCGTAGAGGCCCGAATGGTCGAAATACGCGGCGGTGAACCCCGGCTCGAATGCGGGGAGAAAGCGGTAGGGACCGTAATCGAAGCTCTCGCCCATCACCGTCACGTTGTCGGTGTTGAGCACGCCATGCACGAATCCGGCAGCCATCCATTGCGCCGTCAGCCGCGCCATATTGGTCACCGCATGCTCCAGCAGCGCCACGCCCCGGTCCGGCGCTTCCGCGATGTCGGGGATGTAATGCGCCGCCACATGATCCACGAGAGTCGAGATCGCCTCGGCATCCCGATGGAAAGCATGACGCTGGAAGACGCCGAATCGCAGGTGGCTGTGCGACAGGCGCACCAGCACGGCGGAGCGGGTGGGAGACGGCTCGTCGCCCCGCATCAGCTTCTCGCCCGTCTCGATCAGGCTGAAGGTCTTCGAGGTCGAGACCCCCCGCGCCTCCAGCATCGCCGCCGCGAGGACCTCGCGCACACCGCCCTTGAGCGTCAGCCGCCCGTCGCCCGCCCGCGAATACGGCGTCTGCCCGCTGCCCTTGGTCGACAGGTCGAGCAGGCGGCCGTCGTGCGCATGGAGCTGCGCGAACAGGAAGCCGCGCCCGTCGCCGAGATCGGGGTTGTAATGACGAAACTGGTGCCCGTGATAACGGAGGGCGCACGGCCCCTCCATGCCGTCGGGCAGCGGCGCGAACCGTCCGAAATGCGCGATCCATTCCGCACCGTCCAGCGTCTCCAGCCCCACGTTCGCCGCCGCGCGGTCGTTGCGGTAGCGCAGGATCGTCTCGGGGAAATCGGCGGCCCGCACCGGGTCCGAAAACGTCGGACCGAGATCGGCGAAAGGGCGGGCGGGACGATATCGGTCGCTGACGGGCATGGGTGTCTCCCCGGGGTTTGCGGACGGGCATCACCCCTACCCCGACAAATCTTCCCTGTCCCGTCTTTCGCACTTGCAAAGCCCCCGAGGCACCGTTATCAGACCCGTATTGCGCGCCGGTAGCTCAGTTGGATAGAGTACTTGGCTACGAACCAAGGGGTCGGGGGTTCGAATCCTCCCCGGCGCGCCAATACTTCCAGTTTCCCCTGTTCGTCTTGCACCGGCTCTCCCGCAACCGTCGTGCAACCCGTCATTCAGCCCATATTATTCACGAGCGTTTCCGGCATGCGGATTTGCGCCGCCGTTTGGCGGTCATCGTCGTTCGGATTTTCTGGTGTTGAAGGTTTGCTGATTTCGGGTTTGGCCGACGGCATGGATCGCCGCGCCGGTCACGGTGCTCGGGCGGCGATGGTGATGAGCATGTACTCGTGGCTGACGCGGGTCAGTGCCCAGACCCCGTCCGGCCCCTCGCGCTGGCGCACGGCGTCAGCCAGAGCAGCCTGTGGCGCTGGCTCGCGAAGGTCGAGGGTCTGGATGCGGAGGCCCGGGCGATCGCGCTGTCGCCCGCTCCGCGCGAGGCCATGCGATACCGAGGGCTTCGCAGATCGGTTTGACAGCTACGTAATTTCCATCATCTCGCTCGACCGCGTAAAGCGTGTCTCCGCGAAAATTTATCGTCGTGATCGTTCCCACGTTTCTCTCCTTAAAGAGGCTAGTAGCCCTATAAGGGCACATAGCCCCGATTGCGTCAAGAAGATTTTGGGGCTATATGCCCTCTATGGTAAAACAAGATCAAGATAAGTACCAAGTCCGCTTCCCGGACGGTATGCGCGACCTGCTCAAAGAGGCAGCCGCCAGCAACAACAGGTCGATTAATGCTGAAATCATCGCGCGCTTGTCATGGAGCCTTGAAACCGAGAACGTCGTCGCAGCAGCAAACGGCGACCCGGAAGGGCAAGAATTGTTTCTTGATGCCATCACCAAGTTGAACATGGGGATGCAGCAGTTGTTGGCGAAGCTGGAGGACGCTGGAGCGGAAGACCGCGCTCGTTCCGGACAGAAGAACACCCTTGAGAGACTAGACGATGAATAATTACCTCGAATCCGCTGGCATCACCTTCCTCGACACCGAACACGGCCCCGGCGTAGCGTTCAAACCGAAAGAGGACACACCCGAGTAATGCTCTACCACCTGACCCCGAAGCAGAATGTCGAAGTCGCACGCCTGAGCATCGCCGTTCTCGTCAATCTGGCGACGGGCTTCTTCGTCTATGCTGCGACCCTGCCTGAAGCCCCGGATTCACATTGGCAGGTGATAATCACTATATTTGCCTCTCTCGCAACACTGGTCGGGGCTTACGTCGTCGCGACCTCTATAGGAGATGAGTGATGGGCTTTGAGACGGTTATGATCGTGGCGGGCGGATTGGCTGTCGTCGTGTTTCTGGTGGGCCTTTCCGCAGCGCGAAGGGCCAACGGCAAGGCAAAGACTGATGCCGCCATCAAGTGATGAACCCGAAGACCTGACGCTCGCCATTCACAGCGAAATCCGGGCCATGCGTTCCGAAATGCGCGAGGCGTTCGCGGACATAAGCGCCAGCCTGGACAGGGTGGAAACAAAGCTTGGCGAGGTGATCGCTATTATAGAGAACAGCAAGTAGCGGGTCGGATTCCTTTTACGTTCAGAGTTGAGACTGTTCACGGGTTGCGGGTAGCGTTGGGAAAACTCAACGGGAGAACGATATGCGCGAATTTGGATGGGCGCTTTTGGTTGGCGGCATTGCCTTTATGGCCTTTGGTTTTTTCTCTGACATCAGCACCAGCTCATACGGCACTTCTAGCGAGGTCGCGAACATGTCGCTGATGCATCGCGCCACACTTCTGACGATGATCGGCGGCTTTCTTTTTGTGGGTGGAGCGACAATCGTAGTGAGCCAACCTCCGGCCAGCTGAAGGAGGGCAGGCGCCAGCTGGTGATCCATCCGACGAAGGCCGCGAGGCTGAACTCGGGGATCGTCGGCCATTCGAAGTCGGGCAGGTTCCAGCCCGTCAACGTCTCGAACCGCCCGGAAAGATCGAGGGTCGGTATTTCCGGCCATTCAAACCCTGACAAGGTCAACCTGTCGAACCAGTCGATGACATCGATGACGGCACCGCGCACCAAGGCGATCACGCGCTGAGCGACCTGCGGCGCTATCTCGCCGCGCTGGCGGCGTCCGGCCATCTCGAAACCGAGGGCGACGGCAACCCTCGCGCCTATCGCGTGGCGCGCGATACCGGCCCGCTCTACCCGATCCTGCGCCGCAACGGCTCGGTCTACGACCCGAACGAGCAGCGCGAATACGAATGCGGAGAACCGGCATGAGCGCGCGTGCAAAAGCCGAGGCCCGATGGGGCACCCTGCCCGACTGGGTCGGCGTCCTGGCCGATGCTTCCGATCGAACCAGTCAGGCGAGCGTCGCCCGGCTGCTGAACATCAACAGCGGGTACATCTCCTACGCCCTGCGCAACGAGAAGCCGCAGTATCACCAGCCCGTCGAGTACGCGGTGCGCGGCAAGCTGATGGCCGAGACGATCGCCTGCCCCGTGCTGGGCGAGATCGACCAGTCGCTCTGCGTCCGGCACCGCAAGAACCGGGTGCCCCCCGTGCTGCCCGAGGAGCGCCAGCTCCGCGCGACGTGCCCGACGTGCATCCACAATACCAATCGAAAGGAGATTGCGCGAGCTGATCGCCGAGAGGTACGGCGTCCTGAAGGGTGGCCAGAAAGGCAACGTGACCCTGACCAGCTATGACGGCCGGTTCCAGGTCCAGGTGTCGATCGGCGAGAGCATCAGCTTCGGACCGGAGCTGTCGGCGGCGAAGGACTTGATCGATGGATGCGTCCTGCGCTGGTCGGAAGGGAGCAACGCCAATGTGCAGGCTCTCATCCAGCACGCGTTCCAGACCAATCAGCAGGGCAAGATCGATACGGGTCGCGTCCTCGGTCTGCGCAGGCTGGAGATCGACGACCCGGAGTGGAAGCAGGCGATGGAAGCGATCTCCGACGCGGTGCGGGTGACGGGGTCGAAGACGTACACCCGGTTCTACCGCCGCGATCCGATCCGCGACATCCTCACGCCGATCGCGCTGAACATCGCGAATGCGCAGGTATCGGCATGACGTGCGGCACCGATCACGCCCCCCGCCTGTCCGACACCGAAAGAGCGGCGTTCGACGCGCTTTTGAACGGGCTTTACGCGCGCCTGCGACTGCCCGACGGCACCCTGCCCGGATGGTCCGCCGTGCGCGTGAGCGCGGCGCTGCATGCGGCGCTGCTGGACGCCTACTCGTATCATGAGGATCTCTGTCCGAAATGCGATGCGGCGCTGGAGGAGATCGAGAGGAAGTACCTCGGCAAGGCGGTCGAGATCGAGCGCGAGAAGGACGGGAGGGCGGTCCGTTGAAGAAGTCCGTCCATACCGTCAACTGCCGTATCGTTCAGGAGGAGCAAAGCCGTCTCCTGCTCGATCTGGCATACCGAAAGGAACCCGTCGTCGTGGCGCGCAGTTGGGCAGCTTCGACGAGGCCGAGCTCATGAGCGTGGCGATCGCGGTTCCGATCGCCAATACCCACGAGCGCCTGCGCGAGACGAAACGCGCCCCAGACGGAACCGCCTGGGCGGACTGGTCGGACGCCTACGCCGCGACCCGCGAGAAGCGCCACTCCCTGCTCATGAGCGAAGGCAACCTCGACGACAGCATCACCGAATACGTCGAAGGCGACGTGGCGGCCGCCGGCTCAAACATGATCTACGCTGCGATCCAGCAGTTCGGCGGCGAGGACGTCGACATGGATATCCCGGCCCGCCCCTATCTCGGCATCGCCAACGAGGAGGCGCGCGAGATCGAGCACGTCGTCGGCTTCTGGCTCGAAGGACTGATCGCATGACGGTGCAGGAGCTCGTCCCCGACCTTCAGGACCGGATCGCGGCGGCGATCCTCAAGGACATGCCCAAGCTGCGCGAATGCGTGGCGCATCCGGGCAAGTTCGACGCCGCCGCGATCAAGGTCTTCGCCGCGAGGGCTCCGGCGGTGCGAATCGCGATGACCGGTATCGAGCCGGGTACGAGCGGCGAGCATCACATCCTGCTGGTCGCCTTCATCGTCACGGCGGACCGGGTCGGCGTGCCCCGCAACAAGGCGGCCCTGGCGATCGCGATCACGATCCTGCGGCGCGTCATCGGCACGGCATGGGGCGCGGAGGGCCTGCTGGGCGAGAGCGAGGCGGTATCCGCGCGCAATCTCTACGACAGCGGGCTGGGCGGCGACGGGCTGGCGCTCTGGGCCGTGCGGTGGCGTCATCCCATCCTGCTCGGCATCCCCCAGGACGAGATCTACGCAGATCGTCTCGAGGCGCTCTACTACGGGTTCGAGCCGGAGGTCGGCACGGCTCACGAGGATGACTACATCCGCATCGGCCGCGAGGACGTCACCGATGGATGACGGTTCGCGCACCCGGCTCGAAGTCTCCGAACTGGACCGGCTCATCGCCAACATGATCCGGACCGGACGGATCAAGGCCGTCGATCACGCCCGCCGCCGCGTCGTCGTCTTCGACGAGAACTGGGAAACCGACTGGCGGCCGTGGATGGAGCTGCGCGCCCACGGCGAGGCGACGTGGTCGCCGCCCGGCATCGGCGAACGTGTCCTGGTCCTGTCGCCCTCGGGGGATTTCGGGCAGTCGGTCGTGCTGCCGGGTCTGTCCTGCGATCCGCTCCCGCCGCCGAGCCACGAGCCGACCGTCTCGATGCGGCGCTATGCCGACGGGGCGATCGAGCGTCACGACACCGCCGACCGTACGCATCTGCTGCAACTGCCGGATGACGGCGCGCTGCGGATCGCGATCGGTTCGACCGTTCTGGAGATGGACGTGTCGGGTATCCGCATGACGGCCGCCTCCGTCACCATCAACGGCAAGGCGGTTCCGACAATTACCGACACGGTTGCAGTCGGGGCTGGCAGCTCGGCCGGTCAATGGCCGATCGTCACCGGCGTCGGCTCTTAAACCCACCTGAAAGGAGCCTTTCATGGCCCGTAAAACCAACACTTACGACCTCGTCAGCGATGGCTGGATCACCGGAGCGCTTCGCAAGAAGGGCGAAACCGTCGCCCTCACCGAAGATCAGGCGAGATACGAATTGATGTCGCGCAAGATCGCCTTGCCCGAGCGCAAGACACGCGCCGCCAGCAAGCCGGTCGAACCGGCGAAGAAGGACTGACCCGATGCGCGGGATGGATCGCGACACCGGCACCACGCTCGTCGGCCATGCGCATCTCGCGCAGTCCATCCGCGACATCCTCACGACGCCGATCGGCACGCGGGTGATGCGGCGCGGGTACGGGTTCGACTTCGACCTGATCGACATGCCGATCACGCCGCTGACGATGATCGATGTCGTGGCGGGCGCGGCGACGGCCCTGCGAACATGGGAGCCGCGCCTGCGCGTACGACGCATCACGGTCGATGACGCCGACGCCGATGGCTCGGCGATCCTGACCATCGCGGGCGACGTCGTGACGGGCGCTGCACCCGGCGCCGAGCGCGAGGCGGAGTTCGTCGTCACCCTTCGTCCTGCCCATGGAGCATGCCCGTGACCGCCTTTTCCGCCATCGACCTTTCGCGACTGCCCTCGCCACAGATCATCGCATCCCTCGATTACGAGGCCGTACGGGGAGCGATCCTCGAGCGGTTCCGGGCGCGCGCCCTGGCCGCCGGCATGGATTACGACGCGATCGTCGAGAGCGATCCCGTCGTGATCCTGATCGAAGCGGCCGCCTACGAGGTCCTGCTGAACCGCGCGACCGGGAACGACGATGCGCGCTCGATCCTGCTCGCCTATGCGACGGGGGCCGACCTCGATCATCTTGCCTCGAATATCGGCGTAGCGCGTCGCATCATCGATCCGGGCGATGCCGATGCCGTGCCTCCTGTCCTTCCGATACTCGAAAGCGATGCCGACCTGCGTACTCGCGTCCAGCTCGCTCCCGAAGCCTGGACGAACGCGGGGACCGAACCGGCCTATATCTTCCATGCGCTGGAGGTGGGCGGCGTGATCGATGCGACGGCGACCAGTCCGGCGCCGGGTGTCGTCGAGGTGACGGTCCTGGGCACGGATCACGATACGCCGACCGCTCTCGTCGCGGCGGTCCAGGCACGGCTCGGCGACGAGGATGTGCGCCAGCTGACCGACCAGGTCGTCGTGCAGGCCGCTACGGTCATCCCTGCCGGTATCGTGGCAACCGTCACCTTCTACCCCGGGCCGGCCGTCGCGCCCATCCTCGTCGAGGCACGGGATCGGCTGGACCGGTGGCTTGCCCGACAGGCCCGCATCGGCCACGATATCACCCGGTCGGGTATCCTCGCAGCCCTGCATATCGAAGGGGTGCAGAATGTCGTCCTGTCCAGTCCGGCGGCGGATATCGTATGCAGCGACAGCGAGGTCGTGCATGTTCAGGCAGTGACGGTGACGGAACTGGGCCGCGACGTCTGACCGGCGCCCGACGGGAAGGCGGCCCCGACGATAAACCGACATCGGCGGACGCAGGTCCTGGTGAACCTCGCGCGTGCGACGCGCGATGGTGTCGCCATGATCCTCGATATGCATCATGTCTGAGCGCGCCCCCTCGCTCCTGCCCCCGAGCGCGACCCCGCTGATGGTCGCGCTCGAAGAGGCCATCCTGCCGGAAATCCGCGCGCTGCCGCATCCCGTCCGCACGCTCTACGATGCCGGGTGCTGCCCCGAGGACGCTCTGCCGCATCTCGCCTGGGCCTTCTCTGTCGATTACTGGAACGACGCCTGGTCCGAAGCCGTCAAACGCCGTGTGATCGGCGAGAGCCTGCCGGTCCATCGCGTCAAGGGATCGGTCGGCGCCGTGCGTCGCGCTCTCGCCGGTCTCGGGATCGACGCGCAGATCGAGGAGTGGTTCGCCTATGGCGGCCCGGTCCACACGTTCCGGATCGACGCGGTGGCGAACACGGTCTTCGATGCCGGGTTCCGGGTCGATGCCGGTTTCGTGGCGGAGGTCGGTCGCGTCGTCGACGCCGCCAAGCCCCTGCGCTCGCACTACGCCCTGCGGGTCGGCGAGCGGATGACGACGCGCGCTCACGTCCGGTCCGGCATCCGCGCCAAGGTCCGCCAGACGGGCACCCTGCGCCCCGAGCCGCGCACCCAGCACGCCGGGCGCTCTCTCTCGATGCGGGCCGGTCAGCGCTCGGTCCTGCGATCCACGATCACCCATGACGTCATTCGGAGGACCGTCTGATGCCGGACACGCTGCTCACCGATGTGGCCGAGACCAAGCTGACCGTCGCCGCCGGTTCCGCCTCGGAGGTCGCGATCACGCATATCGCCCTCGGGGACGGGAACGGCGCCACCTACGCGCCCGCTCACGCCCAGACGGCGCTGATCCGCGAGCGCGCCCGCGTGCCCGTCGAGACGCGGCACTTCGCGGGCGACCGCACATGGCGAGTGAAGGCGGAATTCCCGCCGACGACGGTCGCCTTCGCGGTCCGTGAGATGGGTTTCTTCGACGCCGACGGCGACCTGATCGCGGTCTGGGCCGGGGTCGATGTCGACCCGCGCCAGACCGGCGTGGTCACGTATCTGGTCGAGCATGTGCTGGATTTCAGCCGCGTGGATGACGGCCTGATCATCGTCGATGCACCCGACGACGACCTGTTCGACCTCGCGGTCATCACCGGCATCGGGTTCGCGAACCTGCAAACTGAACAGCTGCGTCAGGCGGATCGTATCCGCGCTGAGCACGGCGAATACTGAGGAGGCGGGCGATGTCCACCAGCGCAGCACAGATATTGGCCCTGATCAACGGGTACACCGATCTGAAAGACTACTTCGAGACCCAGCGGACGGACCTGCAGGCCGATATCGCCACGGCGCAGAACGCCTATGACGCTCTCGCCACCAACCTCAAGGGCGTGGCGCGCGGGGAAATGTACAAGGTTGTCTATGTCAACAAACTGACGGGCGACGATGCCAATGACGGAAAGCAGGCCACACCTTTCGCGACATTCGAGGCCGCGATCAACTCCGGCGCTAGAAACAGCCACCTTATCATCGCCCTCGCCGCGCTCCAGACGCATGATATGACCGTCAACGCCGCGAATGATCTTCGCCATCTCCATCTGTACAACTACGGGGGCGCCGCCTCGGACCGCGCGACCCTGAAGCGCCAGACCGGTTACTGTATCCTCAACAACACCTCGTTCCGATCGCAGGGCGTCGATTACGACTGCACGAACGGGAACGGGATCAGCTTGCGGTACGGCGGGCATGTCTCGGTCACGCAATCGGACATCCTGATCGGGGGTTCCCATGCCTGCTTCGCGGGGTGGGTGGCCGCGCATGTCGGTATGGAAGCCACCAACATAACCATTACGGAGGCGGCGGGGGCGACCACTCCGAAGCTGCTGGAAGCCACGACCTGGTCGCTTGCTCTGGGTGCGCCCTACGCGATGCCCGCCAGCAAGACCCCGGGCGATTATCTGAACGTCGTTACAGGCGCCAACGGCGAACTGCTCAACGGCATCATCAACGTAGCATTGTAAGGAGACCCGGATGCTGACCGTCACCGTCAAAGGGGTTGCGCACACTGTCGAGACCGCCGAGCAGGCCAAGGCGGCAGGCGCGACGGATGCGCAGATCGCCGAAGCCCTTGCCGGGCGCCGCCGCGAGGCGATCTACCGTGAAATCCGCCGCCGCATCTTCGCCGTCGCGACCCCGACAACGCAGACCAACCTCGCCGCCGCAGCGGCGGGCGGGCGTCTCGATAAGGACGCCATGGCCGCCTACGGGGAGGGCCTAGACTGGATCAACGCCATGCGCGCGGCGGGCAAGGACCTGGTCGAGGGCGATGCCGACTACGCCGCCGACAAGCACTGGCCGGACGTCCCCGACGCGGTCGTCAGCCTGATCGACGCAATTTAATTTCAAGGAGACCCCCATGGCCGACCAGTTCCTCCACGGCGCCGAAGTTGTCGAGATCGACAACGGCACCCGTGCGATCCGCACCCCGAAATCCTCCGTGCAGTTCTTCTGCGGCACCGCCCCCGATGCCGATAGCGCGAAGGTGCCGCTGAACGAACCAGTGCTGATCGACAGCGCCGCCACCGCCGCCGCCCTCGGCGCAACCGGCACGCTCCCCGACTGCTTCCGCGCCGCCCACGCCCAGGGCTACCCGCTTTCGGTCATGGTCCGGGTCGCGGAAGATGCCGATCCCGCCACGCAGATCGCCAACGTCGTCGGCGATGCGGCGGCGATGACGGGCGTGCACGCCGCACTCGGCGCCGGGTCCGTCCTGGGGATCGAGCCGCGCATCTTCTCTGCTCCGGGCTTCACCGGCGCGCGGATCGACAACGCCGCGAACCCGGTAGGCGCGGCGATGAAGGGCCTCGTCGAGAAGGCGCGCGGAACCCTGATCATCGACGGGCCGAACACCACCGAGGCCGACGCCATCGCCGCCCGCGCCGATTACGGGTCGAGCCGCGTCTACATGGTCGATCCGGCCGTGAAGGTCTTCCTCGACGGCCAGACCGTCATCCGGCCCGCTTCGGCCTACGCCTCCGCCCTGATCGCCAAGCGCGACCACGAGAAAGGGGCGTGGTGGTCGCCGTCGAACCAGATCATCGCCGGCATTACCGGCCCGGCCCGCCCGATCCCCTTCGGCCTCTCCGCCCGCGACCTCGAGGCGAACCGGCTGAACGAGAACGAGATCGCCACCATCGTGCATTCGATGGGCTATCGTCTCTGGGGCAACCGCACCACGTCGAGCGATCCGAACTGGGCGTTCATCAACGTGCGCCGGATGGCCGACCTGATCTACGACGCCGTCGAGCGCGCGTTCCTCTGGGCGATGGATCGCCCGCTGACGGCGCAGCTGATTCTCGATATCCAGAACTCGGTCGACGCCTACCTGCGCCATCTCAAGGCGCTCGGCGCGATCCTGGGCGGTCGGTCGTATCTCGATCCCGAGCTGAACACCCCGACCACGCTCAAGGCAGGCAAGCTCTATATCGACTTCGACATCGAGCCGCCCGCGCCCCTCGAACACCTCACGTTCCGCGCCTTCCGCAACGGTGCGTACTACGAGGAGCTTACCTCGAACACGCTGCTCGCAGCCTGATCCCAACCCCTGAAAGGAGCGAGGCATGTTCCCGCGCAAGATCAAGAACTTCAACGCCTACCTCAATGGCGACAGCTGGGCGGCCCGCGTGACGGAAGCCACGCTCCCCGAGCTGTCGCTCAAGACGGACGAGTATCGCGGCGCCGGTATGAACGGCTCCATCGATATCGTCATGGGACAGGAGAAGATGGAGGCATCGCTCACCTTCGCGGAATGGAACCCGGCCGTCTTCAACGCCTGGGGCAATGTCCTGCCACTCGTGCTGCGGCCCGCCGCCCAGGGCGAGGGGGATTTCGACGCCGATCCCCACATCTTCACGATGAACGCCCGCTGGCTGAAGGTCGAACCCGATGCCCTGAAGGTCGCCGATACGTCGAACCTGAAGATCACGGGCAACGTCCACTACTTCCGCGCCGAGAACGCCGGTGTCCCCACCGTCGAGATCGATATCGAGAACATGATCCACATCGTCAACGGGGTCGACCAGATGGCGTCGATGCGCGCTGCGATGGGTCTTTGAAGGGCTTTTGAACCATGGATGAGAACGACAACACGGTCACGCTCGCGAAGCCGATCGAGGGTACCGACAAGAAGAAGATCGAGAAGATCACGCTGCGCAAGCCCTCGCCCGGCGAACTGCGCGGCGTGCAGCTCGGTATGCTCGGGGCGGGCGAGGTCTCGATGCTGACCAAGGTGATCTCCCGCATCTCTACGCCGCACCTGACCGAGGCGCAGGTCTCGGGCATGGACCTGGGCGACTTCACGGAATGCTACGTGAAGATTCAGGGTTTTTTGGGGAACTGATCTCCGAAGCCGACGCCGGTGACATCGCCCTCCCCGACGACGTCGAGGAGGCGATGGCCGATCTGGCTCTCGTCTTCGGATGGGGGCCTCGCGATCTCGACGCTATCGACAGCCTGGCCGATCTCGCCCGCTGGCGCGAACGCGCCCGGGCTCGCTGGAACCCGGAGAAGAGGGACCGATGAATCTCGATGTCGCCCTTGTCCTGCGCCTTGTCGACAGGCTCTCCGGCCCCATCCGCAAGCCGACGGATGCCACGCGCGACCTGGGCGCGGCCGCCACCGCCGGAACGGCCGCAATGCAGCGGTTCGGACAGGACGGAACGGCCCTCCGCCATTTCGACGCCCTCGATACCGGGGCCATCCGGGCATCGCGCGCCATTGAGCGAACCGGGCCGACAGCCACGCGCACCGCCGATCGCATCGGCGCCCTCGGCGGCGACATCGACCACTTCCGCAAGCTCAAGGTCCAGACGACGGAGAGCGGCAAGGCCTTCCAGGCGGCTACGAACAAGATGGCCGGACTGAGCCGTGACATGAGGGACGTCTGGTCGAACGGCGTCATGACACCCGAGCAGGCAAAGCTGGCCAGGACGCTGCAGCGCGATTTCGGGAAGGCGCGCGTCGAGGCCGGTCGTCTGAAGACCACCTATACCGACCAGCGCCTCGAACTCGATCGCAGCCGTCGAAGCCTGCGCGATGCCGGCGTCAGCACTTCGGACCTCGCGGACGAGACCCGTCGCCTCGTTCGGGAGACCGAAGCCCATGCCCGCTCGATCGAGCGGCGCGATCGCCGGGAGGCGCAGTCGCGCCGGCTTCAGAACCGCGTCGGACGGATCGATCGGGGGATCGAGAACAACCACGCCCGCCGCGACCGCATGCGCGGGCAGGCTCTGGAGACCGGTGCGCTGGCCTATGGCGCGTTCCACTTCATGCAGGGCGCGGGGCGCACCCAGTCCGAGCTGGTCGATATCGGCATCACCTCCGACGTGGATGCCGAGCGCGTAGAAGTGTTCCGCAGGGTCGCGGAGCGGGTCATGAACGAGACGACCCAGCCGGTACGCGACATTCTCGCCTCCCAGAATGTGCTGGTGACCGCCGGGCTGGACTTCGACACGGCCGAGGAGGCCATTCCCACGATCGCCCGCACGGCCACCGCCGCGAACGCACTGATGACCGACGTGTCGCGGACGGCTTTCTCGATGATGGACGGGCTGGGGCTTGCGCCACAGGAACTCGGTCGGGGCTTCGACATGCTCGCTATGGGGGGCAAGGAAGGCAAGTTCGAGCTCGACAATATGGCGACCTATTTTCCCTCGCTGGTCCCGACGCTCAAGCCTCTCGGCGTGACGGGCGAGGAAGGAGTCGCGACCCTGGGCGCGGGACTGCAGATCGCCATGAAGGGAACCAGCGACCCGGCGACCGCCGCCAACAACTTCCAGAACTTCCTGACCAAGCTGACCTCGCCCGAGACGCTCAAGCGGTTCGGGGATGCCGGCGTCGACCTGAAGGACGTGTTCAACGAGGCGATCGCGTCGGGCGAGAACCCGGTCGAGCGCATCATCCGCGTGACGGAAGGCATGACGGGCGGCGACCCCTTCAAGATGGGCGAGCTGTTCGGCGACATGCAGGTGCTCGCCTTCATCCGCCCGATGCTCGACAACATGGAGGAATACAACCGTATCAAGGAAAAGATGCTCGAAGCCGACGGGACCGTCGCTGCCGATATGGCACGCCGCATGGCCGAGGACCCGACACTCGGGTGGCGCCGCTTCGGCGAGGGGTTGAAGGTCATCCGCGACGACGTCGCGCGGCCGCTCTTGCCGGTGCTGGCGCAGGTCACCGCCGAGATCACGCCGGTCGCGGCGGCCGTCGGCGAATGGGTGGCCGAAAACGGGGATCTGGTCGCGACGATCGGCACCCTCCTCGCCGGACTGTTCGTCCTCAAGATCGCGGTGCTGGCCATCGGGTTCCTGCTCAGCGGCATCGCCGGTCCGATCATGACGGCATGGAAGGGGTTCACCCTCCTGCGGATCGGTATGCTCGGGCTGGGGTTCACCGGCGGACGTCTTGCAGGGGTGCTGGGGCGCATCGGCGAGGCATTCGGGCGACTGCGGCTGATGCGCGTGTTCAGGCTGGCGTCTCTTGTCGCACCTTTGCGATGGGGTCTGCGTCTCCTGCCACCCGTGCCCTGGTCCCGGCTCAAGGCGTTCCGCCTAGCATCGCTGCTGCGGCCCCTGATCTGGTTCCGCACGCTCCTCCCGGCGGTGCCATGGGGGCGGCTTCGGTCGTTCCGGCTCGGCTCGCTGGTCAAGCCGCTGGCATGGGTCGCACGCCTCCTGCCGGCCGTGCCGTGGAGCCTGCTGGCGACCCGCAGCGGGACGTTCGGCATGAACGCGAACGGCTGGGGCAGGCTCATCAAGCCGCTGCAATGGTTCGGCAAGGGCGCCCTGCGACTGATCCCGGTGATCGGCTGGGCAGTCATGGCGGCTGATATTGGCGTATTCGCCTGGAACATGCTGGGCCTGACACCGCTGGACTGGCGCGGGTGGATCGACGGCATCGACTGGTCGTTCTGGTTCAGCTTCGAGTGGCTCGATCTTCTCCCGGACTGGAGCTGGTCGGATATCGTGCCGAGCTTCCAGTCCTGGTGGGCCGGGCAGGATACCGACATCACGGCGAAGGTGCGCTACGACGGCGCCTTCGACAATCTCGGCGGCGCGGTGGAAATCAGACACCGGAACGGTACCAGCGAGATCATCAAGCCCGGCACTCCCCTGCCCGCCGTCTCCGCACCGGTCGATCTCGGAAACAAGGACAGTGTCGACCGGTACTTCGCCCGGAGAGGAAAGGTGGCCGTGGACGGGGCGCGCGAAAGGGGCGGCCCGGTCTGGCGCGGTGGCAGCTTCATCGTCGGCGAACGGGGGCCGGAACTGTTCACGCCCGGCGCGAACGGCATGATCACGCCCCACGGCCCGACGCAGGCCCTGCTTCGGGCGACCCCGCTGAGCTTCGATACACGTCCGGCACTCGCCGCCCGTGGTGGCGCGACCGGTTCGGGCGGTACGTCCGTCACCCTCGCGGCTGGCGCGATCGTCATCCAGCAGCTGCCCGGGCAGGACGCGACCGACCTCGCCGAGCGCGTGATCGACGAGATGGAGCGGCGCTTCCGCGACGGCCGGAACAGCAGCCGCGACCTGCACGATGGACGGGGGACCTTCTCATGATCGGGCGCGTTATGATCGCCTTGGGCGACTACCGGTTCAGCCTCGGCACGGCGGCATACCAGAACCTGCGCAGGACGACCGAGCATCGCTGGGAACGGCAGGATCGCCTCGGTCGCCGACCCGCGCTTCAATATGTCGGCCCCGGTTCCGAGACGATCGATCTGGAGGGGATCGTTCACCCGCATTTCCGGGGCGGTCTCGGCCAGATCGAGGCGATGAGGGTAGAGGCAGGCAAGGGCGTGCCGCTCGACATGGCCGACGGCATGGGCTTCATCCACGGGCGCTGGAGCATCCTGCGGATCGTCGAGGGTCAGCGCGTCTTCTTCTCCGACGGCGCACCCCGCGCGCAGACCTTCGAGCTGGCCCTCGAATTCTACGGAGAGGACAAGGCATGACCGTCGTGACCACCATAGATGGCGAGACGGTCGACCTGATCGTCTGGCGGGCCTACGGTTCGCGCATCGGCGCGGTCGAGGCCGTCCTGACGGCCAACCGGCATCTGGCCAGCTGGCCCAGCACCCTGCCCGCCGGTCTCGATATCGTGCTGCCCGTTTTGTTTTTTCAAGCAGAAGACGGCATACGAGATCGAAACGTGACTGGAGTTCAGACGTGTGCTCTTCCGATC
>ENA-ORXT01003923-ORXT01003923.1-marine-metagenome-genome-assembly--contig:-NODE-3923-length-15825-cov-2.522162_pt1 | contig 15825 bp, 13 predicted proteins | sample MGYA00237868_ERZ511482 | MGnify/ENA metagenome assembly ERZ511482 | reverse complement strand
ATCACCTAAATACCTCGATATAAGTGATACCAACGGATTCAATCATCAGGAAAGTCGCCGCACATGCTTTACGGAGCTTCTGCTGGAGGTATTGAATAGGTGCCCGTTGCATGGGCAACTGTTTTCATTGTTGAGCTGTCTAAAATAGTCACTTCCAATACTGCCAGTCGTTTACCCATTTTAATGATGCTTCCTTCACCTAATAGATCGCTTGGGGTAGGTTTTCTTAGAAAGTTGATATTCAAATTAGTGGTAACCGCTAATTTCACCTCGCCAAGGATACTGAGTACCACAGCAAACATGCAGGCATCGGCTAACAGCATCATGTGAGGTCCTGAGATGCTACCGCCTGGCCGTAAAGAGTTGTCCTTGAAGGGAAGCCTCATTATTGCTTTGCCTTCAGCAATGCTATCTAAAGTGATTCCTGCCTCATCAGCCCAGCGTAGTTCGTTCTTAACGATCTCCTGAAACTGCTGAGTACTAATTTTAGACATGAACGAGACCTCAAATTGGTTGATGGATTTTCTTTGTAAGTCGGGAGGATTGTCATTTACAATCGCAGGACGTTAAATCAGAATTTAAGCTTACCTTTACGTAAAGGTAAGTATAATTAATAAAGTGATTAGAATAAACAAGGTTGAGTTATGAGCACGAGTGCTGAACGCGAAAGTATGGAATACGATGTGGTCGTTGTTGGTGGAGGCCCTGCAGGCCTGTCCACGGCGATTCGCCTGAAGCAGATTGCCGCTGAAAATGAACAGGAGATTTCAGTCTGCCTGTTGGAAAAAGGTTCAGAAATCGGTGCGCATATCTTATCCGGTGCGGTGATCGAAACGCGCGCACTAGACGAACTGCTGCCTGATTGGAAAGAGAACGGTGCACCGCTCAAAACAGCCGTTACGCAGGATGAAGTGCATTTATTTACCAATGACCGAAAGTCAGTGAAAATGCCAAATTTCCTGATCCCGCCAACTATGCACAATGAAGGTAACTACATTGCTAGCTTGGGTAATCTAACGCGTTGGTTGGGTGAGCAAGCGGAAGCCTTGGAGGTTGAAATATACCCCGGTTTTCCTGCTGGAGAAATCTTATATCATGAAGATGGCAGCATTAAAGGTGTTGCGACACCGGATATGGGAATTGATGAAAACGGTGAGAAAAAAGGTAGTTATGAACCTGGAATGGAGCTGCATGCTAAATACACGGTATTTGCTGAAGGCTGCCGTGGTCACTTAGGCAAAGAGCTGATTGCTAAGTTTAACCTCAATGCAAATGCTGATCCTCAACACTACGGAATCGGTTTAAAAGAATTGTGGGAAGTAAAGCCAGAGAATCATCAGGAAGGCTTAGTGGTACATGGCTCTGGCTGGCCACTCGAGGATGCAACCGGTGGTTCATTCCTGTATCACCTTGAAAACAATCAAGTCGTTGTCGGCTTAATCGTTGATCTTAATTACAGCAATCCATACCTTAGCCCATTTGATGAATTCCAGCGGATGAAGCACCACCCGGTATTTGCCAAAGTATTGGCAGGTGGCGAACGTATCTCCTACGGTGCCAGAGCGATTGTTAAAGGTGGTTTAAATGCCCTACCAAAGATGAGTATGCCGGGTGGCTTACTGGTTGGTTGTGATGCTGGCACTCTGAATTTTGCCAAGATCAAAGGCACTCACACCGCAATGAAATCTGGAATGGTTGCCGCTGAAGTGCTTTATAAGCAGCTGCAGGGTGAAGCCAAAGCCGGACTGGATCTTGAACATTTCAATCAGGAATTCCGTGATTCATGGGCAGGAAAAGAGTTGCATGAGTCGCGTAACTTCGGCCCGGCCATGCATAAATTTGGCATGATCATGGGGGGGGCGGTTAACTGGATTGACCAAAAGACTCTGAAAGGAAACTTTGGCTATACCATGCACGATACTAAAGCAGACTATGCTTGCATGAAGCCAGCTAAAGACAGTCGGAAAATTGACTATGCAAAGCCTGATGGAAAGCTAAGTTTCGATAAGCTTTCATCGGTATTCCTGACCAATACCTTCCATGAAGAGAATCAGCTCTGTCACTTGCAATTGAAGGATGCAGCGATTCCAGTTAGTTATAACCTGCCAGTTTATGACGCGCCAGAACAACGTTATTGCCCAGCAGGCGTTTATGAAATTATCGAGGAAAATGGCAAACCAGAGTTACAAATCAACAGTCAGAACTGCATTCATTGCAAGACTTGCGATATTAAAGATCCCAGCCAGAATATTACCTGGGTAGCGCCTGAAGGTGGCGGTGGGCCGAATTATCCTAATATGTAGTTTTGTTCAGGTAAGGGCGCACCCTGGTTGCAACATTGCTTTCAGAGCGCCCTGTGATTTAATGATATGGTTAGAGAAGACGCTGGGAACGTAATTCGGCGAAGCATCCTATCGTTTTGGGTTCAAAAAACGATAACAAGCGGCACGCTGAGTGGGCGAATTACGTTACCAGCGGCTGAACGGGTTCAGGCAGAAAAAAGCAGACCCTACAATCCACTAATTTGATCAAACATCTGATTAGCTTCCTGCTGCTGCGAAGCATTCCCTTCACTAATTACCTCGGCCAGCATCTCACGTGCCGCATTGTAATCTCCGGCCTCAATATAGGCTCGGGCAACATCCATTTTGATACTAACTTCCAACTGAGGTTCTTGCTCAATTTCAAGTTCAGGGTCAATGGGCTGCGAGTAATCAACAAAGGCAGCTGTCGTTGCAGGCTGCTGAACGCGGCGAGTTGTTTTGCTTTTGCCACCACGGATTAGCTTCCAGATAAGCCACAGTAGAGCCAGAACCAGAAATAGCGGTAGAAGCCAGATTAACCAGCGCAAATCTTTTGGTATAAAGCCAAGGTACTGATCAAATAAGCTAACCTGACTTGGTTGGTTAACTTTGCTCATTGCCGCATCATTTACTGCATTAGAAGAAGCGGTGCCTGAGTTTGTAGAGGCAGCTGAGGGAGGTGTGGTGTTGGTTGAAGAAGACCCTGAAGCATCAGTTGCTGTGTTTCCTGCATTTGAGGGAAGATCAGGCCGCTTAATAACTTCGTTTGGTGATACCCCTGTCTCCTTCAATGCTTGCGTAAGTTGGCTGTTCTCATCCTGAATGTCTAACATACGACGCTCAAGCGTAATTTCCATGCGCGTGCTCTCTGCCATCTCGCTACGAGCACTTTGCAATTGAGCGTTCAGGCTTTGGTTGCGAGCATCTAGTTCTTCAAGCAGTTTTGCTCCCTCACCCGTTAGCTCTCCATTAGCCATTTTTAGCTTCAAATCAGCTCTGGCTGAGCCCAACGTATTGGAAGACGATTGCAGGCTTTGGATTCTGTCTTCCAGTGTTCTGAGATCATCATCACTCTTAGACTTTTCATCTTCAAGGCGTTTAACCATCTCACGCAGTTTTTCACGCTCTTCTTCCAGAGTACTAAGCTTCTCAGACTGCTCTGCTTTTTCTTTTACCAGCGTTTCGACCTGTTCAGAACTGGTTAGTGAAATGAATGTTGGGGGAGGTAGGTTGCCCGTTCTTCTACGTTTGAACAAACTGTAATGTTGTTTAAGAAGGTTGCTTGCATCCTTTCTGGAAATATTCTTTATAGAATCAACATTTGGCAAACGTAAATCAGCGTTGCGAATCATGAAGTTGATGTTTCCACCGCGAAACGCTTCAGGATTTGCAGCCAATATGGCAACCATGATTTGATCTTTAGTAACATCGGCATCAATGTAATTCTTGTTAACGATAGCAGTCAGCGTGCCTATAGCTTTTACTGTTCGCGGAGTATGACTCTCAGCGTATGCAGGATTGAAGCTGCAGACTAAGCATAAACTTACAATCAGAAAATGGGGGGTTAACAAGTGGTGCAGTTTGGTAGTTACTGACATGCAATATTGTCCGGTACTTAAATTTTTAATTAATTCGAGGGATCCATCCCTGAATCGGGCGATGTTACCATTCCTTGGAGGATTCAAGAACCTGTTTCCAATGTTTTGATAGTTTAAAACGCTGCTTTTGGAGCTTGCTGGTAAACACAGATAGTTTTTCTTTTTGTCGGGTCGCTGCGTAAAGGCTCATCAGTTCTTCGACATAACTGGTTTCAGGTTTCTTTTTGTCACAGGCAGATTCTAAAATAGATTCAGCGATTTCCACGCGGCCGTAGTCTATCGCATGTCTGCCCTGCTCAATTGGGTTGCCTGTGGTCAACGGCGTGTATGGATCTGAATCGACTACACTGGCCTTGCAAGTCTGGCTAACTAATACTGAGCCAATGAAGCGATGGCATTCGAGTGTAGAGTCACTGTCGTGCGCTAGCCACTCATGAAAATACTCTCGATCGTTATGGTCGATTAACGGGACGACAAGACTGTACATTCTCTGTCTCAAGGGGCGTCCGTTCTTACCAAGCGCTATAAATAAGTCTTGAAGAGCACCGGGTAAAAATTGATGTAGATTGTGCTGTAAGGCAAATAAAATCCGCTGGCTATGTTGTTGGAATTGATTAGGTCGGCCTTTAATACTAAGGTTCAGGCGACGCCAACTATCTAGTAATGCAGGGTCATCCGCATGCTTTGATGAAGCTTTCTTACTTGGGTTTGTACGGGAGATCGTCACATTCGCATCCTTGTGTGAACTAGCTAAACAGATTATACGGACTATGGGTTAAAAGGTACAAACAAACCCAATTTAAACAACTATAGGGTTCAAATGTTAAGACAGTGTGTTGAGAGTGTTTGTTCCAACGTTAACGCTAGGGGGTACGGCTAACGTCATTAATAAGTCGTCATGATTGATCAAAAGGTTTGAATATTGAGAAAAATTATTCATATTGACATGGACTGCTTCTATGCGGCTGTTGAAATGCGGGAAAACCCTGCATTACAAGGTAAGCCGGTTGCGGTTGGTGGTTCCGGGTCTCAGCGAGGTGTCATCGCCGCGTGTTCTTACGAAGCGCGTAAGTTTGGCGTGCATTCAGCCATGCCCTCTTCGCGAGCACGTCGTTTGTGTCCAGAATTAGTGATGTTGCCAGTGCGAATACCTTTGTACAAAGAGGTGTCGCGAAGGATACAGGCATTATTTTATCAATATACCGATTTAGTCGAGCCGCTTTCATTAGATGAAGCCTTTCTGGATGTCAGTCAAAGCGAGCACTGCCGTGGAAGTGCGACCTTGATTGCCAAAGAAATTCGCGATCGGATATTTGCGATGGAGAACCTGACTGCATCAGCTGGAATCGCGCCAAATAAATTTTTAGCTAAAGTGGCGAGCGACTGGGAAAAGCCAAACGGTCAGTTCGTTATCAAGCCGGATGAGATTGATGCTTTTGTTAGACAGCTGCCAGTCAAGCGAATTTTTGGCGTGGGCAAAGTCACGGCAAAGCGCCTTGCTGACATAGGGGTGGAGAACTGTCAGCAGCTACAAACCTTTAGCGAAGAAAAACTCTCGGAGCATTTTGGCGTCTTTGGCAAACGATTATATGAATTGGCTAGGGGAATAGATGAGCGTCCGGTTGTCACCCATCGGACACCAAAATCATTAAGCGTGGAGGAAACCTATGTCACAGATCTTCCTGATTTGACGCATTGCATTGCTGAAATCCCAGTGCTTTATGAAGAATTTACTGAGCGTTTAGAGAAGACACAGAAACGCATGAATCTGCGGTGCAGAACCTTATTCGTTAAATTACGGTTTGATGATTTTGAAACAACGACTATTCAAATGGCGGGTACAACACCAAGTGAAAGTGGCTTTGCTCATTTATGCGAGCAGGCGTGGCAACGTGGTAAAAGACCGGTGAGATTGATTGGCCTGGGCGTACAGTTCTTTCCGCTGGATATGCCAGAGCAGTTAGAACTACCCCTAAATACTCAGGATGTCATCAAGAAAGATACCTGATCTACCCGTTTATTAAAGGAAATAATCGAGTAGTAGACCCGCAAATACCACCAATCCGAACCAGTTATTATTAAGGAAGGCATGAAAACACGGCACGGACTCTCGATTGCGAATCAAGTATTGCTGATACATAAAGAAGACTGATGCCACTGCTATTCCCAGATAATAAAAACCACCCAAAGACTCAAGTAAACCTATGCTGGTCAGCATCATCGCGACTATAAACTGCATGATGCCGACAATAATTTTGTCGTTATCACCAAATAAAATAGCCGTCGACTTAAGGCCAAGTTCAATATCGTCCTCACGATCCGCCATGCCGTACATGGTGTCGTAGGCTGTTGTCCATATCACGGCAGTAAAGAAAAGTAACCAATTGCTTAGGTCGGGCAGTTGATTGTGCACGGCGGTATACGCCATGGGTATTGACCAGCCGAAGGTAAAACCAAGATGCACTTGCGGCAGCATATGTACACGCTTCATAAACGGGTAACTTGCCGCCAGTGCCAAGGCAACCAGTGACATTCCAATAGTTAGCCAATTGAGCTGTAGTACCAAGAAAAATGAAATGAGTGCTAATACCACAAAAACACCGATGGCTTCTTTAGCCGAAATGGCTCCCGTGGCCAGAGGGCGTTGCTCGGTGCGAGTGACATCAGCATCAAAATCCCGGTCGGCATAGTCATTGATGGCGCAACCAGCTGAACGCATTAAGAAAACACCCAGGATAAATATAATGAGAATCTTTAAGTCGGGTACTCCATCAGAAGCAATCCACAGCGCCCACAGCGTCGGCCAAAGTAGCAGATAGGTTCCAATAGGCCGGTCAAAGCGAATTAGCTGTAGGTAGTGTGGGAACTGCTTTTTTAGATTGTTCATCATCAATTTATGTGCGTGCATCACTGGTTTCTTAGTGGTCGTGATTATACGTTAAATATTTCTGCTGGCGACTTGTGGATGTGATTATGCGATTATTCGCGAATTATTTTAGCCGATGCTTTGAGGTGCAGGATGCAACAACAGTTGGAAACGATCAGTGATTTTTTGGTATTAAGCGGTTTTCAATATCGTGTCTACGATCTGGGACGTAAAATTCAGAAAATTTCCAATCAAACCTTTGCCGCAATCGAGCTACAGCAAACTCAATACCCTTATCCATTTCAACAAAAGGCTTGGCTGGCCATTTTGTTTTGGGACAAACAAAAGAAACAGGAACCGGTGATTTGGTTTCTGAGTTTCCCAATTGATGAGCTAGGGTTTCTAAAGCTAGAGTCGCGAGACGGCTTTGTGCGGGATTTGATGTCCAATATTGGTGAAAACATGCAGGCTCATATGGAAGGGGGTATCGCCAAAGATTCGCTAAAAGAGAGCCCTTTTTCCTTTAAACCAAGAGAAGATCGGCTGGCCGTTTTTCATGCGCTGGCGACCGTTGAATTAAAAGAAAACCCTTCTCAGCACTATGCTCCCGCTCAAGACTATCTATCTGGCAAAACAGGGTTTGAGCAGTGGCAGTTTCTGGGGCTGCAAGGTATCGCTGATGTAATCGCTCGTTTAGATCAAGATGACAATGCTGCTATCTTAGCAAGTGCTCTGCCAAATCTGCCCGATGTGCCACTGGATCGATTTATGCAGTGCCTGGAAAACGTAAGCTACTCCGGAAAACTGAGTGCTAGCGTCGCCAAACGAATTGAGCAGGAAATTAACGTTGAACCAAAGCAGCCGCCATTAATGGCTTCATTATTGAGAGCGCTATCAGGTAGTGAGGCTAAAAGTGAAAAGCTGCGGTTGATCACTGAGATCCTTAATTCCGAATGGCGACAAGAAGTTGAAGTCTTGGCGGCTATTTCCGGAAGAGCGTGGGACGATCTAAAAGCAGACGCAATCATGCAGCATTTTTTAGAAGCGGCTGCCCTTCAGGATCAAGAGGTCTTTAATATTTTACTGGTCGATTTAATGACGATTCCTGTCATGCGAGCCAAGGTATTAGCTGGTTTGAGAAGCCCAGATAGAAGTGCTGACTTAAGTAAACGGATCGGGAGCTTCATGGGCGGTGTGATCACCTGAAAGTAAAAATGTGATTAATAAACGATCTATGTCATCACGAAGAACATTTTTGCTATTGATAATGATTTTTTTTGTTATTGGCTAACACTAAAGATTATTGCAATTTGGTAATGTCAGATAAAAGGTTTAAGATACCCGACAAACCATGGGGCTTGGCGTGCATATAGTCCATGGCATAATTATCAAACAACTATAAAACAGATAAAACTGAGGAGTATTATCTTATGAAAATTAATCGTCACAGCATCTTGGCTGTGTCCATCTCTCTGTGTCTCTCATCGGCTGCCTATGCCGGCGGTTTTTCTGTAACAGTACAAAGTGCGTCTGGCGGTGGCACGGCATCAACAAGTCACGCGATGGCAGAAGACGCTTCGGCGATGTTCTATAATCCAGCGTTGCTGTCTTCAGTAAAAGGAACCCAGTTTAATGTTGGGTTGTCCTTGCTTAGCCCAGATCTGACAGTGACTAACACCGGTAGTGCATTACCAACTATTGCTGGTGGCACACCAGTCGTTGGAGTTAACTCTGCCGAGCCAACCGATCTTTCTGCGATTCCAAGCTTGTACTACAAACGTGACCTTTCACACAACATGGCATTTGGTTTGGGTGTGAATGTTCCTCATGGTGTTTCGTCGGAGTACGACAAAGACAGTTTTGTGCGTTATGAGGCCACTGATTCAGAGTTAACGACGGTCAATATCAATCCGGCGATGTCTTGGAGAATTAACGATAAGTTTGATGTTGGTGCAGGGATAAACATTCAGCTTGGAACCGCGACCTTAGCCAGATCAATTGACTCTTTTCTTGTTTGTGCGAATGCCACACGTAGTGCCGCTGCCTGTAGTGCGGCAGGTTTAAGCGGCGGTCCGGGTGATGCGTCTACAGATGGCCACTCAACAATAGAGGCCGATGGCGTCGCTTACGGGGTTAACCTAGGGGGGGCTTATCATCCAAATGCTAATACAACTATTTCACTCGCCTATCGGTCAGCCGTAAAATACGATCTGGAGGGTGATGCTGATTTTGATCATAACGCGACCTTGCTGGGGATAATTGGTATGGGAGACGTTGCTGCGGGCGAAGCGGCATTGGCAGCGGGTGGATTGGGTGATAGAGATGCAACGGCTGATCTTGAGCTGCCCGCGACAGCATCATTAGCATTTGCCAAAAAAATGAATTCAAAGTTGACGCTACATGGTGATGTGACCTGGACAGATTGGTCATCCGTTCCCGAGATTCGTGTGAAATTTCCAACAACAACCGGTTCTGCAGACTTAGCCGACTCAGTAACGGATTTGCAGTGGGAAGACACGGTACGAGTCGGTGCGGGTATAACTTATCAGCTAACTGGTAAAACAAAACTTCGGGCGGGAGCTGCATACGATCCCACGCCAACTCCCGGCCCGAACAATAGAACACCCAGAGCACCAAGATCGGATAGTATCTGGATGGCCGTTGGAATGGGTCATGATTTCAATAAGAAGCTCAGTCTAGACGCAAGTCTTGCCTACATTCACTCTGAAGATTCTTCAATCACTTATACCTCGCCAAGTTCGACACTGAATTATTTAACAAGGGCTGATGTAGAGACCAGCGCAATTAACGCTGCGTTTTCAATTAACTATAAGTTTTAAGTAAGTAGGGCTATGGGTTAAAGACACAAAGTGTTAATTGGTCTTTATGTGAGCCTCAAAGAAAATTGAGAAGGAAATAATAAAATGTTTAATACAATTAAGATATTGTCGGTGGCAGTTTGCTCTGCATTCATGCTGCAAGCCTGTCATGACGATGATTTTGTAGGCACTGCGGATGCACCTAGACAGGTGCTTGACATTGGCCCCAGTGTGTATGCTCAATTCAGAGCAGCATCACCTGCCGCTAATGGCTTATTCGCGTTGGCAGGCACGGTTGCAGGTACTGGTGCGGCTGTCGGTGATGAGCCATGTCAGGTAAAACTCCATAAAATGTCTTATGACACTGTTGGTGGGGCAGGAGAAGCAACAACGTCGACAGGCGTTATAATGTTGCCTCACGGGACGAATGCGGTTTGTAACGGCCCACGGCCTGTCGTTTTATATGCCCATGGCACGACTGCAGATCGTGATTATGATTTGGCTAAAATCGTTTCAGATCCAACAAATGCTGCTAACGGTGATGGGGCTATAATCCTTGCTATGTATGCGTCACAAGGTTACATAGTCGTTGCTCCAAACTATGCCGGTTACGCCGATTCTGCTCTGAGTTATCACCCGTATCTGGATAAAGTTCAGCAAAGCACTGAAATGGTCGATGCGCTGAACCATTTTAGAACTCACGCTAGTAATATTAATGCGAACCCATCTTCTAAATTGTTTGTTTCCGGTCTTTCAGCCGGTGGACATGTTGCTATGGCGACACTTGAAGCGTTGGAGGCCAGTGGGGAGACAGTAACCGCTTCGATGCCTGTATCAGGCCCCTATGCAATGCTAGACTTTATTGATACCTTGGTGGCTGGGTATGTGAATGCTGGAGCACCACTGCTAGCTCCTTTGTACTTCACTGCAGCTCAAAAAAGGGAAGGTATTTATTCGGATCCAAGCGAGCTATATTCAGCAACCTATGCGGCTGATGCTGAAAACTCACTTCCTCGCCCGGGTGGATTTGAAGCCGCTGTAGTTGCTGGTGTATTACCTCAGAATGCACTATTCAACATTGACTCTATGCCGACTCCGGTGAGTCCTGCACCACCTTTGAATCCTGTGAATATGAATGGATTTGGTAATCCGTTTCTTGTTTCTGACGCTTTCAGAAATGCTTATCTTGCAGATATAGCTGCCAATGGTGATGTGCCGCAAAACAGCCTTCGCACAGCATTGAAAAATGATGACCTGAGAACTGATTGGTCGCCAGCTTCACCAGTGTTTATGTGTGGTTCGGACGTTGACCTTACTGTTTATCACAGTAATTCAGATAAAATGGAGGCTCATTTGAACAGTGCTTTGGTAACTAATCTGGAGCTCAGCGACACAACTACCGGTACTCCAGCGGCGATTCAAACACAGTGGGACGCAGCAGTTCAGGCGGGTTCTGCTTGGTTTGCAGCTACCCTTCAGGCACAGGCTGATGGAACAGCTGTTCCAGATCAACCTCCCGGTTCAATATCGCCAACTCAAGTCCATGGACAAACCGGTGCTTATTGTTCCGCAATTGCGTTAGGCTTATTTAATAGTATGTAAGCTGTAACTTACGCGGGCAGACCCCTACCTGCCCGCGTTCTTTTTAATCTCAACTTTCCCTAATCCTGCTTCTTAGTTACTATTCCTCCTCTCCAAATTCAAAACAGTTATCGTCATGACTGATCAAACTCAGCGAAAACCACTGCGTAGCTTCGTCCTTCGTCAAGGTCGCCTAACCTCAGGCCAAAAACTTGCTCTGGAGTCTCAATGGCCCCTTTTTGGTATCGAGTACAGAGAAAGCGAAATAGACTTGTCAGAAACGTTTAATCGCGATGCGCCGACAACGCTAGAGATTGGTTTTGGCAACGGCGATTCACTAGCGCAGATGGCCAATGAGGCCCCTGATCGTAACTTCTTTGGTATTGAAGTTCATCGCCCGGGTGTGGGGCATTTGCTGCATCTTGTTGGCGAATATGAGTTAAGCAATGTTCGCGTGATGCATCACGATGCGGTAGAGATCATTAATAATATGATTCCGGATGATTCTTTGGATCGTATTCAAATTTATTTTCCAGATCCGTGGCACAAGACTCGCCATAACAAACGGCGCATCGTGCAGTCAGAATTTGTGGCATTACTGGCGACTAAATTGCAGCAGGGTGGTGTTCTGCATCTGGCTACCGATTGGCAGCATTACGCACAGCAAATGCTCAGGGTGATGACAGCTGCACCGGATTATAAAAATCAAACAGCTGAGAGTGGCTATGCTGAACGTCCTGATTATCGGCCCATGACCAAGTTTGAAAAACGCGGCATCAAGCTGGGTCATGGCGTGTGGGATTTATTGTTTGAGAGGCTTTGACTCCAGACACTTCAGCTCAAAGTATTGACTAGCAAGCACTTACAAGGCTCTCGCTACTTCCATATATCAACCGTCTTACCTGTCTCGCGAATAGCGTCAGCGCGATGACTCAGGTACGTCTGGAAGCTAGGCTCTTCGAGATAGGCCTCACTGAGTACAAAATCAAAGACCGATTGAGTATGGAATGCTTTGAACATGGCTTCGATTCGGATAATTTCTTTGCCCTGTTTATCAAATAAAACCAGCGACGGCGCGTAGTTGATAGCGAGTTTTTTTGCCCACTCCTTAGCACTCATCTCATCGCCACCTGGAGTAGTGACAGGTGTGTCAGACCACATATCTAATTGCACATTTTTGAACTGTTGAATCACTTCTACTGTTTCAGGATCATTAATGACTTCCTTGTGTAGATAGTCACAATTAGGGCAGTTGGTTTGCTCGAAAAATACTGCTAACGGTTTTTCATAACCCTTCTCTGGAAGCGATAAGTCTAGCGATGATTGTTCAAAGAATGCCTGTTTGTTGAGTTCACTATTAGTAGTCTCAACCCGGTTGGCTGCAACAAAACTAGCATAGCTCATCTTGGTTTCTTGTTTTTCAGCGACGTAGTTTAAAGCCCGCTTGAATTCGGCTGGTTTTAGATAGCCGTTGAGGCGTAATGCTAGTTTCCCTTGTTCATTAAAAAACAGGATGGTCGGTGTGTACTGCACTTTAAGCGCAGCGGAAAAGTCACGCTCTGTGTAGGTCTTGCCCCCTACGCTGATAAGTTCACGTGACCCCCACATGTTGATCGCGATGACATCAAATTTATCTTTCATTAACTGTTCAATATCCTGCTGAGCTAAATTGCGCTCAACCAGCAAGTTGCAATAGGGACAACCATCTTGATGAAAGACAATGGCCAAGCGTTTCCCTTCAGCGGTTGCCTCTTCAATATCTTCCGCAAACTCTAAGAAGCTGTCCTTAAACCACTCCGGGTATTCAGTTGGCATCGCACCTAGAAACTCACCGGCTTTGTCAGGTTGCCCCTGTAGTTTAGTCAGCTCAAACGCTTCACTACGAACGCCTGGCTCAAGATAAGCATTGAACACATCTTCTTTCTCAGGGGAGTGCAGTCTTAGCGCAATCGCACCAAAGTCTTTTTTCCATTGCCAGCTGAGGGTCTTGGCATCGGTAGGAAGCTTAGCGGCGATTTTTAAGATCGATTCACGGGCTTTTTTAGGATCACTGTCATCAGGAATAACGCTGTCTTGCAGGCTGGTAATCAATAGCTTCTCATCAGCTCTTAATGCTATACCCTCAAGCAAATTACCGGTGAAGTCATTGAGTGCTTGTTTTAGTTCAGCAGCAGGCAGTTTGCGCAGTGCTGCATAACGTGAGGCTTTAGCAAATTCTCCAGGACTGTGGTCAGGCCCGATTCCGGAAATCATGGCCTCGATATTGGTCGTGATGCTGATGTCCACTAAACCCTTTTCATTGACCTGAATTTCAGCGACTGCTGGTTCGGATTCATGTGCAGCACTACGTTGTGAAGTGGCTAACAAAAATGCCAGTGTAAACAGAAGTAATCCTAATAATCGAAGAGTTCCTTGCAGCTGGAATCGTTGTGAGTGCATACTAATTCCCTGATAAATAAGAGTTGTAGGTAATATTACGTGTTAATTAGGGTTCTATACAAATTACTGTGCTGCGCATTTGGTTTTATTTCTCTATTTACGATTTCGGCAGGGGTGAATGCTCATGAGTTTTGGCTCGAACCTCTGAGCTTTACTCTTGAGCCGGGAGAGAATATTAAAGCTCATATTAAGGTTGGCCAAGAGTTAGATGGCGATACCTACGGATATTATCCTGCTAATTTTGAACGGTTTGACTTAACGGTAAAAGAGACTACGCAGCCCTTAAAGAATCGGTTTGCACGAAAGCCGGCAGTGGATCAGCCGACGACAAGCAGTGGCCTCCACATCTTCACTTATCAATCCCGACCATCTAAGTTGCGCTACGAAAAGCGAGAGATTTTCGAAAAATTCCTCAAAGAGGAAGGAATAGAATGGGTGTTAGAGGCCCATGAAAAAAGAGGGCTGCCGGTATTGGACTTTACGGAGCTCTTTAAGCGATTCGCAAAATCACTAGTCAAAGTGGGCGAGGGCAAAGGTCAGGATCATTTGATGGGACTGCCCTTTGAGTGGGTCGTGTTAGATAACCCATATACTCATCCAGAGAAGAAAAAGATTGCTGCGCAACTTTTTTTTGAAGGCAAACCCTTTCCAAACTCTATGGTAAATGTCTTTATTAAACGTGACGACAAGGTAGATCAAATAAAGTTAGAAACGGATGAAATGGGCAAGGTTGAGATTCCGGTGGCGGGTGGCGGTTTCTTTCTGATCAATGCCGTTCATATGGTCGAGCCAAGTCCGGAAATTGCTGGTTCAAGTAAAGCCGTCTGGATGAGCTTGTGGGCCTCCACCACATTTGCCCTCGATTAATTGTCGGAGAGTAGATTCATCCATGCCTAATTTTCTACCCTTGGTCTAGGTCGAAATGTGATCTGATTTTTTTCTTTGAGATAGTGACTTCTGCGAGTTTTGAAAAAATCCTATAGGATGTTTTAACGACTGAGTGTTTTATCAAGGAGAGATTATGATCCGGTTCAAGTTATTATTGGCTGCGTTAATGTTTGCCCTGGCCCCATTAAGTGCTAATGCTGAGTATTCACAAAGAGAATTGTCCGTGGCGTTATTTTATGCTGCGCATATTGGAGATATGAGGTCAGTGAGGGATTTAGTTGAACGCGGTGCCAATGTAAATTATTTAAATGGTGATCGCGAAACACCGATGCATGCTGCGGCTGGTCACGGGCATTTGCAAGTTATGCAATACCTTCAATCTCAGCGAGCTTATTTGCATCCGAGAACGATTCAAAACTGGACCCCACTTCACCACGCTGTTCGATTTGGTCATCGTCACATCGCGAATTTCCTGCTGTCTAATGGTGCGGAAATTAATGTAAGAACCCGAACCGGGCAAACTGTTTTTGATATGGCTAAAGGCACGCGTGACGTACCGATGCAAAATTTATTGAGGCGATATCAACGCTAGCATGGTAACTAAGGCATCAGTTCTGATAGCCGTTTTATTCAATGAGTTTTGATAAAGTGGTATCAATGCGCTTATTTCCAGCCTAGATTGTGCTTGATAGCCGAATCAATCGCATCAGCTCGCCGACGATGGTATGTTAGTAGGATAAATAACTAATAATTTCCTAGGGGTGTTTTATGGGCTTACTTTCTGGCTTGAGTGCATGGCAGCTTGTGGCTGTTGCTTTAGTACTAACGCATATCACTATTGTTGCTGTTACCGTATTTCTACATCGTTCTCAGGCTCATGGATCTGTTGAGCTTGGCCCGATACCCTTTCATTTCTTTCGGTTTTGGCTGTGGTTAACAACGGCAATTATTACGATTGAGTGGGTTGCCATTCATCGCAAGCATCATGCTAAATGTGAAACTGAAGAGGACCCGCATAGCCCTCAGGTGAAAGGGCTGAACAGCGTGCTGTGGGGAGGCCTGTGGCTGTATCGAAAAGAAGCGCAGAATCAGGAAACGCTTGATAAGTACGGGCGGGGTACTCCTAAAGACTGGTTAGAAAATAATATTTATCGTAAGTATCCAAACGCTGGTATTGCCATAACGCTCGCCCTGAATATCGTACTATTCGGATGGGCAGGACTTGCTATCTGGATCACTCAAATGGTCTGGATTCCATTCTGGGCGGCTGGAGTTATTAATGGTGTCGCTCATTTTTGGGGGTACCGTAACTGGAACACTCCCGATCAGGC
>ENA-ORXT01003922-ORXT01003922.1-marine-metagenome-genome-assembly--contig:-NODE-3922-length-15827-cov-4.863111_pt1 | contig 15827 bp, 12 predicted proteins | sample MGYA00237868_ERZ511482 | MGnify/ENA metagenome assembly ERZ511482 | reverse complement strand
CCTTCATCGCCCCCATCGCGTTGCGCTCGATGCAGGGAATCTGGACGAGCCCGCCGATGGGGTCGCAGGTCATGCCGAGGTGATGCTCCATGGCGATCTCGGCGGCCATCAGCGTTTGCTCCGGCGTTCCACCCAATACTTCGGTCAGCGCGGCGGCGGCCATGGCGGAGCTAACGCCGATCCCCGCCTGGCAGCCACCTTCGGCGGCGGAGATGGTCGCGTTCTTTTTGAAAATCGAGCCGATCTCGCCCGCCACCAGCAGGAAGTCCCGTTCCTTTTCCCGCGTGGCCGTTGGGCAGAAGTAACGATAGTAAAACAGCACGGCGGGGATGACGCCGGCCGCCCCGTTCGTCGGGCTGGTGATCACCCGACCCAGAGCGGCGTTTTCCTCGTTAACGGCCAGCGCGAAGCAGCTTACCCAGCTGGTTACGGTGGTAAAGTCCGACGGAACGGTTTTCAGTTGCTCGTCGAAAGCAGTAAAATCTCCGGCGGGCGGCATGCCCAGCAACCTGGTGGCCATTCGCCGGGCGCGCCGCCTGACGTTGAGGCCGCCGGGCAGGTTGACCTCCGGAGCGGTGCAGCCTTTATGAATGACGGAAGAAAAGACACCCAGGTAGCGGTCGATCTTCACGTTGAGTTCCGCCGCGCTTTGCAGCCGCAATTCGTTGGCCCGTACGATGGCGGAGACGGAAGCACCCGTCGAGCGGGCGTAGCCCAGCAATTCGTCGGCGAAGGTGATGGGGTAAGGTAGTGTAGGCCCGTCGATCAGCCGGCTGGCCGAGCCCTCCCGAATGATAAAACCGCCACCGATGGAGTAATACATTCGCCGCACCTTTCGCCCCGACCGCAGCCGGGCGATGAACATCAGGCCGTTGGGATGAAAAGAGCGGCTGCGATTCTCGAATACGATGCCGGTTGCCGGGTCGAACGGCACGCTGATCGGTCCCTCCGTCCGCCGACCCAGGCGAAGCTGTTGCTCCGATCGGATGCGGCCGATGTGGAAAGGAATGTCGCTTGTGTTAATGGTTTCGGGGTCAAACCCTTCCAGCCCTAACATGACGGCGATGTCCGTTCCGTGCCCGACACCGGTTTTACTCAGCGAACCGTACAGGTGAACCTTCAGCGTGACGACTTCCAGCATATCCGGCAACAATTCGCGAAAGGCCAATGCCGCTTTCCACGGCCCGAGCGTATGCGAACTTGACGGCCCGACGCCGATCTTGAAAATGTCGAAAATGGAGATGCGTTGCATGGGGGAAAGGTAATGCGTTAGTTGGTTAGTATGTTAGAAGTTAGTTGCCGGTCCCGGTATTTTTCAGCCTACACCAAACTTCTAACGAACTAACATACTAACTTCTAACGAACTAACGAACTAACATACTAACTTCTAACGAACTAACACACTAACTTCTAACGAACTAACACACTAACTTCTAACGAACTATATAACCCTTCCACTCCGTACCAACCGCTCTTCCAACCTCGGCTTCAGCACGTCCGCCGCATCCAGGATCAATGCCTCGTCGGAAGGGAAATCGACCGGGCGATTGCCGATGTAGCGGCGGGTGTTGCGGCTTAGTGCGCGGCGGTCGCCCTGAAAAGTGCTGGCGTAGTTTTCAAAATTGGCTTCGGCCGTCAGGCGATCGCGGTCGATGACGCGCTGAGCGCGCAGATCGACGATCTCCAGGCTGCCACCGACGATGACGGACTTGGTTTGCAACAATTCTAAAACGTTGGCGCGGACGATAAGGCGGCGCGGACGGGTGATGTCATTGCCCAACGTATCTTTCGCAACGTTACCGTCCTGATCGAGGACGTATTCCGTGCCGTCGGTAATTTCCTTTTCTTCAATATACTGTCGTTCGTTGACGCGCTCGGGGCTGACCTGGATGTTGTCGAGCACGATACGGGCGGCGTAATCGTAGGTCTTACCGCTCACCGGCTGATAATCGTAATATCTCCAGGCGTCGTCCAGGTTGCGGCCGCCGGGGCGGAGGAGTTCGCGCTCGAAGTTACGAGGCAGGTAACCGCCGCTGTTGTTCACCATCTCTACCACTACGTATACCTTGCCCAGTTCGCGGGCTTCGGCGCGCAGGCGCTCGGTGTCCCGGTAATCGGAAACGTAATTGTCCACGCTACCGAAGCTGCGGTAGGCGTCGCGGGCGGCGGCCTTGTCGCCGGCGCGGCCGAGAGCAAGCAGTCGGCTGCCTTCATCGTAGTGCTGAGCGGCGGCTTTGCGACCGGCGTCGGCGATCAGGCCATCGACGCGGGCAAAACGGAAGGTTGCCTGGTAGCCGTTCTTATCCACCAGCGGCAGCAGCGGGCTAAGAGCGTCCTGACGGCGCTGGATCTTCGTGTAGACGTCTTGAATGCGGCTCCAGTTGGCGGTACCGCTTTCTGACATGCGGCGCGCGCGCTCCATATCGGCGGCCGTAATGCGGTTAAAGGCCGTCTCAAGGGCCAATACATACTTAGGGTTTTTCTTCTGCTTGCCCGACAGACGCTTTTGCGCCAGCCGGATCGTTTCCTCGTAGTTTCCGTTGTCAACGAGTTTCTCCACGTTGGCGCAGGAAGAGAAGGCCAGCGTAAGGCAGGCGAAAATGAGAGCGGGAATATGGGTGATGCGTGTCATGGCAAAATGATTTAATGGGTGAATCCGTCATTGCGTTAAGCCGAATGAACGGGCCGTAAAATCCGGTAACCCGTTTGGTCACCGTTTCTATTGCTAAACACGGATTTGAGGTGCTATTCGTTGCTTATGGGAAGGTTAAGGCGACTTAAGAATCGTTAAAAAGCCCGTTGGGGGCACTGTTTCCTGCCCGCAATCGGTCAATTTCCGTCCGCTCTTTGTCGTCTATCGCTTCTTTAATCCGCCACCGATTAGTCCGAAATCGAGTAGTACGGCAATGATCATACCGATCAGTGGCACCATACTCCATTCACCGCCGAAGAAATATTGAACCAAACCGTACCATAAAAGAGAGACGGGTAAAAACAGGAACCCCAATAACGGCATCAGGATACCACTAAAAGCATCACTGAACCAACTGGTGAAAAAGTAGAGGACGAGAATTACGATGCGGGGAAAAAAGACACCTAGCAAAAGAAGTAATACGGGCATGATGCAGCGTAGTAAGTGAAAAAAATGAGAAGTATTGCTGATAAAAGATGTCAGTACTAAATAAAGTTCGCAACCATTTCACGGGCATATATACCTCGGGTGGAATTCAGTCGGATACGTCGTTTTTTTTACGGCGGCTAAGGCGGAGCGGGGGTTCAGCGACATACTAACGCAACGGTTTTGCATTAACATTAATATCCCAATCACTATTTGTGTGAAATGTGATCGAACGGTACATAAGTCGGCGTGCATTCTTATTGACAAAACATTTGAATTTTAGCTCAATGTTTCTACCTTGCCACTGCTCAAGGGCGGAAAATTCCTGCCCGGAAGTTTTTTCCACATTCTTAAATTCATATTTAACCACCTATTTACCGCGCTTTAAACCAACGCGAAATCCTTTTAAATTATTCCTGCGTAACCAACCGTCGCTTCCGACGGAAGGCCGGACTTGTATTCATCAGTGAAAGTGGCGCCGCTTTTACAAGGGAGAACTCATGTCTGGAACTCCGACGGCTAAGGCTGACGACTATTCATATTCTTAAATCCATTCATACATGAAAACCACCCTCTTCAGTGTCGCTGTTTGCGGCCTATTCGCCCTCTCCAGCTGTACCACCGACCAAGACGCCGCGCTTGGTAGCGAGCAGCTCGCCCCCACCGCCGACGTTTCTTTCATCGTAGATGAAAACGAGGACGGCGTCACGAATCTCCCACCCGTCGTTAACGACGAAATAGCCCTCGCCGACATCGACGCCCAGTTCGTCGACCTGACGGACCTTACCGAAGTTCAGGCCGAACGTCCGGACGGAACAACCGAAACCGCTTACCTCACCGCTGGTGACATCCATCTCACCAAGCAGCAGGTCGACGATATGCGAAACCTGACTGAGCAGGAGCTCAAGCAGTACCGTACCTATAACCTGGTGTCCGACAATAACATCAGCGTCATCGGCTACACCGGTGGTAGTAATGCTCTGACCAGCAAGGCGCGTACCGCTTTGAGTTGGGCCGTCAATAACTACAATAACCTTAACACGAGCAAGAACTTCTCGTTGTCCTTCGGTGCTCGCACCAACGCCGATATTGTAGTGTTCCGCAGTGCCACAAACAACGGTGCCGGTGGTATCGCTGGTTTCCCGAGCGGTGGTCAGCCCTACAAGTGGGTCAACATCTACCGCGGTATGGAGAACTACGACACCAATACCAACGAGCACGTGATCACCCACGAGATCGGTCACTGTATGGGCCTGCGCCACACCGACTGGTTCAGCCGTGCCTCCTGTGGTCAGTCCGGCGAAAGTGCTAACCCCGATGGGGCCGTTCAAATTCCCGGTACGCCTTCCAGCGCCGACCAGAATTCCATCATGCTAGCCTGCTTCAGTGATAACGAAGACGGTGAGTTCAGCAACTTCGACCGTATCGCCCTGGAATACCTGTACTAGACCGTAGATTATACTGACGGGCGGAAACGCCCAGGGAAAAGCCCGCCGCTCTTTATGGAGTAGCGGGCTTTTCAATTTGACGTGGATAACCGGAACTTCGTTCCCGCCCCTGTTCAGCCAGCCCGGGACGTGCGGTAAAATTACGTGCGGGTCGTTCATCCCCCCATTCAAATTTCCATACCTTACGTTCACCAACAGACCAACAGACCAACAGACCAATACACCAACAGACCAACACGCCACTCCTTGCCCCCCTTAACCCGCCTCACCACCGTTCAGCGCCAATGGGCCGATCTGCGCGAAGCCGCCGCGAGCCGTAGCAACCTGCTGCTGCCGCTGCCGGACCTGGATTATTGGTATGTTTTTTTCGACGCCCAACGACCGGAGCGGGCCAACGAATCGCTGGCTAATATTTACGGCGACGATACCACCGCGCTGCTCAACCCCGACCAGTTCTGGAAGCGGACCGACCCCGGCAAAGACTGGCTCGGCTTCCTGATGCCGAACGACGAGTTGGACCGTATCGGCATCTCCGACCTTGAACGCGCGCTGACCGCCCTGACGCTGAGCAAAGACCGCTTCGGCTGGCCCGCCTATTTGCGCGAACTGTACGAAGCGGCGCGCGCCCGGCCCGACGTTCCGCCGGTCGTTGCCGGCTTGTGGCATTACGTACCGCGCTATGCTGATCTGCTCAACGTCGCTCACCGGGAAGGCGTCGGGCTCAGTGGGTTGCTGCAACCGCTAGCGGACGGAGAAACGGTAAGGACTCGGCTACCGTCCGAACAGTGCTTCCACCTGCTGCTGCAACTGTGCCGCAAGCCTTACGCGACCTACTGGAACCGGGAGCGGTTTAGGCGAGACCTCGGCGGCGCCCACCCGGCGGTGCGCACCTTCTTCACGGTTCATCAACATACGCTGGAACGTGCCTTCGTACACGGGCGGGGGAAACTGGCCCGGCCGGTCGCCGACGCCTTTTATGAGCTATGCGCGCTGGATATCCCCCGCGTCCGGGTACAGGAATTGCTGGACGATGACTCCGGCACACTGATGGCCGAACGCCTGCCGCCCGATTTGCGCCGACGCTACGCGCCTGCGAGCGAGGCTACCGCCGGGCTGGGAAAACGACTCAAGACGCTGGTAAGTAAGGTCGGCAAAGGCGCCAACAACCTTTTTGTTATTTCCGCGGCACCCGCGTCCGCGCCCGCATATGCAGCTTCCGCGCTGCCCTTTATTGCCGAAGGGAAGCCCGCTTTTTATGAGCTGCCGGAAGTGGAATTCGACGCTCTCGTCACCGCCGCGCCCGCGGGTTCGCCGGATGAAAGGGTGATCGCCAACCGTTATGAACGACACTTGGCCGGTGTACTCGATGCACTGACCGCCCCGATCCTGCGCTGGGAAAAACCGCACGAGCACTACCGACCCGTCTGGCGACTGCCCGACCCGAAAACCGCCGATCGCGCCTACAAAAAATACGGAGAGGAGGCCGTCATCGCCGCCCGCGAAATGGCCGAACTGGAGTACCAATTGCCGAAGCTTAAGGGCATCCGCACCCGCGCCGCACTCAACCGTTTCCAGGAAAACCTACCGTACTGTCACTCGCCGCTCGTCACCCGCCGCCTGCGCGACGCGATCGAGCGCAAGCTGCGCGAGATCGACAATCAGAAGACCTATCGCAACCAGCGAATGCGTGAATTCGGCATTGACCGGGCCGACGAAAGCGACTTCCGAAAACAACTCTGGCTGGAGGAAATGCTGAAGATCGAAGAGGAAGTGCGACCGTTCATTGCCTATACCCGCAAGGCGTTTCAATCGGCCTTGCCCGTCGGTACGACCGTTGAGTTCGACCCCTACCGCCACAGCCACGACGGCGTCGAGTTCGACCCGGACACCGTGCAGGACCAGAACAAATGGCTGCGCGGCGACGTGATGAAGACCCTGCGCGGACGCAAGAATTTTACGCCCATCGTTCAGGTCAACACTTTCTGCCTCGACTACTCCCGCTCGATGACGCACGACCTGATGCGGGACCTGTTTAAGGTGGTTTTCATCCTCATCATGGGCCTCGAAGGGCGGCAATCGTACGACGCCATCCACTTCTTCGGCTCCGATTTTTTCGAGGTGGTCGGCTACGACGAAAACCGGAATTACACCAACCGTTCCATCCTGTTCCGGGTGCTGCGCAACATCTCCGAAATTTACGTCAATCGCATCGTTTACAGCGGGGTAGGGGGCACAAACATCAGCGCGGGCGTGGAAAAGAGCCACGAAAAAATAAAGGCATTCACCGGGCAATTACGCGAAGACCAGCCGGAGCTGGACTTCGTGAGTTCGCTCTTCGTGCTTACCGACGGGCAGCCGACGATGGGCATCATTGACCTCGAAAAGCTGCACGATTTCATCGAGGAAAAACGCAAGGACGGTGACGTGGCCATTAAGGGCATTTTTCTTAAAGACCCAAAAGACGCCTCCACCTTTATTACCACCATTTTTGGCGCGGAGCACGCCGTGGATACCTCGACTTTCAAGGAAACGGTACGCACTTTCGTGGAAGTAATGGGACGTACGTATAAAGCGCAACGCAAGAAATTCCGGGCGGCGGAAAAGCGTCGGAAGCTGCTTGGGAAGCAGGAAGTCTAAAGTGGGATGTGGGAAGAGCTGCCGCATGTAACGGCGGCAGCTCTTCCCACTTTAGACTTCCCACTTCCTACTCCAATACTTCCCACTTAAATATTACCTTGCGCCCCAATGCTCTCCATCACCCTCGCATACGATACCACTAACCAAACGACGGCGCACCGCATCGCGGGTGACCTGGGCAGCCACGTTACGTTCGAGCACGTCAGCGTCGGCCGCGCGAACGAGGGGCCGGTGCTGGCTGATCTGTTGCGCAATATTGACGCGCGGGTCATCATCCTGATCTCCGATGAGTTTTTGACCAACCCCAATTGCCTGCTGCGGGCGCACGAGATTTTCGGGAGTAACCGCGAGGTGCTGCCGGTGATGATCCGGTCGCATCGCTATGACGAGTTGCTGGACGAGGTGATCACGACGCAAACGGCACTGACGAACCAGGCCGAGGTGATGCACTACGTCAACCACTGGCAGGACCGCTACATCAGCCTGCGCGGCGCAACGGAAGAGCTGGCGTCCGGCGGCAGGGAAGCCTTCGATCGTTACCGGCGCAAGATCCGCGAAGCAAGCGTGCAGGCCGAGGAAACGCTGCATCTGATCAAGGACAAATGGTCGCTGACGGAGACACAGTTTTCCGCTAACCACTACCATCAACTCTTCCTGTTTGCCGAGCGGCCACGGCTTTGGGAGGAACTGAAATCCTTCGAGGATACGCCCGTCGACCTCTCCGGCATCCCGGGTCTGGAGATGCTGGGCACCGCGGAAACGCCTCCGGAAGATGGGGCGGGGACGCGGGTGCAAGATGATGTTTTTCAGGAAAGCGATGTGCCCGCCCCGGACCCCGCTGCTACGCCGCCCCCAACCGAAGACCCCATGATTGAAACGAACCCCGCCGCCGCCGAAGAACTCCCCGGCCGGCTGCCCGAAGTTGTCGCCGAACCCGATGAGATGAGCCCCGAAGAGCAGGTCAACGTCTGGATCGAGCGCGCCTGGAGTATGCACGACGAAGGCGATGCCGCCTCCGGCCTGGAGTTGCTGAACGCCGGCCGCGACGCGCTGCCCGACCACCTCAAACTGCATTACCACTATGCCCTGCTGCTGGCCACCTCCACCGAGGATGCCGTCGCCGCTCAGCGCGAGGTCGAAGCCCTGCTCGATCGGCACCCCGACCACCCGGACGGGCTCTATCTCAACGGCGAACTCGCCCTTGCCGCCGGCGACCTTAAAACGGCCCGCGAAAGTTGGGAACAACTCAGCGACGGCGAGCCGTTCTACCCCGATCTGAACTACCGCCTCGGTCTGCTGCTGGCCGATCACTTCCCCGACGATGTGCTCGACGCGGCCGCTTACCTGCGCCGCGCCACCAAGAACGAATCGCCGAACCCGGATGCGCTCTACCGCTACGGCTTGCTGTTGGCCGGTCCGGTCGGTCGCCGCAAGAAGGCCATCAAGGTGCTGCGTCAGGCGGTCCGGATCGAGCCTAACCACGCTTACGCCCACTACGAACTCGCCGTACTGCTGCACGACCGCGGCGACATCGGGGCGGCGCGCAACGAATTCAGCATCGCCAAACGGCTGAACCCCGCCTTCGACACGGCGGCCAACCGGCGTGCCTTCGCTACCCGCCCGCTGGTCACCGCCGCTACGCCCGCCGAGGAAGACGCGCTGGCCGCCCTCAAGCACAACATCGCCAGCCTCGAAGCCATGATCGCCGAGCGCGACGCGGCCCCCGAACCCGAGCCGGCACCCGCGCCCCCGCCCAAAAAAGGGCTCGGTAAAACCGTCCTCGTCTCCGGAGCCACCAGCGGCATCGGCCGCGCCACCGCCCGCCGCCTGGCCGAAGAAGGCTTCCGCCTTATCCTCCTCGGTCGCCGCATGGAACGGCTGGAGGAGCTCGGTCAAGAACTTTTCGACACCCACGAAACGGAAACCTTCTTCCTGCGCCTCGACGTGCGCGACCGCCTCGCCGTGGAAGACGCCGTCAAGATCTTGCCGCCCGACTGGAGCGACATCGACGTGCTGATCAACAACGCCGGAAAAGCCAAGGGCGCCGACCCCATCCACCTCGGTAATCCCGATCACTGGGACGAGATGATCGACGTTAACCTGAAAGGTCTGCTGTACCTCACGCGGGCTATCGCCCCGGCCATGACCGAGCGCGGTCAGGGCATGATCATCAACGTTTGCAGCACCGCCGGTAAGGAAGTCTACCCCAACGGCAACGTCTATTGTGCTACCAAACACGCCGTCGACGCCCTCACCCGCGCCATGCGGATGGACCTCGTGAAGTACGGCATCCGCGTCGGGCAGATCTGCCCGGCGATGGTGGAGCAAACCGAGTTCGCCGTCGTCCGCTTCGACGGCGACACCGAGCGCGCGGACATCTATTCCGACTTTCAGCCCCTGCGCTCACCGGACGTGGCCGAAGCGATCCACTTCATGGTCACCCAACCGCCGCACGTCAACGTCCTCGATATGGTGTTGCAAGGCACCCAGCAGGCGACGTCCACGATCGTTGACCGGAGTGGGCGCGCCAAATTCGAAGAAGAGTAACCTCGATCGGTGATCAGTGATACGGGATAAGCGATTCCGCGGCCCTGAAAATCGCTTATCGCTGATCACTTAACGCTTATCACTTATCCTAATGTCTAAGTTCATTGTAGTGGAGGGCCTCGACGGCTCCGGCAAAACCACCCAGATCGAAATGCTCCGCGACCGACTGCAGGGGGCGGGCCGGGCGTGTCACCTTACCGCCGAGCCGACGGAGTTGCCGACCGGCAAGTTTCTCCGCTCCATCATGCGGGGGGAGGTGACGGCGGACCCGCGCACCACCGCCGCCCTCTTCGCCGCCGACCGGATCGAGCACATTTTCAATCCCGATGAGGGGCTGCTGCACCAACTCGCCGAAGGTTACCACGTCATCGCCAGCCGCTACTACTTCAGCTCGCTGGCCTACCAAAGCGAGTTTGCCGACCCGGGCTGGATCGCCTCCCTCAACATGATGGCCAAGCGCACCCTCCCGGCCGATGTCACTATATTTCTCGACCTGTCGCCGGAGGTGAGCATGCAACGCATCGCCGCGCGGGGTGAGGAACGGGAGCTGTTCGAGACGGAAGAGAAACTGAAGCACGTACGGGAAAGCTTTCACCTGGCGTTCGAACGTTTCGGGGAAGGAGAGAACATCCACATGATCGACGCGAGTGGTGACCCGGTGGAGGTATCGGACGCGATCTGGGCGGTTGTGGAGCCGCTGCTGTAATTCTTGCGCTTCGCGCAACTTATTTCCAGAGGGCGAAAAGGAAGAATTAGGAGTAGGAGGAAGAAGAGTCGGGCGGCATATTCAATGCGATTGTAGTTTTCTACTCTTCAGCGGTGAATTTGACAACCTTGTAACTAGATATTATCTCATGATGAGCCGTCTCCTCTATCTCTTATTCTTCTTTTTCGTCCTCCGGAAATAAAAGCGCGCGCAGCGCGTGGAGAAAAGACAGTTCCAAGTTTAGCTATCTTTCCTCTCATGAACAAGCCCCGCATCCAATCCGTAGATATCCTCCGCGGCCTCACCATCGCCGCCATGATGCTTGTCAACAACCCCGGTACCTGGGGCAGCGTTTATGCTCCCCTGCTGCACGCCGACTGGCACGGTTACACACCGACCGATCTGGTTTTCCCTTTCTTCCTCTTCATCGTCGGCTGCTCGATCGCGTTCGCCTATCGGGGCAAAACGGCGAACGGGGGCACCTACCGTAAGATCACCGTACGCGCGTTGAAGCTGATCGGGCTGGGCCTGTTCCTCGGGGCGTTTACGCTGACGTTCCCGTTCTTCAAGGATTGGAGCAGCATCCGCTTTCCCGGCGTTTTACAACGGATCGGCCTGGCCTTTTTCTTCGCCGCCATCATCGCCCTTAACGGCAACTGGAAGGTGATCCTCGGGTTGACGGCGGCCCTGCTGCTGGGTTACTGGGGGCTGATGGGCTTCGTGCCGCTGCCCAACGGAAGCGCGCCCACCTTCGCGCGCGACCCGAACAACTGGGCGATGTACGTCGACAAACTGCTGCTGGGCACCCACACCTGGAAGCCGGACTACGACCCGGAAGGCTTGCTGAGTACCATCCCCAGCGTCGCCACCGCGCTGATCGGCGTGCTGACCGGGCGCTATTTGCTGAGCGAGGCGAAGAACAAGGCGGGCGGGATGCTCGTGGCGGGTGCCGTGCTGCTGGTGCTCGGGCACGTTTGGAACTTCGCTTTTCCAATCAACAAAGCACTATGGTCCGGCAGTTTCGTGCTGGTGACCGCCGGTTGGGCGTTGATCTGCCTCACCGCGATCTACTACCTGACCGACGTGCGCGGCTCGTCCCTGGGCAAAACCTTCAAAATGGTTGGGGCGAACGCGCTGATCCTATACTTCCTTTCCAGCTTCATCGCCAAGGTATTCGGCATCACCGGGCTGCACGGCTGGCTGTATGAGACACTTTACGCGCACGACTTTCTGCCAGCTAAAATGAGCAGTCTGCTTTACGGACTGACGGTATCAGGCTTTTACGTTTTGCTTGGGGTGTGGCTTTACCGGAGGAAGATATTTTTCCGGGTGTAAAGGCGTGAAGTAGTTAATGGGGGAAATGCCCTAATCGAAGTAACCATCACCATTTCTGCTTTTGTCCTCAACCCACTTGTATTTTCAGCGGTTACGTTTCACCGAGATTTCCAGGTAGAAAGCACCCTGGGCCAGCCCGTCCGCGCCGACGACGCCGATGGTGACGGGGTAGGCGCGGTTGACGGCCCGCAACTCGACTTCTCGACGGTGGCTGTTTTTGGGCCGGCTGATGTTCTGCCGTTCCTGTTTGAAATCGGCTTCGCAACTGACGCAGCCGTTGAGTTCGGGCGGCAGGGCGCCGCGACCGCCGGAGTAGGCGAAGAGGCTCATATTTTGCCGATTGTCTTTCGGGATCAGGCGGATGATCATGGTGGAATATTTCGGGATTTCGGTACGCAGAAACACGTTGTTGCCGGTAAAAAATACGGCGCGCGGCTCCACGAAGCAGGCGTTCTGGCTGTTCCACGCCCAGTCGAGGCTGGGCAGGGGCGTCCCGGCATTAAGGTCGAATTCGTAGGTGCGGGTGGCTTCTTGCCGGGCTTCCAACAGTGGAATCTCTGCTTCTTGGGCGCGGACGCGGGTGCAGGCAAGGAGGAGCAAAAGCAGGGAGAAATAACGCATGACGAGGTGGGGACGATGCCTCGCAAAGGTAGGGCTCGGGGCGGATGCGGGCCTCCTTGAAAACAGGTATGTTTTAATGCACCGACGCCTATTGATCTTTGCCTTGCATCCCGCGTCCTCGCCCTTCTTAGTGGGAAGTGCTGCCGCCGGTACATGCGGCAGCACTTCCTACTTCCCACTTCAATACTTCTTACTTAAAGTCCGCCATCACCTTATACTTCGGGTCCTCATCCAGGTTGACTTCGATAAGTTCCTCCGCTTTATTAAGGCGCTTGCGGGAGTCCGGGCTGAGGTGGCGCAGCGTCACGTGCTTACCTACTTTGGCGTAGCGTTCGGTGATGCGGTTGACCGCCTCGATGGCCGACATATCGACGATTCGGCTCTCCATGAAGTCGATGATGATGTTATCGGGGTCGTTGAGCGGGTCGAACTTCTCGCTGAATACCTGCACCGAGCCGAAGAAGAGCGGGCCGTAGATTTCGTAGTGCTTGACGCCGTTTTCGTCGGTATGCTTGCGGGCGCGGATGCGCTTGGCGTTCTCGTAGGCGAACACGAGCGCGGCTACGATCACTCCGGCGAGTACGGCCAGCGCCAGGTCGAGGAAGACGGTTAGCAGCGTCACGAGCACGAGCACGAAAAGGTCCCACTTCGGCATCTTACCGAAGGTGCGCAAGCTCGCCCACTCGAAGGTGCCGATCGCCACCATGATCATGATGCCGGTCAGGGCCGCCATCGGAATCTGCTCGATGTAGGCCGAGCCGAACATGATGAACACCAGCAGCATGATGGAGGCGAAGATGCCGGACAGACGCGCCCGGCCGCCGGAGCTGACGTTGATCAGGCTCTGACCGATCATCGCGCAACCGCCCATACCGCCGGTGAAGCCGGACAGGATGTTGGCCGTGCCCTGGGCGACGGCTTCCTTGTTGCCGCGACCGCGCGTCTCGGTGATCTCGTCGATGATGTTGAGCGTCAGCAGGCTCTCGATCAGGCCCACGCCGGCTACGATCAGGGAGTAGGGGAGGATCACTTTCAGCGTGTCGAGCGTAAACGGTACCTGCGGAATGGACGGCCAGGGGAAGCCCCCTTCGATGGAGGCGATGTCGCCCACCGTCTTGGTGTCCAGGTCCAGGAAATAAACGAGGGCTACGACGATGATGATGGCCGCCAGGCCGGAGGGCACCGCCTTGGTCAGCTTGGGTAAGCCCCACATGGTGATCATCACGACGGCCACCAGGCCGAGCATCAGGTACATCGGCTCGCCGGTCAGCCACGCGCCGCTGTCGTCTTTGAATTGCACCAACTGCGCCATGAAGATCACGATCGCCAGACCGTTCACAAAGCCGAAGACGACGGGGTGGGGGACCAGTCGCATCAGCTTACCCAGCCGGAATACACCCGCCAGTACCTGGAAAATACCCGCCAGGATCACGCAGGCGAAGATGTACTCCGCGCCGTGGCTCGCGGCCAGGGAAACGATCACGACGGCCACCGCACCCGTCGCGCCGCTGATCATACCGGGCCGACCGCCTAACACGCTAGTAACCAGACCCATCACGAAAGCCGCGTACAGACCGATCAGCGGGTCGAGCCCGGCGATGATGGCGAAGGCCACCGCTTCGGGCACCAGGGCCAAAGCAACGGTCAGGCCGGACAGGATTTCCGTCTTGTAGTCGACTTCCTGCTTGAAGTCGAAGAGGTTTAAAAATTGGCTCATCTGGTAAAATTTCCGGGGGGGAGGAATACGATCGGCGAAAGGCCGGGAATGCGCGGTAATCTTCGGGCGTCAGACTATCATTTACCCCTTGGATCACTGGCTTTCAGGGGAATTCGGTAAGGGTTAGTTTAACGAAGGCGCAAAGGTACGGCTTTGGGCATTGTATCCCCCCACTTTAGCGGAACGGATAAAGAAGTTCTACTCCCGCTCGTACTTCCCCTCAAACACCCGCACCGCCGGCCCCTCCAGCCACAGCTCCGTAAACCGACCATCGCTCCCGCGGCCCCGCACCCCCAGGTCTCCACCTTTCGCGTGGACGGCTACGTGAAAAGAGTCGTCTTCCACCCCCGTTCGAACGATGTAAGCGATGGCGGCGGCCGTGACGCCGGTGCCGCAAGCCAGGGTTTCATCCTCGACGCCGCGCTCGTATGTTCGTACCTCCAGCGTCTCCGCTCCCAATTCTACAAAATTCACATTGACTCCATCTTCTCGAAAGCGTTCGGAGTAGCGGATTTTTTTGCCCACATCGACCACATCCAGATCAGAAAGATCTTCCACATGGGTCACGTAATGTGGCGAGCCCGTATCAAGTAGATAAAATCCTCGACCTTCCTCCACATCTTGCACATTGGCCATATGAACCTCGACCTGCATTCCGTCTTGGTCGATTCGTGCTTCATGCAATCCATCGTATGCCGTGAATGTACAGCTGTCCTTTACTCTGCCGAGATGATGCATGCAGGCCACGGCACAGCGTGATCCATTGCCGCAGAGCGATCCTGGCTTGCCATCGGCGTTGTAATAATCCAGACGGAAATCAGCTTCTGCACTTGGCTGGAGGATCATCAGGCCATCGGCACCAACGCCAAATTTACGATCACACCAGCGTGCTATTTCCGACGCATCTGCATTTTTCAACCATTGATTTTCGAAGTGGTCGACAATCACAAAGTCGTTGCCCGTGCCCTGATACTTGTAAAAAGGAATAGTCATTATTTGGGCTTTATGATCTCAATTTTTTCGGGTTCCAGCACTCGATCCTGCGGGTTCTTTTCCAGATAGCAGGATCGAGCCACCATCACCACCAGAATCAGGACGATAAAAGCAAGCGATAGATACGAGACTTTCCAGCCCCACATATTGCCCAAATATTCATCATTGTCTGGCAGTTTAAACGGCATGGCGGCAAGTTACCACTTCACACGTTTTTCAAAGGCAATCTGCTTGGTATAATAATTATAGAAAAACATGATGCCGGTCACCAGCAGCTTGGTGATGAATGGATAGAGGTCAAAGAACGGTATTTGCGAAAGCAGATAGATGAAGAAGGTGCTGATGCCGATGCCGATCAGCGAGAAGCCAAGTGAGATCAGAAAGGCGGTGCGCACTTTGCGTCGGGATTCAAAAATATATTTGCGTTGCAGCACAAAATTGACCAGAAAACCACAGGTCGCCGAAATGAGATTGGAATGTACCTTCGATATGCCTGAGTATGCGAGAATCAAGAACAAGCCATAATCAACCACTGTCGCAATCGAGGAGGTACCCGCAAAGCGAAGCTTGGGTAAAATGAAGGAGTGCCAGAAGTTTTTGATCGAGCGCAAAGCAGGTCTGGTGATTTAGAGCGCGAAGATAGGTACTCCGAGTGAACTGGTTACCAATACGTTAACGAGAGACCAAGCACCAGAGTTCGTCGTT
>ENA-ORXT01003921-ORXT01003921.1-marine-metagenome-genome-assembly--contig:-NODE-3921-length-15830-cov-180.789627_pt1 | contig 15830 bp, 14 predicted proteins | sample MGYA00237868_ERZ511482 | MGnify/ENA metagenome assembly ERZ511482 | reverse complement strand
CCTTCCTTCGCTATGCAGAATTTCATAGAATAAATGATGATGGCAAAATTGCTGAGACTGCACTTTTCTGCGACATCCTAAGTGTGATGCACCAAGCAGGACATTACCCACTTCCTCCAATGACTGGCGCAGCATTTTTATATCCAGGTCCGCGGACACATGATGGATTGCAATATGAAGAACAGGATCCATCAGCAGCTAAAAAAACAATGACGGTACTCAATCAAATGATAGCTGATCTTAATACACTGAATACAAATGATGCGGAAAGATGTCCTCCTGAACTTCTCGCCAAAACATGGAATAAAGATATGATCTGGTATGGCCCGTTTGGAATTGGCGCTACATACACCATAGATAGATATCAACAGCAACATCAATATCCATTTCGAGATAATCTGTATGACAAAGTTTTCAATGGACATATTGCCAGATTTGCTGAAGGTAATTATTGTGGCTTCTTTGGTTGGCCAAATTTGAGTAATAAAAATAAAGGCGGGTTTTTAGGATTGCCAGCGAATGACACACATGCACCTATGAGAGTGGTGGATATATACAGAAGAGAAGGAGACAAGCTAGCAGAGAATTGGGTATTCATTGATTTGTTGCATTATCTAAATCAGCAAGGCTTAGATGTGTTACAAAGAATGCGAAAAATAAATAGAACTGAATTAAGCTAAGTTCAATTGTAAAGAAAAAATAAGTGGATACACAAATCAATCAAAATAATAAACAACTCATCTGGAATTTTTGGCAAAAGTTAGAAACTGCCAAGAATGATGAAGTTAATTCCATTGCCAAAACTGCCATGCATGACAATGTCATGTGGCATGGATTCGCCCCCTACGATCAATTACATAATACTGATTCATTTTGTAATGATTTTTGGAAACCGCTTATGCATTCCTTTCCTGACCTGACTCGTCATACTCATATATTCATGGGAGGAAAATCCAATGGCCGCATAGATGGCGACATTTCCAGAGATGGGAAAATGTGGGTAAGCGGCACAGGTTATTTTACAGCTACATTCGTAAATGATTATTTAAAGATTCCTGCGCACTTTAAAAAAGTAAACATTCGTTGGGGAGAGTTTTGTGAAATCGAACATGATAAAATCACTAAAACCTATTTTCTCTTAGACCTTATCGATTTAATGCAACAAGTAGGTATTCATGTTTTGCCACCGAGTAAAGGGAAAGACCATATATATCCGCAACCAATGGCAAAGGACGGTATTTTGTTGAATGAGCAAATAAAAGAAACTTCAGATTATAGCCTTGAACATATTCGCCGATTTATTTTTGAAGGGTTAAATAGTTATGATCAATCTAATTTAAAAAGTATGGGTATGGCAGACTATTTTCATCCAGATGTCAAGTGGTATGGTCCCGGTGGAATTGGAGCATGTCTGAGTTTTAAAGAATTCGAAATATTTCATCAGCAGCCATGGTTGATTGCATATCCAGATCGGCAAGTCCAAGATTTAGATGCCTTGATAGCAGAGGGAAATTATTCTGGAGGTCCAGGTTGGGCAGGAGTCAAAGCTACACATACAGGCCAATATTTAGACTGTAGTGCCACTGGAAAACCAATTGACTTTAATGGTTTGGATTGGTGGAAACGAGATGGTGAAATGTATATCGAAAATTGGGTTTTCGTAGATATGATTCATCTGTTTAATCAATTTGGAATTGACCTTTTCGAAAGAATGCAAAACAAAATTTCATGATAAAATTTTAAATCATGTCCAAAGAAATTAAATTTGATAAACGCAAATTTTTGCAATTTTCTACATTAGCATTGGGAGCTTCAGTAGTTGCTTGTAAACCATCCAAAGTAGAATACCCTATACCGCCAAATAATTTAAGCCTTGGAAATGGCTTTATACCTCGAAAATTAGAAGGATTAGAGAAAGCGACAATTGATGTAGCGCTACAATACTAATTTAAAAACAAATAATTTAATAGATATAAAAAATAAAAACATGCAAATAAGTAAAGATAGAATACTCACGACACACGTTGGAAGTTTACCTCGATCAAAAGCCGTTACTGATTTGGTATTTGCAAAGGAAAGAGAAGAGACTGTTGATTCTGAAATATTCAATACAACAATAAAACAAGCGGTCAATGATGTCGTCGCTCGGCAAATGAAAGCTCAGGTTGATATCGTGAGTGATGGAGAAATGAGTAAGATTAGTTATGCTACCTATATCAAAGATCGAATCACTGGTTTTGCTGGTGACAGTCCTCGAAATGCGCCAAAAGACTTAGAAGAGTTTCCTGGCTTTTTAAAACGAGCTGCAAAAGGTGGAGGTACACCCACCTATGCTCGTCCATGCTGTGTTTCAAAACTTGAGTTAAAAAGTACAATTCCTTTAGAAGAAGATATTGCAAATTTTAAGACAGCAATTGCTCAATACAATCCTGTAGATTCTTTTATGAATGCGGCATCTCCCGGAGTGATCGCATTATTTTTACCTAATAAACATTATAATTCTCAAGATGAGTATTTAGAAGCTTTAGCCGAAGTGATGCGTCCTGAATATGAAGCGATAGTAGAAGCTGGTTTTATTTTACAGTTGGATTCACCTGATATTGGTTTGGGTCGACATATGATATTTAAGGATGAAACAGAGGAAGATTATGTACGTTTAGCAGAGCAACATATTGAAATGCTGAATTATGCATTAAGAAATATTCCTGAAGAAAAAGTGCGTATGCATGTTTGTTTTGGAAATTATGAAGGTCCTCACCATCACGATGCGCCAATGACCTTAGTGCTTCCTATTGCTATGAAAGCTAAACCACAGGCATTATTATTTGAAAGCTCTAATCCTCGCCATGCTCACGAATGGAAAACGTTTCGAGATGCTGATATTCCAGATAATAAGATATTAATCCCAGGCGTACTGGATTCGACAACTAACTTTATTGAGCATCCTGAACTGGTTGCGCAACGGATTGAAACTTTTGCAAACATAGTTGGGAAGGAACGAGTGATTGCTGGTACAGATTGCGGGTTTTCTACATTCGCAGGCTTCGGTTCTGTGGATGAAGATATCGTTTATGCGAAATTAGCGAGCATGGCTGAAGGGGCTGAAATTGCGACTAAGAGATTGTGGACTTAATATTGAAAATATGGAATTTGTTTATACATAATTATAAATGCTATATTATCAAGGTTCTAAAGTTCATTAGATATTAGTGACTAATATTTTACGCTTGTAAAAATTAATAAAGAAGCAGTGGTTTCAACCACTTGATGAAAAGCGCAATATGGTTTTAAACACTTTCAAATCCCTTTAAAATATGGAGTAAGGGTGTTCGTTTTAGGTAAATACTTCAAAAATTAAGACAAACTATAACTATAGTTGTCCTGTTTTCAGACTAGATACCTCATAATAGAACGATCAAATTTATCAAGCCTACTTTTAAACTTCATTGATGATTATATAACTTTACACTCGATGATTCACAGCATTCTTAAAGACAAATTTGGCTACACTACATTCCGACCACTTCAGCAAGAAGCCATAGAAGCCATCATGGCAGGAGAAGATGTGCTATTAGTACTGCCCACTGGAGGAGGTAAGTCGATTTGCTTTCAGATACCAGCACTGGCTAAAGAAGGATTAAGCCTTGTCATATCGCCATTAATAGCGTTGATGAATGATCAGGTCATGGCACTCCAAGAGAATGGTATCAGTGCATATTCATTACACAGCAACATAGACTACGATGAAAAAATAAGAATCTCAAATGCAATCGACAATGGAGAAGCGAAGCTGATCTATATATCTCCCGAAGGTTTGCTAAATGAGAAGATGCTCACTTACATCACATCTAAGAAGATTAATCTAATAGCCATCGATGAAGCGCACTGTGTCTCGATGTGGGGCAATGACTTTAGGCCTGACTATGTCAAGCTATCTGCACTTAAAACACACTTTCCTGAGGTGCCCATCATGGCAGTCACTGCCACAGCTGATAAAGCTACGCAGCACGACATCAGCAGAACATTGAGCTTATCTAATCCGCAGCAATTTGTTGGTAGTTTTGAAAGAGAGAATATTACGATCACGGCCTTACCAGGTATAGAGCGATATAAGAAGATTCTTAAATTTTTATCTGATCGACAAGACGAGTCAGGCATCATCTATTGTACCAGTCGAAAATCCACACAGCAGCTGGCTGATAAGCTATCTGCCCAAGGTCTTAATGCGCAGTGTTACCATGCAGGACTTGACCGACAAGTCAGAGAGAAGGTGCATCAGGATTTTATATATGATCGGACTAAGATAATCTGCGCCACCATAGCTTTTGGTATGGGGATCGATAAGTCTAATATCAGATTCGTTATACATTATAACATCAGTAAGAATATAGAGAGCTACTATCAGGAGATAGGTAGAGCGGGTAGAGATGGGACTGAAGCAGATGCACTTCTATTCTATAGCTATGCTGATATCTCTATGCTCAAGCGATTCATCGTGGATAGTGATGCAGCGTCATCTTATAAGCAAGTGCAGCATGAGAAGCTGGATAGAATGTGGGAATTCTCTAATACAGCACACTGCAGGACGAATATCATCTTAAGCTACTTTAATGAATATAAAAGCGAAAGTTGTGGTCACTGCGATAACTGCCTGAACCCACCAAAGATGTTCGATGGGACGCAGTACACTCAGATGGCACTGAGCGGCGTGGCGAGAACTAATGAACAGACTAATTTCAATATACTGATCGATATTCTAAGGGGTTCCACTAAGCAGGAGATCATGATGAATAATTACCATCAGATAAAGACTTATGGTATAGGGCGAGATCTGCCTTTTGCTGATTGGCGTTCCTATGTGACACAGATGATTCATCAAGGCTTTTTATCTATTGATTACTCTGACTATAGTAAGCTTAAACTCACTCCACTGTCTCATGAAGTGTTATACGAGTCAAAGCAAGTGGACTTAGTAAAGTTCGTCTGGCAGGATAAAAAGCAGAAGCCAGCTAAGAAAGTCGCTATCGTCACCAATAGAGATGATATAGATAAAGACCTATTCGTAGAGCTGAGGTCTCTACGCACGAGACTAGCTAATGAGCAAGGTGTGCCAGCCTATGTGATATTTCCTAATAAGACCTTAGAAGAATTAGCGGCGATTAAGCCGATGAATAAAGTGGCTTTCTCACTGATTAATGGTGTAGGAAAATTAAAATTAGAAAAGTACAGTGATGACTTTATACAAGCAATCAAAGAATATGAAGGCGAAAACTAAGTAATTGTGTATGACGAAACGCACTTTATTAAATCTATACTATAGTTTAAGTTCTACTGAACCATTTGCTGAAAAGCTAACACAAAATCTCCTTAAAAATTAAATGACTGATGTAGTGGCCCAACAGTTTACATTTTTGAAATTGTAAACATGGGGCGTTGCCCCAAGCTGTCATCTATCATGCTTAAATGCTCATCATATTTTTAGAATTATATTCAATACAAATTAGCAGCTAATAGAATTGCCTGTAGGGAAATCACTGTATAGCTTAGGGCATCGCCTCAAGAATATAATTCTGCACGATTTAACCTGTAGGGTTAGTACAAAATGATATAGGTTTTGAGAATAGAAAACTGGATTACGTATTTTAGAAACAATATTTGTTTCACAAATTAGGAGCATATCTCCAGGTATATAAAGAGTAAATAGAAATCCTTAAAGTAACCAATAATCTGAAACAAGTAGATGACTCCAGTCTAGTGAGTGGAGTCAGAATGACAAACATTGTAATATTTTATGCCAATGTCTAAGCTTATTTGTTCAACAATCCGATGATCAATAAAGAGATGACATTTTTGACTATACGGCTTGCACCAACAGAACGTGGTCTACCCATTTAAATTTATGTCTTTAGTAAAAAAAGGTTTGGGCTAATTATGAAAATATTGAGGCAATAATTTTTTATCATATTTTGGCTGTTGTCCCAGAATTTGATTTAAGGATGTTTCAGAATCCTACGGGTACGGACTTTGGGAAGATGGCTCAAAAGCAAGAAAGGCTATTACAGGTACGTCATATTAAGCTGAGTATAGTGTATTATTGTTCAACCCAAGTGTCCAAATATTTTAGTTAGATAAAATCTTTAAAAGAGTCAAACGATTATTTAGATTTTCTTATGTAGTTATCTCACGATTATAAATACCTCTCTTTTATAATCTCAATATGATGACGCTCATGGCCAGCAATCACATAAGCAGAAGCAATAGGACTAAATACATCCTGGCCAGCAGTACCAGTCAATGCCCACATGTCATCTGATAGATTCTCATATAGACCGATAGAAGAATCCCTCAAGGTATGATACTCTGATAAAAGAGACGACATGGACCTGTGATTAGCATGAGAAGCTGGAACATAATCGTCTTGCTCAAATCCAATGATGGGTGTCTCATCGGCTCTTGCTATTCTTAGTCCTCGATAGGCCATGATTCTTTCAGTATCGATGAGATGCAGGAATACTTCTTTGATGGTCCACTTACCATCAGCATAGGCATAATCCTCTTTTTCATTGGAGATACTTTTAAAAAAGTCTATAGTATCTGTTTTGCCAGATGTTAGTTCAGTTATGATATCACCCGACTTGACTCGACTGATATAGACTTCAAATCTGCTTGGATATTCTGTGCTTGGGTTTGGTCTTCTATTGAGCATGAGTTTTTAATTTTTGATAAATGATATTTGCTGTATTATTCCATGAGAATCGCTGTACATTTTCATAGCCTTTCAAGATTAAGCTTTCTGTCGAATCTTGATCTTGTAATAGTTTTTCAATGCCTTGTGAGATGCTTTCTACACTGCCAGGATTAACTAAAATAGCAGCATCTCCACAGACTTCTGGCATGGAGCTCACATCAGAAGAAAGGACAGGGACTCCACACTGCATCGCTTCGATGATAGGCAGGCCGAAACCTTCATATAGTGAGACATATGCCAAGCAGTCTGCCGCTGCTAATGCACTCTCTACCTTGATCACTTCATCATTAGCCAAGATGATTCTTTCTTTACTTTTACTAGCCTTGATCATCTTAGATACATCATGATGATCAAATGCCCATCGGCCATACAGGACCAGCTTGTGATTAGCGTTCCCCTTTTCACAGACTGACTCAAATGCTTTGATCAGCCTTGTTACATTCTTTCTTGGGTGTATTGACCCAAGGTAAATGATGTATGGTTGATCGTTAGTTATTTTTGATCTAACTGCCTGTTTCTCAGTTTTAGATATTGGATTGAATCCAGATCTTACAGCGTTGTGAGCCACAGTTATTTTAGTAGGCTCTTCTGAAAAATGCTTCACCACATCCATCTTAGTCGCCTCTGATACAGTGATGATATGCTTTGCACGATCATGATATGCTGGTACGAATTTTTGAAAATAACGTAAATGTGATTTTTTAAAATACTGGGGATAATGGATATAGGCGATATCATGGGTCACCATGACACATGGCACATCTGATCGTAAGGACAAATATGATTCTGGACTGTAGAGGACATCAATCTGATATTTTTCTAATTGGCGCGCCAGCGCATAGTCAAACCAATACTGCCAAAGCCATGGATGACGTGCTTCTGGCTTGAGGATGACAGCTGTGACATTCTCACCATAGATAAAAGCTTCATCATAGGCTCGATCGAAGAAAAATATAAAATCATCTTTAGGGTGTTCAGCTACCATGCGCTGACAGGTCTCAGCGGTATAAGTCGCAATCCCCTCCATGCGATCGGCTAAGAGAAGTCTGGCATTTACTCCGATCCTCATCTACAGCAAGGTGGTCTCTACATAGTTATACTCTTCTGGATAGTCAGTGTTATAATGCAGGCCACGACTTTCGTGGCGCATTGTAGCACCCTTAGTGACTAAGTATGCGATCGTGATGAGATTACGCAGTTCGCATAGCTGCGGTGATATGATCGTGGTACTGTATAAGTCTTCTGTCTCTGAGTATAGAAGATGTAGTCGATCTTCAGCTCTTTTCAGTCTGGTATTAGTCCTGACGATACCCACATAGTAGCTCATCAGTTCTTTCAGCTCTGCCCAGCTTCTTGTGATCAGGACCATTTCTTTAGGCTCTAAAGTACCATCTGCATCCCAATCTGGAATGTTATTTTGTAGTGCCAGCTCATCCACTATCTGACTGATATCTTCTGCCACTCTATAACCATACACCAGTCCTTCTAAGAGAGAGTTAGATGCCAATCGATTTGCTCCATGCAGACCGCTACAAGTACATTCTCCAGCAGCATATAAATTTTTGATAGAGCTTCTGCCGTATTCATCTACGAGGATACCGCCGCACATATAGTGACAGGCAGGCACCACAGGGATCATATCTACGAATGCATCTATACCCATCTTCTTACAGTACTCATATATATTAGGGAAGTGCTCCAGAAATAGTGTTTTGTCTAAATGTCTACAATCGAGGCACATATGTTCAGCTCCTGAGATCTTCATCTCATTATCTATCGCTCTGGCGACGATGTCTCTTGGCGCAAGTGACTTCCGTGGGTCGTACTGCTCCATGAATTCTGTACCATCAGGACGCTTTAATATAGCGCCGAATCCTCTGACTGCTTCAGATATCAGAAAGTCGGGCTGATCTCCTCCTGATCCATACAGCGCTGTAGGGTGAAACTGGACGAATTCCATATTCGCGATTCTGCCTTTAGCTCTGTAAAACATAGCTATGCCGTCACCAGTAGCGATTACAGGATTCGTCGTATTTCGATAGATCTGTCCCGTACCACCAGTACACATGACCGTCGTTTTAGCCAGAATCGTCTCTATGTGATTTGTTTTTTTATTAAGCACATAAGCACCATAGCATTCTATATCAGGAGATAGTCTCGTCAGGACTCTGCCTAAGTGATGCTGTGTGAGGATGTCTATGGCAAAGAAATGTTCATGCACCGTGATATTGGGAAATTCTTTTACTTTTTCGTTTAGTGTACGTTGGATTTCCCAGCCAGTGATGTCTTTATAATGGAGGATTCTGTTTTCAGAGTGACCACCTTCTTTCCCTAAGTTATAATCTCCATCACTTTCTTTATCAAATCGGGCGCCCATATCTATGATGTCTTTGACTCGCTGACGTCCTTCCTCGACGACTATTCTGACCACTTTTTCATCACATATGCCATCGCCAGCATCCAGTGTATCTGCTATATGCTTCTCGAAGTTATCCGTGTCGAAGTCCCATACAGCTGCTATGCCGCCTTGAGCCCAGCTGGTATTGGATTCTTGAGTGTTGGTTTTAGTCAATACACTGATCTTGACATCTGGCTTAAGTTCAGCCATTCTAATGGCGAATGACATGCCAGCGACTCCAGCTCCGATTACTAATACATCTGTCTTTTCCAAATTCCTTTTTTTAAAAAGCTTTATAATAACTTCAATGGTTCAATGACATCCTAAATACGCTGTTAACAAAGCATTCTTCCAGTTAAACTATCGTTAAATGGAATAAGAAATGAGATGTTACTATTGATATAAATGTTTCCTTTACAGATGTTTATATCAAGAAAGAGACGTACAGGCCTGGTGCCAAAGTGACTCGATCAGCAATAAAACAGTCTTTATCAATAAAATAGTAAATTTGACCACAATTATTTCAACTAAAATCACAATATAATGCTTAGAAATGTAATTTATTCGCTTGTCCTGATACTCTCTGTCGGTGTCGCTTCCAATGCACAAAAATTTGGTATAGTAGATGTCACCAATATCTTAGACAATCTGGATGAATATCTAGTCGCACAGGACAAGCTAGATAAGCTTGCTGCTGAGTGGAATCAAGATATATCTAAAGAGTATGATCAGATCAAAAGCATGTACAATAAATACCAAGCGGAGCAAGTATTGCTAAGTGAAGACCTTAAAGTAAGAAGGGAAGAAGAGATCGTACAGAAGGAGAAGCAGGTTAGAGAATTACAGAGAGCAAAGTTTGGTCCTGAAGGGGAGCTATTCTTAAGAAGACAGGAGCTGGTATCTCCCATACAAGAAAAAGTATTCAATGAGATCGAAAAATATGCAAAAGAGACCAGCATAGATATCATGCTTGACAAAAGCAGTGCAACTGGCCTTTTATTCACCAGTGAAGAATTCGACAAGACGGAAACAATTAAGAGAAGATTAGGTATCCGATAATCCTAAAATAGACACTCATCAATAAGAAATATTACTAAACAGAAAAAAACTAAATCATGAATAAATCAATACTTAAACTTTTCACTCTTGTGCTTATGATTGGCACAAGCCTTTCCATCCAAGCTCAGAAATTTGGATATGTCGATTCTCAAGCGCTCATACAAGAGATGACTGAGGTAAAAGAAGCAAATGCTAATATCGAGACGTATAAAACCCAGCTTCAGAAGAAAGGCCAAGAAATGGTCAAAACACTTCAGGCTAAATATCAAGGCTTAGAACAAAAAAGACAAGGTGGAGAATTATCACCTAAGCAATTAGAAACGGAAGGACAGCAACTAAAAGCAGAAGAAGTAAAAATTGCTCAATTCGAGCAGGACAGTCAGAAGAAAATTTTTGACAAGAGCGAAACGCTTCTAAAGCCGATCAGAGATAAAATCCAAAATGCCATAAACGATGTAGCAGCAGAAAATAGTTTTAACTATATATTCGATGCAAGCTTAGGCGTCATCCTTTATGCAGATGAGTCTGCAGATGTCACCAGTCTGGTGAAAGCTAAGATTGGGATGTAAGATCATACATAAAATAATAGAGAAGGATTCAAGCCATGTGCTGCTGGAATCCTTCTTTCTCTTAGTGCATACCTCATAATCTGAATTCACTTTATCAAAATAAATCTATGAACCATCTATGACTTAGATAATTAATATATCGAAGGGTATGTTTAATTTCTAATTCACTGATAGTCATCCTGCCTCCTGTAGGCAGCTTTGTTACAAAATTTAAATCTATGAAAACCACATTATTAAGCATCATCATTTCTCTATTTTTAATAGCTGGATTATCAGCGCAGAATAAGTATAGTGATGTTATTCTAAGCGATGCAAAAAAATCTGCAGATGCACAGCTCGCTTATGATATAGATGGATATATGAGTTACATGCACCCCAATGTGATAAAAATGGGTGGCGGAGTAGATTTAGTAAAAGAATCTGTAAATCAACAACTGACGACTTATAAAAAAATGAATGTAGATGTCGTGAGCATCACTCACGGCGATCCTGGCCCGCTGGTACAAGCTGGATCTGAGATTCACTGCATCTTATCTGCGACGACGAAGCTAAAGCAAGGAGAAGGAGAATTTGATTCTGTGAATAATTGGCTAGCGGTCTCTTCTGATCAAGGTGCCAGTTGGACATTTGTAGACATGGCTTATTATAATGAGGGAAGCCTTAAGATCTATCTTCCTGATTATAATCCTGCTCTTGTTTTCCCCCAGAACTAATTATAATCCTTTTTCCCAAAAGACGGCTTTGCCCATATCGGGGTTAAGCTCATATCCTTCGAATCCGAATCTTTCATAGACTCGTTTTGCCTTATCATTCTTCTCTAATACTTCAAGCGTAAGCTTACAGCAACCTTTTTCTACGGCTATAGATTCTATCTTGTCGAGCATATTTTTAGATAGACCCTGACCTCTATATCGAGGAAGAATGGCAAAGTCATGAATATTGATCAGTGGCTTTGCCTTAAAAGATGAAAATCCGACGAAGCAATTACAGATGCCAGCGATCTCCTGATCCACATAGCACAGCACGAGTAGATGATTACTAACTTCTCTCAAAGCTGGGATGAGATGCTGCACTGTGTAATCTGATAATGGTCCTCCCCCTCCCATTGGATCTTCAGCATAAGCTGATAGTACAGTCATGAAGTCTGTAGCGTGATTTTCATTAGTGAGGTCAGCGAGTATAGTCTGTATCATATTAGTTTCTATTCTGGAGCTAAGTTATAAGCTTTTACAATTTCTATGTTAAGGTTATCATATCTTAAATTATGAAGTACTCCTTAGCCATACTATTATTGATCACCCCATTTTTTTTGACTGCCCAGCTCAAAGCGTTAGTCGGAGGGACGCTTATAGATGGTTTCGGAGGCAACCCTGCTCATTTACGATGATGCAGCAGTTAGTGAAAGCAAAAAACTGACATCCATCGCTTTAGAAGGGCATATCATTAGAGTGGTTAATCTGCTTTCAGGTATATATCTGGTGAATGAAACATGGAAAACTTGTCAAAGGGGCTCCCCTGCCTCAAACAACCTAAATACAAACCTAATGATTGTAACTGGGTCATCATGATCAGGATATTACTGAACGGTACAGAGTGTATACCAGAGATATATTCAATTAAATAATCCTCAGTATTAATAAAAATCTATGTTTTCATAGAGGGCTATTCATGAAAACATAGAGGTTTTTTGATTAAGCTTAACTCATTTTTGCATTGTGCCGATTGGCATAAATTTTATTCACAATTAAAACTTCTCAAAATGCAAAAAGTAATATTTCAATTATTGATGATTCCATTATTCATATTATTTGGATTCTCTATATCAGCGCAAATCCTTAACTCTATACAGACCGAAAATATAGGCGCTGGAGGCGCAGAACCTCGAAGTGGCTGGGGATTATACACCAAAGATGATATCAGATTAGAAGACAAGAATACTGTATCGATAGACTTTTATGGTTCTATTACGAATAGCTTTGGCGGCATCAAGAAGGTAGCCACCATCGGGTACAACGATCCTAACGGAGGTAGTGCATTTACGAATGACGATTTTCAGATTGTAAATTTAGCCAGCACAGCGGGTGATATCGAGTTCTATACACTCAGAGATAATAATGGAGGTGTGAACTCAATGAAATTTGAAGGTGGTAATAATCCAAATGCAATTGCTCTTCAAATTCTGCATTCCAATACCATAACACTTAGGTTAAGAGGAAATGGTAACATGACCATTGCTGGGTCACTGACAGAGAATAGTGATTTACGATTGAAGAAAGATATAAATCAGCTCACATCAGTCCTGCCTAAGCTGAATCAGATCTCCGCCTATACTTATCATTGGAAAGATGAGTCCCGAGGAGATCGACCACAGATAGGCCTGTTAGCTCAAGAGGTGGAAGCTCAGTATCCAGAATTGGTTTCAGCCGATGAGGAAGGGACGCTGTCTGTCTCCTATACAAAGTTAGTTCCAGTGCTTTTAGAAGCCATAAAAGAACAGCAAGCTCAGATCGGGACATTACAATCTGCCATGTCAAATCGTGATAGTGAGATCGAAAAAATCAAACAACAAATAGGGCTAAAGAAATAGGCCTTTTATATCCTTTTTATTCTGTGTAGAAGGGATGACTGATTCGGTCATCCCTTCTTTTCCCACCCAAATTCTAATGATAATATGAATCGTCTACGACGTAGATAATTATGTCACCCAAGTGGGTGATTTAACTTGCTTATTTGTGCTGATAATCTACAAGCCCTAAAATAAAAACAATGAAATTATTCATTATCATTTTTACTTTACTTTGTCATCCTATTCTTGTTTTAGCTCAGAGTCAAGATGTCATACATCAAATAGGGGAGTATCAACTGACCATGGATCATATGAATACTTATCTTATGATGTCCATGTTGGATGAGACTATTACAGATGAGCCATCTGAAGACGAGATCAACCAACTGGGAAGAGAACTAATCCTAATTTTTAAAGAAGACCCAGAAGAAGTGCTTGAACTTTTGGAGGATTTTGAATTACAGCTGAGTGATTTAAATACTCAAGTAATTCATCATACAAGGCCTTCAACTGTAGATGAGTCAACTCAGACAGGTACTCTGCAAAGTTTGGTTTCTGGACATGCGATAATCAGAGATATTTTAGGCTCAGATATCGGGCAGATGAATTTTCAATCAGAAGGAGCTAACAGCTTGCGTGCTTATCTATATAACTCATTACTGTCTTCTACATCAAGTCATGCTGACTCAGGTTCCACTGGTTCTCACTATGGAGAATCGAAGACCAGGATACAGTTCTGTTCGGATGGTACATTCGTTCAGGTCAATTCTGGATATTTGAATCTGAGTACCGAAGGGGTAGATATGAGTAGTACTGGTGGGGATGATATCATGAGGGGTTATTGGGATGTGTCTACACTCCCCAATGGTATGCACTTTATACTTTTTTATAGTACTGATCAAGCGATGCTGGAAGATTCACCTAATGGATTTTTGCCTTTCCCCGTATCCTCATTTAATGAAGAATATGTAATGATGCCTAATGGTGATGGTTATCAGAGAACAATTTCCATTAATTGCAAAGCAAATTAATTGCCTTAAAAAAGATGAAATTTTTGATTAAAATAGTGTTATGGGTTTCGTTTATTGCATCATTTCATTTGGTACGAGCCAACGACATCATAGATAGTCTGAAATATAAATTGGCGAATGAAATCTTATCCGATTCATTAACTGGAGAAATAAATCGACAAATAGGAACAGAGTATATCTACACGAGTTCAGATTCTTTTATGTATTATTCCCGTGTGGCACTTAGCTATTTTGACAAGGCGAATTATAATAAAGGAAAGATTAGAGCTTATGTCAATATTGGTAATTATCACTCTTCACATCATCAAGTAGATTCAGCACTATATTATTTAAATACAGCCAAGGGCTTAGTGAGCGAATTAGATTATGAGAGCTCATTGTATGTCTATTTCAATTTTGGATATTTACATCATAACACGACCAATCAGTTTACGACTGCGATAGAGAACTACTTATTAGCACTTGACTATGCAAAACGATTAGGTGATACGACAAGAATGGCAGTCTTTCATTATAACATCGCTGATGTTTTTGGGCAGAATGATATGAATGAAAAGGCATTGCCTCATAATAGATTGGCGCTTCAGTATGCTGAGAATGCAGATATACCTGCGCTGAAACCAATTGTCACCTATGGCATTGGCGTGTATTATTTAGAGAATGAGAACTATGATAGTTCGATGTATTATTTCAGAAAATCATTGAAAATGACCGATCTTGAATCGGATTATAATAGTGCATTTTACGCATCTCATGGGATATCGGAATCATATTTTGGGGAGAAGAATTATCTGAATGCATATGCATACTCTGTTGATGCATTTAAGTATGCGAGTCAATACGATGAACCATATGAATTTGCTCTTGCTCTTTGCAAAAGAAGTAAAACTTCTTTAATGGTGGAGAAAAATAATGAGTCAAATGAATTCTGGACTCAGTTTGAAAAAATGAACGATACGTTAGATAATAATTTCTTAGCCGAAACCTGCTATCAGAGTATGGCAAAAGCTCATGGGGATAAGGGGAATTTTGATAAGGCTTATGGGTTTATGCAGACTTACGTCAGTATAAAAGATTCTGTATTCACGAAGGAAAACAGGAGCATCATTTCAGAACTTGAAACAAAGTATAGAACAGAAAAAAAAGAAGTAGAATTAGAGAAAAAAGAATTAATTATTGCCAATCAAAAAACTCTACGACATGCAATATTAGGAGGGTCAACATTACTTTTATCATTAGCCTTACTAATTATATGGAGTCTGATTCAGCGATCAAGGAAAAACAAGAAATTAGCATTACAGCAATCAGAACTGCAAGCACAAAAAATCCTACAGCTGGAAAAAGAACAAAAAATCCTCTCTATGGCTTCCATGATCGAAGGTCAAGAAGCAGAACGTAGTCGCATTGCCAAGGATCTACATGACGGCTTAGGTGGGCTACTGTCATCGGTGAAGGCCCG
>ENA-ORXT01003920-ORXT01003920.1-marine-metagenome-genome-assembly--contig:-NODE-3920-length-15831-cov-5.413990_pt1 | contig 15831 bp, 9 predicted proteins | sample MGYA00237868_ERZ511482 | MGnify/ENA metagenome assembly ERZ511482 | reverse complement strand
ATCTGGAACACCTACCGCGACTGGATCACCAGCTACCGCGACCTGCCCCTGCTGGTCAACCAGTGGGCCAACGTCGTTCGCTGGGAGATGCGCACCCGCCTCTTCCTCCGCACCGCCGAGTTTCTCTGGCAAGAGGGCCACACCGCCCACGCCACCGCCGGGGAAGCGCAGGAGGAAACCCTCCAGATGCAGGAAGTCTACGCCACCTTCTCCGAGCAGTATATGGCCATGCCCGTCATCCGCGGCGTGAAGACGGAGAACGAGCGTTTCGCCGGCGCCGTCGACACCTACACCATCGAGGCGATGATGCAAGACGGTAAAGCATTGCAAGCCGGTACGAGTCACAACCTCGGTCAGAACTTCGCCAAGGCCTTCGACGTGAAGTTCCAGAACGAAAACAACAAAGAAGAATTCGTCTGGGCGACCAGTTGGGGTGTTTCCACCCGCCTGGTCGGTGGCCTGATCATGACCCACTCCGATGACGAAGGGCTGGTACTCCCCCCCAGGCTGGCCCCCATCCAGGTCATCATCGTTCCCATCCCCAAACCCAACGAGGCCCTCGACGAAAAGGCCGCCGAACTGATGGCCGAGATGAAGGCCCGCGGCATCCGCGCCCGGTACGACAGCGATAAGAAGAAACGCCCCGGCTTTAAATTCGCCGAAAGCGAGCTGAAGGGCATCCCCGTCCGCCTCGGTCTCGGTAAGCGGGACCTGGAGAACGGCACCATCGAGGTGGCCCGTCGCGATACGAAGAGCAAGGAAAGCCAGCCGCTGGAAGGCATCATCGATCACGTCGAGCAGTTACTGGAAGACATCCAGAACAACTTGCTGCAACGCGCCATCGACTTCCGCGAAGAAAACTCGCACGTCGTCGATACGATGGAGGAGTTTCAGACCATTCTGGAAAAAGACATCCCCGGTTTTATCTACGCCCACTGGGACGGTACGACGGAGACGGAGCTGAAGATCAAGGAGCAGACCAAAGCTACCATTCGCTGTATCCCGAACGATGCGAAGGAGGAAGCCGGCAAATGCATCCTGACGGGTAAGCCGAGTACGCGGCGGGTTATTTTCGCGAAGGCGTACTAAAGTATTGCGGGAAGGCGAAGTTTCAAAAACTACGAAAACCACAACTTACCGCCCATGCAAAAGCACCTCGTAGAAATCAAAGCCCGCACGACCCGTACCGATGAGCAACGGGAACTCCTGATCGCTAAAGACGCTGACTTCCGGGGCACCGACCACCAGGTCGACCACTACTTCAACGTTCCCGACGGGCGCCTTAAACTGCGGCACGGCAGCATCGAGCAAAGCCTTATCTTCTACCGGCGCGGTAACCAGGCCGGGCCGAAAGACAGCTCCGTTGCCCTGACCGTACTGGATGGGGAAACCACGGCCCAGAGCCTTGCCGCTACGCTCGACCGTGCGCTGGGTACCTGGGTAAAGGTGGATAAGCAGCGGGAGATATACTTCATTGACAACGTGAAGTTCCACCTCGACACCGTCGTCGGCCTGGGTACTTTCATCGAGATCGAAGCCATCGGTGATTCGCCGGCCGAACACGACGCCCTGCTCGCCCAGTGCGAGACCTATATCGCTTACCTGGGCGTCAGGCCGGAAGACCTGATCGAAAACAGCTACAGTGATTTATTGACGGAGGGCTGAAGAGCGGTTTTTCCTAACTTCCCTTGCACCCCGCGTCCGCGCCCAAACAGACCGTCTACACCTCGTGGCGGTACCACATCAGTATACCCCCAAAGGCCGTGATCAGTGCCATCAGCACCGTCGTCATCTTGATGCTCCGTTGCAGGTACCCGCTGAACTGACGGATCGCCGCCGCCTGGGCTGGATATTCCGGGATGATCTCGTCTTCCACCCGTTGGCTGCTGAAAATCTGCGCCGGCGTAAAATCCACCCGGTTCCGCACCAGCACGCGGTACGCCCGCAGCACTTTGGCCCGGAAGTAGAGGTTCACGCCGAGCATGAGCACGAAGAGGACACAAACGATGGCGATGAGCAGGTTACGCATGGAAGAAGGATTTACCGCCACAAAGATGCGACATATCGCCCCGTAAGCAAACAGCCCCCGCAACGGTAATTTCCGTTACGGGGGCTGTTTTCAGGGCGCGAACGCGGGTGCGGAGCTAGTTTTTCATAAACCGCACCGACTGCGCGCCGAACTCGCTGGTCAGTTGCACGAAATACATCCCGGCGGGCAGGCCGCTGATGTCCAGTTCCAGCGTTGTACCATCCGGGCCGCCGGTCAGGTTTTGAACGCTGTACGCCACGCCGTTCATGTCACGCACGAACACCTGGCCGCTGGGCACGCCCACGAGGCCATCTAAGTCGAGGTATAGCATGTTGCCGGTAACGGGGTTGGGCCGGGCCGTCATCGTCAGGTCCGAGAAACCGACATGAATCATTTCCTCCTCTTCCGTGCCGGTGAAGCCCACATTGTCGACGCGGGTGACGGTCAGAAAAGTCTCACTCAGTACATAGCAAAGATCACTCAGCGGCACCTCTCCCGCGTTGTCACCTATCATCGCGGTAATGCTGCCGGTGAAGGAAACACCCCAAACGCGACAGACACCGACGCCCGCCGGGCCGAAGTCGATCCTGTTGCTTCGGCTAATGCTCTGAATGATGTTGTTTTCATCCGAAATGACGTAGGCGTAGCGGTTGAGAGAATCGGAAGTATTGACGACGTCAACCAAAGCTACGGCATCGTCACCACTACCCGTGATTTCCACTTCGATCTCACTTTCACCGGCGGCCGTCGTGACCATGCCGCCGTCGGGGTTAGCATAACGGACGGTGATGTAGTTGCCGGTCAGGGCACCACAACCCGTGCTGAGGGTTGTATTGTGGATATCCTGCCCCGTACCGATCAATGACTGGCCGGTAAAGTTGAAGCCGTATATACGGTAAACACCGGAGCCGAAGGGCTGGAACGGAATGATGCCGCCCGGCAGGTTCGCCACGCGTACCCGGCCGTTGTCATCGGTGACGATGTAACGGTAGTTGGGACCGGAAACCGTCGCTTCGATAACCGCGATCGGGTTATCGCCATCCGGAATGCAGAAGGTGATCGTATCGCCCGTTCCTTCGGTCGTGGCGTTGATCAGCATACCGGCGGATATCTCTCCGCTTTGGCGCACTTCCAGGAATACCGGCGTCAGTTCGTAGCAGTTATCCGCCAGGACGGCGATGGTGATGTCGTCTCCCACCATCGCGATCACGTTACCCGTATAGGCCAGGCCGTAAACGCGGTAAGCAGCTTCCGGCAGCGAACCGAGCGCTACGTTGGTCGGGTCGGTAGTCACCAGTTGTACGATGTTCATCTCGTCGGTAACGATAATGGCGTAGCCCGTTTGGCTCGTACTGGTGGTAGAAACACTCAGGGTACTGTCACCATCCACCGTACAGAAAATATTGGTGCCCGGTACATCATCGAAACTGATCGTTCCGGCTTCGGGCGTGTCGTTGAGTACACGGATGAAGTTATTCGACAGGTCAACGCAACCGCTCGCCAGAGGGCTGAACTCCAGTGAGGAACCGGCCGCCGCCTGGAACTCACCATCGTAGCAGATCGCATAGATACGCAGCGCCATCAGAGGCAGTGAGCCGAAGTCAAAGCTATCGGCTCCCATTTCCACCAAATTGATGATAACGGGTGAATCCGTATCGGTGGTGATCACGTAGCGATAATCGATACAGGCACTGCTCGTCGTCAGGCGCACCAAGCCGTCCTCGAGGTTTTCCGGACAGAAGTAAACCTCCTCGGCACCGTTGCCGAGAATGTCGCCGCCGTCCACTTCCGTTACGCTGACGGTAACGAAGGTGTCGCTCAGCTCGAAACAACTCGTCGCCAGGTCGGTCGTAAAGATGTTCGTGCCCGGCACCAAAGACAGGTCCCCGGCATAAGCCAAACCATAGATGTTGTAAACACCGCCGTTGGCCATATTGAAGTTGAAACCACCATCGATGGCCGTCAGTGCGAAGCTGTCCGCCTGTACGACCAGGTAAGTGTAGTTCATCGAGGTGGAAGTCGTAATGAATTCCAGCGCGGCTTCTTCTTCGACGCCGGAGCAAACCTCCACGGCCAGGCTACCGTCCGCCAGACTCACCGAGCCGCCCGTCGGGGTTTCCCGAATGACGGTGATAAAGTTGTCCGTCAGGGCAAAACAACCATCGGCCAGATCAACCGCCGCCGCGTCGTCGCCCGCCGCGGCGGTCACCTCACCGGCGTAGGCAAAACCCCATACGCGGCAAACGCCGGTGCCCGCCGGCTCGAAGTCGAAGTTGTCTCCGTCGGCCAGCGCGAGGATGATGTTATTTTCGTCCGTAATGAGGTACTGGAACTCGCTGCCGGTAGCGCCGGTACTGTTGAAGGTTACCACGTCCGCCACCATATCACCGGGGCAGGTAAAGACCGAGTCCCGGCCGTTAACGCTGATTGTACCGCCCTCCACGTCATCGCGGGTAACGGTGATGAAATCATTCGAGAGCGCAAAGCAGCTGGAGGCCAGGTTAGCAAGGGCCGCGTCGTCCCCCACCCGCGCCAGCAGATTGCCGTTGTAGGCCAGGCCCCAGATACGGCAGATGCCGAAAGGCGCGTCGTCGAAGTCGAAGTTGTCGTCTTCCGTTACGGCCAGGATGCTGTTTTCCTCGGTAGTGATCAGATAAACGAAGTTTTGTGACTCCGCGCCGATACTTTCGTAGTTCACCACATCCGCCACGCCATCTTGCGAGCAGACGGTAGTTTCGTTTCCACCACCCACCAATTGGATGTCTCCGCCCGCGGGCAGTTGCTTTGTCACGGTAACGAAGTTAGTGGACAGTGAGAAACAACCACTGGCCAGCGGGTCGACGCCCAACGTATCGCCGGGAGACGCTACGATGATACCGTCGTAGCCCAAACCGTGAACGCGGCAAATACCCTCAGGCAGCTGCTCGAAGTTGATCCGGTCGGTAAAGGCTACCATAAAGATGACGTTGTTCTCATCCGTGACGACGTAATTGAAATTGCTCAAGCCGGTGCCGGTGGAGTCGAAGACAACCACGTCCGGCTCGGCGTCACCCGGGCAAGCCAGGATCGACGTTTCTCCGGCTTCGGTACTGATCGGGCCGGTTGCCGAGGCCTCACGGGTGACCATCACGAAGTTGTCGGAGAGGTCAAAACAACCGTTCGCTAATTGCTCCGTGAATACATTATCCCCTTCGTCGATACTCAGGCTACCGTAGTAGGATAGGCCGTAGACGCGGCAGATGCCCTCGGGCAACGTTTCAAAGTCCACCGCGGTACCAAGCGGGCGGGTCAAAAAGTTGTTGTTGACGTCGGTGACGATGAAGGTGAAGTTATCCCCCGTCGTACCGGTACTGATAAAATTCAGCACGTCGGCTACGCCGTCGTTGGGGCAAACGACAATTTCCATATCTCCGTTCGGTAACCTGACCATACCACCGTCAGGCTGGGTGCGGACAACGCGGACGAAGTTATCACTCAGGCTAAAACAGCCGTTGGCCAGAATTGCGGTATTCGCGTCATCTCCCGGCTCGGCCAGCAGTTCACCCACATAGCTGATGCCCCAAAGCAAGCATACCCCTTCCGGCCCGCCGTCGAAGTTGGCGGAGCTGCCTTCGAGTACGTTCAGGATAACGCCCGCCTCGTCCGTGATCAGGTAAGTGAAGTTGGCGGAAGCATCCGCGCCTTCACTGACGAAAGTTATGATGTCGTCGATGCCGTCACCGGGGCAAACGGAAACCTCCGTTTCACCGGACTCGGTCGTTACCGTTCCGCCGGAAGGCACGGCGCGGATGACGGTAATGAAGTTGTCGCTAAGCTCAAAGCAACCGTCGGCCAGGCCACCGTCATCCAGATTATCGCCAGTCGCTACGGTCAGATCACCCTGGTAGGTGAGTGACCAGATGCGACAGGCACCGACGCCGGCACCCTCCACATCAAAGGAAGGCGTTTCGCTGGTGCCGAGCACCTCGTTGATTTCGTTAGTGATGATGTAGACCAGCGTACCGCCTTCGCCGCCGGTGGTGGTGAATTCGATCACATCGGCCGTGCCGTCACCCGGGCAGGTTTCCGTTTCGGTGGTGCCGTCGGCCAGGGCTACGGAGCCACCGACGGGGCTTTCCCGCACGACCTCCACGAAGGCGTCGGAAAGATCGGCGCAACCATCGGAAAGGTCGTCGTCCCCCAATACATCCCCCAGTTCGGCGGTGAAGTTGCCGGTAAAGGACACGTTCCAGGCGCGGCAAACGCCCACACCGGCGGTTTCGAAGTTAACGGTCAGGCCATCGGGCAGGCCGATGATGACGTTGTTATCGTCCGTGATCACCAGGCGGCTATCGTCGCCCGAGTTGCCGGAAACGGCAAAGGTGACCAGGTCGTCCACTCCGTCTCCGGGGCAGAGGGAGGCGCTGGTCAGGCCGTCATCGGTGGTAACGACACCCCCCCTGGTCGCTGAGCGATCTACGGTAATGAAGTTGTCGGAGAGGCCGATACCGCAACCGCTGAAATCCGCCAGCGCGCTGATGTTGTCGCCGGCCACGATAGGCAGGACGTCCGGGCTGGCGAAAGCGTAGACGTAACAGAGGCCGGGCCCCGCACCTTCAAAGTCGATGTTGCCCGTTTCGTTGGTCGCCAGCAGTGTGCCGTCGGGCTCGGTAATGAGGTAAGTGACGCTGAGGCCGTTGGAGGAAACCGCGATCACGTCCGCCTCGCCATCGTCGGGGCAAACGTCGTAGCTGTCCTGATCCGAGTTGATCGTGATGCCGCCGGATGCGGCATTGTTGACCGTAACGAAGTTTGTCGTCAGGCCGAAGCAAGGCCTCGAAAGCGTAGCGTCGGAGAAAACCTCACCGGTACGGGCCGTTATGCGGCCGTAGTTAGAAAAGGCGTATACCCGAAGTACCCCCACGGGCAATAGATCGAAATTAATGAAATTGCTAAAGCCGATGTACCGGATGATGTCCCGGTCGTCAACCACTACGTAGGCAAAAGCCTGAAAGAAGGGTTGCACCTGAAAACGAATCCGGTCCATGTTATCGTCATCCGTGCAGGTGGCGATTTCGGTAGCCCCCGAAAAGGCAACGCTGATCATGCCGTCGTCCTGACACTGCCGCTGATTGCCGGTAGGCATTTGGGCGATCAGGGAAAAGGATAAAAAGAGGGCGAGCAGGAGAAAAGAAAAGGTCGTGTAAAGTTTATTTAACATACGTTTTTTAGTTTTGGGAAGGCAGTTCGGTGGCGACGAACGAACCATACCTCTTTGCGCGAGATTAATTCTTGAGATTATTGACCAACCTTACTCTGGACGGCCCGAAAAACATGTAAATTTAGTCAATTGCCTCCGATCACAATAAATTTTATATGTCACTCATTCAGATACTTGTACTTTACCGTTGAATTTAACGGTTTTGGACCGTTGAACCTACTTTTGGGGCGCGTTCGCGGGTGCTCATGAAAGGTTTCGGGGCGAAGTCGGAACGCCGATCGTTCGCTCTTGGCCCTTCATCCCTTCTTTGTACCCGCGGCCCCGCCCCGACTTTGTTTTCCTATGATACGCTGAGCCAGACTCCACCCTCCCAAAAACTGAAGTTTGAAATCAATTTTTTACTTTTTGGCCGGTATTCTCGCCTCCGTAGGGTCGCTCTACGGTCAGAAGCTTACCCTCGACCCCGATTACGAAGCCGAACGCCTCGTACGGGAAGTCTTTGCCTCCGGCGAATGCGAAACGATCTTTAACATCCGCCGCATCGGCGCCAACCCGGACGGCATCGGTTTTTTTTCCGGACCGGACTCCATCGTCGGTTTTGATCGCGGCATCGTTTTATCCACCGGCAAGATCACCGACGCCGCCGGGCCCAACGTGGATACCAACACCGGCAGCCAACTGGAAGGGGCCACCCCGGATCCGGACCTCTCCCTGGTCGGGGTCGGTGAGATTTTTGACCGCAGCGGCATCGAGTTCGACTTCATCCCGCTGCAACCCACCGTCACCTTCCGCTACGTCTTCGCCTCCGAGGAATACTGCGAATTCGTAGGGGATGATTTCAACGACATCTTTGGTTTCTTCATCAGCGGAGACGGCCTCAACGGGCCGTTTGCCGACGGCGCGATCAATCTGGCCCTCGTGCCCGGCACCACCCAACCCGTGAGCATCAACACCGTCAATTACGCCACCAACGCCGGTTTCTACCTAGACAATGAGTTCCCGACCGTGCGCGATCTTTCCAGCTGCGGCGGCGGGAGCGACCCCGGCCCCCGCTTCACGGCCATAGAGTACGATGGGCAAACCACCGTACTTTCCGCGACCGTCGAGCTGCAAACCTGCCAGACTTATCATATCCGCCTGCTGGTGGGCGACGTCAAAGACGACGCGCTCGACTCCGCCGTCTTTCTCGAAGCGGGCAGTTTCGATCTCGGCGGCAGCGTAAGCCTGGCCGGCGAGGGGGGGGATTCTACCCTGACGACGATCTTCGAGGGCTGTCAGACGACGAATTTCCGGGTGCAGCGCGGCCCCGAAAGTAACCCCGCCCGCGACCAGACGATCAATTACCGTATCGGCTCTAACTCGGTCGCCGTGGAGGGTACGGACTTCAGCGCGGGCTCCGGCGCCGTCACCATCCCCGCCGGGGAGACGTTCGCCGAAATTCCCATCGTCGCTTTCGCCGACGGAGTGACCGAAGGGCCGGAAAGCGCCTGGCTCTACCTCGACATTCCCTGCGCCTGCTACACCGATTCCATCCAGCTGTTCATCAACGAACCCGCGCCGCTGGCGGTCAACCTCGACGAGGCGTATTTCTGTCCGGGCGAAACCGCCACGCTGCGCCCCCGGGTCAGCGGCGGCGTGGCACCGATCACTTACGCCTGGAGTTTCGGCGGCACCGACTCCATGCCCGAACTGACGCCGCCGCTGCCCACCAGCATCGGCCTGATGGTGACCGACGCCTGCGGGCAAACGGTCAACCGATCCATTGCCACCTTCAGCAGCGTACCGCCGGCCCTGAGCCTGCCGCCGCAAGACCTGATGGCCTGCCGCGGCGAGGCCCAGTCCATCGTTCTCGACCTTCAGGGCCGGGGCAACATCACGGTAACCTATCAGCTCAACGGTGGCCCGTTCGAGACCTGGACGTTCGGCGGCGACGGTCGCGGCGCTCAACCCATCGACCGGGGGGGTAACTATCGCATCGTGGCCGTGGAAGACCAGGCCTGCCGCATCGCCGTCGACGAATTGCTGCGCGCCGACTTCTTCGAGCCCGCTATCAACCCACGCCTCGTGAACCCCAGCTGCGCTAACGAATCCGACGGTTCTATCACCGTTACCCACCTGCAAACCAACGCCCCCTACATCTACACCTGGGCGGGCATCTCTCCTACCGGCCTGAGCGCGGACGGGTTGCCAGCCGGTGCCTACGCCCTGACCGTGACCGACGCGCTGGGGTGCAGCAGCGAACGCAATCTCGACCTGCGCGCTCCCGACCCCCTGACCGGCATCGACATCACCTGCAACCAGGTGCGCCGCCCCCCGCTCGTCATTTCCGCCGGCGGCGGCATCCCGCCCTACCAGTACAGCGTGGACGGGGAGAATTACTTCGGCCGTAACGATTTTGGCCGCCTCAATGAGGGAGAGTACTACCAACTGCGCATCCGGGACGCGGCCGGATGTATGATCACCCAGGAGGGATTTTTCTACCCCAAAGCCACCCGCCGCCCCGCCCGCCTTCCGAGCTTCGTCCCGCAGGAGATCGCGGGCAGCAGCCAGGTGCTGCCGGATTACTTCGTCCCCACCGACCAGATCGTGGCCTACCGCTGGCACCCCGCCGAGTTGTTCGACTGCCCCGGCTGCCCCAACCCGACGGTCAGCGCGCCGAGCAGCCAGACCATCAGCCTGGCCATCGATAACCTCTACGGCTGTACCGACAGCCTCGTAACCTTTGTATCGGTCGACGGGCGCATCCCCGTCTTCGTACCCAACATTTTCACCCCTAACGGCGACGGCACGAACGACAACGTGGCCATCTATGCCAGCCCGGAGCAGGTGGAATCCGTCGTGTCTTTCCAGGTGCGCTCCCGCTGGGGTGAGCTGCTGTACGAAGCCTACGATTTCCCCCCTAACGACGGCCGCATGGGCTGGAACGGGTTGCTCAACGGCCAACCCGCCGGCGTCGCTACCTACCTTTGGACGGCGGAGGTCAAGTTGACCACCGGTGTTTTTCAGAAGGAAGCGGGAACGGTGGTGCTGATGAGGTGAGGCGGGGCGCGGAAGTCAGCAATCACAGCCTGACTTGAATCTTGTACCTTGCAACCCGCAACTTGAAACCCGCTGTCTGAATGGAACAACTCGCCGATATACTTTTGCTGGACATCAGGGGCTTTACCGTCAATATGCTGCAGGTAGTAGCGATTGGTCTTTCGGCACTGGGGCTTTTGTTTTTATACTGGTTGCTGGAATACCGTATTTACCCCTGGTACTATGGCCTGGAGTATACCTCCGAGAAAAACCGGTCGCGTATGCGGCGGGTCACGCGCTTTTCCCTGCTGAGCTTCTTCATTGTCGGAATTCTGCGCATCCTGGAGATAGATGCGTCCCTGATCAGGCTACCTCTTTCCGACATGGAGGACTTCGAGCGCGCCAATCCGGAGTTAGCGAATGACGGCACGGCCAATATGTTCATCGTACGCATAAGTACGTTAGTGGAAGTATTCGTAGCCTTTCTCGTCGCCAATTTGCTGGATACTATTTTAGGCGAGGTAGTTACTCAGCGGTACCACCGTTTGCGCAACGTTGCCCGCCAACAGGGAAGCGTTGCGGTTGCCGGTCACGACGCCGACCGCATCAGGTGGCTGCGGCCTTTCCTGTATACGCTGGTGGCCATACTATTCGTCAATCACACCGGTCTGGCACTTTACGAACCGTTCAGCATCCCGTCTTTAAGTAAAAACGTAGCTTCGGCTCCCATCACGGTTGGTCGCATTCTGCAAGCTATGCTGGTGTTTTTTTTCGTCAGCCTGTTGCTGAATTTTGTCACCACCTTCCTGCTTAAAGGGTATTACCAGCGCAGTAAGGTCGACGTCGGGAGCCAGTTCGCGATCAACCGGCTATTGACCTACTTCGCTTATTTCATCGGTTTCCTTCTTGTTCTTCAGGCGGTCGGTTTTAACCTGATCGGCATCTGGACGGGTGCCGCCGCCTTGTTGGTCGGCATCGGCATCGGTTTGCAGCAAACGTTCAACGACCTGATTTGCGGCATCATCATCCTCTTCGAGCGTTCGGTGAAAGTGGGCGACGTGGTGGAGCTTTCCGGTCATGAGGTCGGCACCGTGCGTCGGGTCGGCGCGCGCACCAGCGTGGTGGAAACGCGGGACGACATCATCATCTTCGTTCCCAATTCCAAGCTGATCGGGGAAAACGTGACGAACTGGAGCCAGGTGGAACGTAAGGCGCGTTTCCACGTGACGGTGGGCGTGGCGTACGGTTCGGATACCGAATTGGTTAAAGAGATTCTGTTAGCCGCGGCTAATGACCACAACAGCGTGCTCGATTCGCCGCCGCCCATGGTACGTTTTCTCGATTTCGGTGACTCCTCCCTCAACTTCGAAGTGCTTTTCTGGTCGCGCGATTTTATGCGCATCGAAAACGTAAAAAGCGACATCCGCTTCGCCATCGACGCGGCCTTCCGGGCCAAAGACGTGGAAATTCCTTTCCCGCAACGCGACCTCTGGATTCGGGGCGGGCCGCCGGGCATGTTTCCCGTCCAGGAAAATAAAGAAGACAAGGCGGGCGGGGACGCGGGTGCCGGGGAAGTTGAAAAAACGTAGTGCTACAAACCAACTCTTGAATGCTCAACCACAAAACTTTCGGCGAAGGGCCGCACCTCGTTATCCTCCACGGCCTTTTCGGCATGCTCGACAACTGGCGGGGGTTGGCCCGCCATTGGGCCGAACGCTACACGGTTACGCTGGTGGACCTGCGCAACCACGGCCGCAGTTTCCACGCCCCGGAAATGGACTATGACCTGATGGCCGCGGACGTTGCCGGCTTCCTGGAGGAACAAGACATCGACCAGTGTTATCTCATCGGCCACAGCATGGGCGGTAAGGTGGCGATGCAAACCGCGCTTAGCTATCCCGACCTGGTGTTGAAACTGATCGTCGTTGACATGGCCCCACGCCGGTATCGCCCCGGCCACTTAGACGTCTTCGCCGCGCTCGCCGCGCTCGACCCCTCCGCCGTCACCGACCGCAAAGAGGCCGCCACCCTGATGAGCGAGCACATGCCCGACCCCGGCGTACAACTCTTCCTGCTCAAGAACCTGGCCCGCGCCCCCGCCGGCGGTTACCGCTGGCGCATGAACCTACCGGCCATTACGGCGAACTACGACAAACTGATCGGGCCGGTAGGCCACGTCGGCGACCAGTACGACGGTCCCGCCCTCTTCCTGCGCGGTGGCCGCAGCGGCTACGTCCGTGACGAAGATATGGACGCCATCACCTACCTATTTCCCGCCGCCCGCCTGGCAACGGTGGCCGGGGCCGGCCACTGGGTACACGCGGAACGGCCGGAAGCGTTGATGGAACTTATAAACGGGTTTTTAGGGGAAGCGTAACAACGCTACTAGCTCAGCCGTCATCATCGCCGTCGCCCCCCAAATCTCTTCTCCATCAACCAACCAGTAGGGCACGTCGGGCAGTTCCAACCCGCTGAGCAGTTTTCGGTTGCCGACTTGACGAGCCCCCTCACGGAGAAAGTCCGCCAGGAGGAGTTCCAGGATGCGGGCCACCTCCCTTTCCTGTAGCACAAAGCCCGGCCGTTCGGGCAAATAACCGACGAAGGGATCGACCAGGAAGTTGCTGACCGGGATGTAGAGCGGTGTCAGCGCACCGAGTACCTCCACCGCCGCGCGTGGTACACCGACCTCCTCTTCCAGCTCCCGCAGTGCCGTAGCCGCGGCGGATACGTCTTCCGGATCGACGGAGCCGCCGGGGAAGGATATCTGGCCCGCATGACGATCGCGCTTCGGGCTCGTCCGTTGAATGAAGAGTAGCCGCAGCCGCCCCCCTACGGGGTAAAGCAACACCATCACGGAGGCCCGGCGGGCGTCAGCCGGCGGATCGCCGTATTCCCCGCGCAGGGGCGGCACCATGGCGATTCGCGCGGAGTGGCCAGGGAGTGGGTCTTCGTTCAGCCGCCGCCGTAACTGGTTTAAAAGCGCACCGTTGGCCTCATCGGGCGGGAAGGGGGTTTTCATGTTTCCGTGCAAAGTTTGACCAAAGAATAAGCCCCCGGCCGAATTAGTTCGGGCGGGGGCTTTCCTTTTATTTCTTCGACGGGATCAACCGTTCGATTGCTTGAGATAGTTTTCGAGGGCCATTTCCATACTCGGCACCTTCGGGGGGTCGGGCGAAATATCGACCTCCAGACCTTGATCCTGGCAGGCTTTGGTTGTTTTACGACCGGCGACGGCCATACGTGTTTCCTTTTGCTGGAAAGTCGGGAAGTTCTCGTACAGCGAGTCGATACCGAGGGGTGAGTAGAAAATCAGCACATCGTAAAAGACGTTCTCCAGGTCGCTCAGGTCAGCGGAAACGGTACGGTACATCAGGGCCGGCGTCCAGTCGAACTTGTTATCATCGAGGTAGGCGGAAACGAACTTCGAGCCTAGGTTGCCGGTGGGTAGCAGGAACTTTTCCTTACTCCGGTGCTTTTTCAGCGTCGGAGCCAGATCTTGTATGGTACGCTGGCCGAAGAAGACTTTTCGTTTGCGGTACACAATAAACTTTTGCAGGTAGTTAGCGATGGCCTCCGTCATGCAATAGTACTTCGTATCCTGGCTCATCTCGATGCGCATCGCTTTGCAAAGGCGGAAGAAATGCTCGATGGCCTGCTTGGAGGTGAAGATGATGGCGGAGAACTCATCCGGACGAATTCGCTCCTTGCGAAATTCCCGTTCCTCCAGCCCCTTCACCTCGATGAAGGGCCGCCAGTCGATTTGCAGGTCGTACTTTTTCTCCAGGCGCGCGAAGGGGCTGCGCTCGGGCTGCGGCTGAGAAACAAGGATAGTCTTAACTGGCTTGAAGGTATCTTTCATAGTTTCACTCTCAACGGCCGTGCTCATGGATTTCTACTTGATCGGTTTCAAAAAAAGTCCGTTAAGACGTGGGAAGAGGTCATCGATTGCCGGCAAATCCTCTATGCTAAAGTGTCGGTCAGGTAACGGTAAATAAGGAGTACGGGAGCTATTTCAATGGCGCAAATATACAATAAAATATGCACCGGCCTGCTGGCCAACAACCGATTGGCGACAAAAAGGCCACGCAAAAGGTGCAGCCCGTAGATACCGACCATGATGGCCATACCGGCGTAAATGAAGGTGGTTCGCCAGCCTTCCGGGGCGTAACTGATGAGCAAATTAGTGGGTGCGATAAAGAGGCCGGCCAAAATGGAAAACACCATAATGGAAAAGACGTAGCGGCTGACTTCCACCCGCACGGGAAATATTTGGGCATAAACGACCAACACCAGACACTTCAAACCGAGCGCGGCGGCCACGACCAGAGAGTAAGTAATCCAGCCCCCCCAAATCCCCTTACCGATACTGATGTCATAGTAAGTGGTGAGCAGATATATGAAAAAGCCGCCCGCCAGGAAAAAGAAAATGTAGCACACCCACAGGGCGGTAAGTTCTCCACCCGAGCGGCGGGTGTAGAGCTGATTCATCAGCGCATCGTTGACGGTACCCCGCAGGCACTGCCGCAACAGATTTCCAAACAGTAACCAGAGCGCGGCCAGGGTCAATAAAAGGATGACGTGAATGGCCAGAATGCTCCCCTTACCTTTATTCGGGTCGGTGGATTGAATAACCAACGGCCCGGAAGTACTTCGTTCGCTTTTGGGCGCGGTCGCGGGTGCCCGGGAAGGGGCAAGGGGCTCGTTACTTCCACCCGGCCGTAAATCGAAAGGATTGCCCGTTGGGCGCGCGGCCGCCAACAAGGTATCCTTCACGGCTTCCTCCGGCAAACGGTCCGTCAACTCAAAGGGGTTACCTGCCTGCCCGAAAACGGCAAGGGACGACAACAGCATGAAGCAAATCAGGTAGTAGAAACGCAAGGTGCAAAGGTAGATTCCAGCAGCCAAGGTACGGCCTTTCGGCGAGGGCAAAAAAAAGCCCGACCGCGAAGCGGTCAGGCACAAACAATCATAATCTCATGAAAAAAAAGACGACCTAAAAATTCTTGTTCGAGATAATAAACATCTCGCTATATTTTGTAACATCCTAACGCTCAGTGGGGTTGAGATGTTGTTATTGAATGGTTAATTGTCCGCTTCCGATGTTAAAACCGTTTCCGGTAATTTCGTAGAAGTAAACCCCACCCGCGAGGTTGGGACGGAGGAACTCGAATTGGTCACCCACGAAGCCGGTCCGGTAGACTTTACGCCCGGCGGCGTCGAAGAGTTGGAAATCGAATTCCGTGTTAGCTTGCTTCCATCCCTCGATGCGTACCGTTGTACGCTCCTCTAGTGGGTTGGGGCTTACGCTTATATTAACACCAGTCGCTGTCGGCAAGTTGCCGCCGGTGGAAGTGGTCTGGAGGCAATCCCCTTCGAAAAGGTCCTCGCAACCCACCACGTGGCGCAGTTGCCGGCTAAAGGCCGGTGGTTGGTAGTCAAAATAAACGGCAGCACGATTTCTGATTACGGTCCCCTGTGTAAGAATCGGTTCCTGGGATAGTCTGAAAGAGACATAGCCCTGTCGGGTAACCGCGTCAGCTTCCCCCGTGCCGCCGCCTGAAAAAATTCGGATTGAATCAAACGT
>ENA-ORXT01003919-ORXT01003919.1-marine-metagenome-genome-assembly--contig:-NODE-3919-length-15834-cov-5.928920_pt1 | contig 15834 bp, 11 predicted proteins | sample MGYA00237868_ERZ511482 | MGnify/ENA metagenome assembly ERZ511482 | reverse complement strand
AGCGCCTCCAGGATGTCGAGCATGTCGTGCACGCCGCGGGCCCACTCCGGGGCCTTGCGCCACTCAATGAAACCGCCCGGCCCGCGAAACGATGCCGTGACCCGCTTCTTCCATTCCCGAAGGTCCAGCTTCTCGCCAGATTGCGCGGTGGCGGCTGCCAGCAGGCGATACGAGAGTTGCTCGTCATGTGAGGCCTGCTCCAGAACAATCTCGGCGAGAGCTTCGGCGTTGAGCGACCGGACGTGCGCCTCGATGCGTTCTGTGTCCGTTGGGCCACCGGTGCTCTTCGGAGCAGATCCCTTTCCCGACTCTCGGGCCTCAAGCGCCACAACAACCGCGACACAGTGTTTGCAAAAGGAGCCGTCGGCGGCAGCGGGACAGTTACACAACCATGATCCGTTGCGACCTGCCGTCAGGCTCACCCGGTACAGGTCGGTTCCCTGCACCCGGGCCCGCACGAAGTCTTCCGAGATGTCGCTGAACTTCACCATGCCCCGGTGAGCAACGGCGCGACCGCGCTCAAGAGAGCCGCTGTTCGCGTTCTCGAGCATGGGAAGAAACGCTGATGCGTAATCGGTCACTTCGAAGTCCTTTGCTGTCGCCCGTGTGCAAACACTACGGACGTCAACACCAGGGCTGGGTTACGGGCGATTCACGGTGGGGTCAGGAGGTGCCGTTACGTGGGCGCCCGGCGTTACCACTGGCCCGCCGGTCTGTCCATGCCGACGCAAGGGACCGGCCGTGCGAGATCGCTGGGCAGAGCGCTGAGTTGGTGACCCGGGACTCCGGGCGGCGTAGTCAGGCGTGGTCGTGCAGGCGCGGTTCGTGTGGAGCGGGTTCCATGCCGATGACGGGCCCATCCCAGCCGTGGGCGGCTCGTGGCTGTTCGGCTCCCGTGCCCTCGTGGTGCAACGGCGCGTGGGCGATCACCGGGAGCGGTTCGTGTGATGGGTGAACTGGGGTGAGCGGCGTGCCGGTGGTGGAGCGGAGTTCGAGTCGGCGGGTGAGTTGTTCGGCCACTGCATCGGCCTGCTGGCGGGTGAACATGTGGGCGAGGGTGACGAGTTGGTGGGAGTCGCTGGCGTCTCGCACCCATGCCTGCACGAGGCTGGCGGTGACGACGTTGCGTTTGTCGGTCTCGTTGTTCACTTCGATTTCGCGGATGGCGGCCAGGTCAAGCGAAAGGCCGTTCGAGTTGGTGAGCTTGCCGGGTGCGAGGATGAGCGTGTGGCGCGGAGCCCGGGCAATGAGGATGACCAGCGCGGCCATCGACGAGCCGAAGATCACCCAGTACGCCAGGTCGTGGTGCTGTTCGGGAGCGACGAGCACGGCGATGAAGCGTGACACAAAGGCGGCCGGGAAGTACCAAAGGGCCATGGTGTTGAAGCGTCGGAAGAAGCCATTCCACCATTGAAAGGCGACGGTGTTGCCCTGTTCTGTAACAGTGAGCCGTTTCGGTTCCACAGCGTTTGCATCGGCCCGGCGGGTCGAGCTCTTGAGCGAAGGGGGCCTGTGGGCTTGGGGCTCCGGTCTCGGCGCCCGGCAAGCGAGACTGTCCTGGCCTGTCGGTACCTTTGGCCGATGACGAACCCCACGCTTTCTCCATCGAAATTCTCCTCGTGCCCCAACCATCGCCGAGCGGTGGAAGGTCTGTTGCTGGCGCGGGATTCGCTGATGCGGTTCGGCTGGAGGCAGGGCGACTCGCTTATCGGGGAGGAAGCGACTCACGGGTTGTGCATGGGCAGTGCAGTGGCACGAGCGTTTGGGCTGGTGGACGACGCCGGTGACGCGCCGACGTGGGACTCATTCACCGCCGTCGGGCGTGATGCCGCCCGAACCTTCCATCGGGACGATTGGGCGCTGCGGCTACCCCGCCCGTTGCTCTTGGTGCAGCGGTGGCTTTATGAAGCAGCGCTGCCGTTGCCGGATCTCGATCCCGACTTGTCGCCCGAAATCTTCATGCGCGGCAACAGCGCCGTACACGACAACCTGCGGCACTGGAACGATGACCCCAAGCGAACCCAGGCGGACGTGCTGGAGCTGATCGACGCGGCGTTGGCGATAGCGCTAAGCGACAGCGGCGCGGAACTCCATCAGTGACCTGCCAGTTGAGTTAGCTCCAGCTGTGCTGGCTCTCACGCTGTGCCCGCCACGCAAAGCTCCAAATCAGCAAGCCCGCTCCTAGAGCGACCATTCCAATGCCAACGGGAATGCCGTCCTGTGAGCCAGTCACTGCCAGCGAAGCTGACTGCGAGGCGCTAGCCATCGTCGATGCGGACACAGCAGGCGTGGCGCCTGCCATCGTTGGGATGCCGTCAGTGAAACCGAAGTTCTCGCCGGAGACGGTCACTGGCTGGGCGACAGAAGCTCCCGCCGCACCTGTGGTGGAAGAGGCGGAGGCCGGTGCAGTCGTTGCTGTTGTAGATGTGGTCACGAATCCTGCCTGAGCTGCAGTGACAGCTACTCCAGTAGTTGAGGTTGTCGTGGTGACAGTCGTTTGAACGGGGCTCGTCGTGGCCGGTGCGGCATCGTCTGTTTCGCAACCGACGCCATCGCCGTCACGGTCAAGCCCGTGCGGGTCTGCCCCAGTGACGGTCACCGGGAATCCGAGGTTCTCGCAATTGAGGTCGCCGTTTGCGAAGGGCGGGATGCATGGCGTGTAGTTCGCGTCGCAGCCGGCCGTGGTCGCTACTGGTGCGGGTGCGGGTGCCGCGATTGTTACCTGGGTTGTTGTAGGAGCGATACCAACCACAGCAGTCGCGGGGTTGACGATTCCGTAGATTTCACATCCGTCACGATCTGCGTCGCGACTGCTGTCAAAGCCGTGTGGGTCTGCCCCTACCACCAAGACGGGGTGCTCAAGATCGCCGCAACTCATTGAACCCGCCGCACTGAGCGGAACGCACGGTGTCCCCGGATTAACTCGATAGTTCGTATCGCAACCAGCCTGCGCGGCTACTGGCGCTGCGCTCACTGCGGCTGCCCCGAGAGAAGCGAACATGCTCACCATGATCAGCAATGCCAGTCGTGTTCGTACTCTCATAATTACCTATCCCCAAACTTAGAACGTCGCCAACGTAACACTGTTCGCGCCGCCGCTACCCAATTGCGAAGAAGCTGAGCGATCAAAGGGCGTCAAATAGCGAATACAAACGTGCGGATTAGGCCCAATTCTGCAGTTCCCCCAAATCTGAGGGTTCGAACGGCTGACCGCTACTCCACAAACAGGACACCTGGACGACAACCACAACGACACGCCGCCACGGTCGTGCCGGAAGCTGCTATCCCAGACCGACGAATGTGTTCGGGCAGTAAGCCCGGCCAACCGCCAAGACGACAACGGTTGTCTCATCCACGGAGACACCCTGAGCTCCTGCCATGGACGATGCGTAGACGAGCAGGTCGGCATCGCTTCTGAACTGCTCGGCGTCCTGACATACCTGGTCAGCGAGGCCTCTCAGCTGTGCATCGGTTACACCATTGATGTTTTGTCCGTAGCCGGCTTGGCCGATCTCGGCTCGGGCGATATCGGCCGGCCGCGCAACTGACGTGGCGGCGGGAGTAGGAACAGGACCACTAGTAGGAGCAACTGTCGGCTGAACTCCAGTAGCGAACCACGCGTCGTCTACACCGGACGCGGTGCCGGCGACTTGACCGGGACGGAACCCATCCAGTCGATCGTCGAAGACCTCGATAGGGGTGACGCTGTCCGCCAGAACCCAAGCAGACCCTCCCTCGGGCAGCCGGAGCCGAGTGAACCGGGTGTCAGCACTGTATGGCCCGCGCATGATGGCACCCGTGTCAAAGTCCTCGACCAACATGACGGTGCCCGCCGGCGGTGCATCGTGTCGGTATGCCTCGTTTTGGTCCTGGCTCGTCCCAGTGCCTGGATCGGCAAAGGAACCGTTGGTGAGTTCTGTGGTCGACCAGTCGACTGTCGCTGTGCCCGCCAGAGGCCGCTGTGACAGCGGAGCGCCGAAGACTCCAAAGATCCCTTCAGGACCAGTGACATCGAGTCCATCCCATCGATACAAATCGGTGGTGCTCGGCCGGTAGTAATAGTCGGGGCCGAAGCTCCCAATGATCACTGATCCGGGAGCTAGGTTCTCGTCGAGCCTCGTACCTTCGTAGGACACCTGGAAGTTGATTGGATCCCGCCCGTAGTACTGGCCGATCGACCAGTCACTGAGCTTGTTGTCGGTGAATCCAAGACGGAGACCGCCAGGCCAGCCGAGCGCTACTTCCCCATCGGTTTGCACAACACGCTTCGGCAATCCGAGCACATCCGTCATCTCTCCGGGAATCACAATGTCTTCGAGATCGGTGCCGAACTCGTTGCCGACGATCGAGTGACGGTTTGCGTAAATCACAGACCCGAGATCGGACGGCTCGGACAAGAACTCGTCGCTGACCCAGCCGTACGCGGTCCCGTTCATGTCGGCGATCTCGACCCAGTTGATCCCCGATTCCTGATCTGACTGCGCTCGTCCGGTGAGCCGAACCAGCGAAGACGGACGCACCGTGGCTATGACAGGTCCGAAGTTCGCGGAGCTTCGAACGTTCAGCACCGACTCAACAGCGATCACAAAGATCTCGTCATTAGATGATGTGGGAGCTGGCGCGGCGACATCGGGCGACGCTGCCGCCGCCGCTTCTGGTGCCATCGGTGTCATTGAATTGTCGGATCCGCCGCACGAGTCTTCGACGAACTCTGGCAAGGCTCCTTCGGTGGCGACGAAGGCGAACACCTCATCGGTGAGGTTTGGCATGTACGAACGGTCGACGGACATGGTCAACCGGTCGCCGGTGAACCCGCCGGTGATCGCGCCCGGGATACCGAGCATCGAGTCCCCGTCGAAGAAGAGGAACTCGGTGCCGTTCGGGTAGTGGTACGCGGAGATCTGATAGCCGTTCGCTTCGAAGATGTTCGTGAACTGGTCCGGTGACAGGTACAGCGCCCAGAACGGGTCGTTGCCGGGTGGTGCATTGTTCGGACTGGCTGCGACATCGATTGTCACTGTGAGAGACCGATTGTCGAGCGTCGCCGACGCCTGGGTCACATCGAGCCATGGCATCTCGGCCAGGCCGCCGCTCCCAGGCGTCGATGAGCATGACCACATCAGTGTGTCCTGAGCGGCCGCCAACTCGGTTTCGTCCGCCGCGGAGCCGGTGGTCGCGCCCTCGCCTCCGCTCTCTGCTGTCGTGACCGTTCCATCGTTGTAGGTCCATGGCACGGCCACAGCTTTTCCTTTGGCGTCGAGCTCGACTCGGATCATGACGATTCCGCGGGCCGAGTCGTCCGTGTCGGACTGGTGAGCGACGACGATGTCGGCCGACTCCTTCGGGATTTGGAACGTCACCGTGAGTTCTCGGTCGTCGCCGGATGAGACCGACTTGGTGTCTCCTTCGCCAGGCGAGGAGTAGTTGAGCAACGTCCAGTGGCCCGGTGAAGCTTTGCGGCTGTCGTTGCTGCGGTTGTAGACGTGGGTGTGAAGGTCTACGCGTATCGAGTTGTCCTCAGCAGTCACGTCGTAACCCAGCAGAGTGACATTCCAGTCGTTGTAGGCGGTTGCGGTGCCGAGCCTGGCCTCGTGGTCGTTGTTGCGGATGAAGGGCCGCCCGGGATAGATCTGCCCTGGGTTCGCTGGTATCCCACTTCCGGACGTTTTGTCGCTCACGCCCGTGCCAAGCGTTCGGTTCACACGCAGCGCCGCATCAGACTCGATTTGGGTGTCGGTAGCTGCCGCGATCACGCTGAGGAGCATCAACAGAACAAAGGACACGGCCGGAATCAGCACCCGTTTGCGCTTCCAGAACGGTCGAATGTCGGTCACTGCCCCGGACGGTCCGGCCGGTGGTGGAGGTTGACCAGCCGTCGGTGGAAACGGCGGTGGAGGCGGCGGACCCGAACCAGTTGTCACTTGGTTACCGGGTCTCAATGCAGGTCGAGTTCGCGGAGGTCGGGGTTCCTTCAGTACCAGGCGGGCACAGGTACTGATCTGCCACGACGGTCCGGATCGCGCCGACCGTGGCGCTCGTTGTTCGGGTGCAGCGCAGCCCGGATCCCGAACCGGAGGAAGTCGTACCAGTAGGGCACGAGTAGTCGGTGGTTTCGAGGCGCGTGACGGTGGTGTTGTTGGTCACTTGTTGGGTGCAGGTTGTCGAGGCTCCGGAACCGGCTTGGGTGTAGCCGTTTGGGCAGCTGTAGGTCGTCGTTGCTGTCGCGGGGTCGTTGTTTGTGGAGGTTTGGGAGCAGAACGGGTTCGACGCAGTCGGGTTGCCCGTCGCCCCGCTCGGGCAGCTGAATGCGCCCGGCGTAGTGGTCTCGGTCGCTGCAATAGTTTCGATCGTTCCAGCAGCGCAACTAAGGTCCGCTCCGGGTCCGTTGGCGTCGGTGTCTGACGGGCAGCTGTAGGTAACCGGCGATGTTGTTTCGATCCGATCGACGGTTACCGCTGCAGTCCTGCTGCACATCTGGGTACTTGGGACATAAATGAAGCCGCTGCTGCAGTTGCTCGGCGGCGTCACAGGACACCGCTGAAGCGAATCGCAGAAGTTGTTGCCAGCCGTGGGGATGGCTGTGCAGCCCCCGGAGGCTTCGGTCACTTGGTTTGAGGTGCAGGTTGCCGCTTCGGTGACCGTTTTAACGGTCGTGCAGGTCAGGTTCGCTCCGGACCCGCTGGCGGTGCTGCCGGAGGGACAACTGTAGGTGGTGGTTCCGGGCGTGAGGAGCGGAGGGAGGTAGTAGGGGGGTCGGCTAGTGCACGTCTGTTGCTCGCGTGTGTATCCCGCAGGGCAGCTGTACGAGGTTGTTGATGCTGCTTGCACAGCGGAGACCTGTTGGGTGGTGGCGCTTGTGCACGTCGAGCCGCTCAACGTTGCTCCGGACGCGCAGCTGTAGGAGACCGAGCTCAACCGCGTAACCGTCAACGTCTCGGACCCCGAAGTCGAACAGCTCAAAGCCGATCCCGAACCGGACGCGGCCGCTCCCTGCGGACACGAGTACAACGTCGACGAAACCGGTTGCACGTTCTCGGTGGCGGACTCGACACATGTGGGCGAAGACACTGTCGGCGAACCATCAGAACCCGACGGACACCGATACCTATCGATACCGGCAACCACAACTGCATCAACAACCCGCGTGCACTGATTCCCGGCAGTGGTGAACCCGACAGGACAACTCTCCTCGCTGTCCTCAGACGGCGTGGTGTCGGCGTCGGATTCGTCGTTTGATGACTGGAGCGGCCCGGTGACCACATGAACGATGCCGTCATCGGCTTCGAGATCGGCGACTGCGACACCGGAAGCGCCGTCAAATAGCACCTCAAACAGATCCGAACGTTCAACCGCAACCTCGCTCCCGGCCAATGGCTGCACCACCGACTCAGACTGCAACGATTCGATAGGCCAAACCCCGGCAACCACATGACGCAGAACAAACGCATCCGCAGTGCGCTCATCGGACTCCAGCTCAACCATCATCTCGGCATCCAGCGACGCATCAAGCGGAGCCAACACGGTGAATGGGCCCGACCGGCCTGTCAGCTCCTCTAGGTTCCGATCGGCCACCAACTCGAAGAACAACCCAACATTGTCCTGTTGCGTCTCAAGAACCGATACCACCGTCACCGCCGAGTCCTCCACAGTCCCAGTAGCACTGGCCGACTCGTCGTCGCCCAGTCGATCGTCAGTATCAGCCGAATCCGCATCGTCGCTCTCCGCGCCCTCCCGAGCGGTTGAAGTCTCATCCGAATCGAGGTCGCCCTCCGGTGACTGAGTGCCGACAGCTTCCGTTTGCGTTGGCTCGCCGCTCGCACCTTCGCTGGACTCTACTGAATCTGCTTCGGCGGCTTGGTCTGGCGTCCCCGCCGGATCATCACTGCGGATCGCGTCCCAGGAAACGTACGCGACTGCCAGAGCCGCGACGAGCGCCAAAACTGCCGGCCATCGCAGTTGCCGTTTCGGAGGCGCAGGTTCGAAAGTCTCGGTGGCAACGTGGTCTTGTGACGGCGGCTCACTTGCCGAACCCGGGGCCGACGGCAACAGGTCGGTCGTGGAATTCGATGGGAGGACCATCGTGAAATGTTCCGTCGCGTCGACATAGCGAGACGCTGCAGCATGTTTAAGTGCTTTAGCGAACTCCCACGCACTTTGCGGCCGGTCGGTTGGTTGTTTCGACATCGCCCTGGTGATGACGTCGGAGACAGGCCCGGGAACACCAAGCTCTGCATGGGCGAGTTCGATCGGCGTCTCGTCAAGGACCCGGCGCATCACCGCTTCGGGCGACTCGGTTTGCCCAGTAGTGAAGGGTGGTTTGCCGTTCACCAACGCGTAGTAGGTCGCACCGAGCGAGTACACGTCCGATTGCCGAGACGCCGCGTCGCCGCGGAATCTTTCCGGCGGAGCGAACGAAGGAGTCGCCGCGACTTGGGACGACATTGCCTGCGTCTCATCGACCAGTTTCGCTATTCCAAAGTCGGCGACATAGGGGCGACCCTGCGCATCGAGAAGAATATTCGCAGGCTTGATATCGCGATGAATCACATTCTTGGAATGTGCGAAATCGATTGCATCGCAAACCAAAAGGATCAACGACAGCGCTTCCCGCCATGGAAGAGGACCGTGATCGTCAATTGCCTGCTGGGCTGAACCTTCGAGCAAGGGCATCAAGAGATACGGTTCGCCGCGATCTGTGATGCCTGTGCCCAATACCGGAACGATCAGTTCGTGAGCTGACAGGCGTTTGAGAGCTGCGGCTTCGCGATCAAATTGTTTACGTGCGCGCTCGTCCACAGCGCTGATTCGCAACAACTTTGCAGCGACTGGCGTGCCATCTTCGGTGCGAGCTGCGAACACGACGGCAGACCCACCAGCGCCGATTAGCGCGCCGTCGCCAATTCCAGCTATCCCCAATTGCGCCACCAAGTGAGCCTATGTCACCTCCCGAACACGAGGAGCGCCTTGCCCCATAATTCGGGCTCACCCTGCGGTTGTTCATCGAGTTAGCCGCCTGTCTGCTTTGTGTACTTCTTCTACAACCCACCTGGCACCGTCGCTCCAACCAGCAACCCTCGCCGGCGCCCCGACACTGACCGGCCACGGCAACAGCTCGTGCACGACAACTTGCGGCATTGGAACAACGACCCGAATCGAACCCGGGCGGACGTGCTGGAGCTGATTGACCGGGCGTTGGCGCTAGCGCTACGCGACAGCGGCGCGGAACTCGATGAGTGACGCTGCGGGCATTGGGCTGCGAAGCTTCCATGTGATCGACATTGGCCGCTCGCCCTCATGACTCACGTAGTCCGCCAAGCCAAGGAACTGGTAGGCGCTGGTTCGGCCATACGCGTCCTTCTTAGTGGACCGAACGAAGAGCGCGACGTTCGTACCGCTTGTCGCCTGCGCGATATAGCGGGCGCCGGCCTTAGAGGAGACTGTGGTTGTGGACTGGCTCTGCCAATGGAAGAGATCGGCGCTCAACGCATAGTCCTTGTACATGGTGCTGGGCGAGTAGTCGCTCTCGCTCTTGTTGAGCGTCACGAACAACATGTCTGTCTGCTCGTCCTCAACCCACTTAACGCCTTCGCGCACCTGCGGCGGCTTTTCGGGGGACCCGACACCGAACGCAGCCACAGCTTCATCACGTGCGTAGTGGCCACCCAGGCGGAGCGGAATGCGGGCCGCAAGCTCGGTATCTGGTCGGGCTTGATGCACTTGTTGCTGCAGCAGGTAGAGCAGGTCTTTCAGCTCGGTCAGGATCGCAGGTTCATTCCACAACTCGGCCAGTCCGTCGGCAAGGGGCTTCGCTGTCGAAACGCCCCAGAGGCTGTAGTGCAACATGTGAAGTAGACGAAGTTCTCTGCCGTCGAACTGTGAGGGATCTGGCGGAGACGGTCTGCTCGCGAGGCCATGGAAGAAGCCCAACCGGAGCGGATCGTCCATGTGGAGCATCCGGGTGAGGGCTTTGCCGAGCTGCACCTCAGCCGGCGTCCCTTCGCCCGGAAGCTGGCCCGTCTCGCGTAGCAGTTTGGTGTAGCAGTGGCTATTGGCGTAGAGCTCGGGAAGTTCAAGTCCAGTCGCTCCGAGGAACTCCGACAGCGTGACTGCGCCGACGGACTTGGACTCCGCCTTGCGCGCTTGCCATGAGGTGGGCAACGAATTCTTGATGTTTTCGAGGACGAGTTGCTTGGCAACAGTGTCGAGTTGGATGTCGCAACCTGCAGGCAGGAATGGGAAGTCGTTCTGAACGGCGGCCTCGACCTGTGCGCGATTGTGGCCGAGCATTTTCCGGAAGCGCATGTCGAAGCGAAACTCTTTGCGGTGTTGCCCGACGAAATCGAGAACGGTCAGAACCTCTTTGCCCTCGAACTGTCGCAACCCGCGGCCGAGTTGCTGGAGGTAGACGGTTGAGCTTTCGGTTGGGCGAAGGAACAGCACGGTGTCGACCGCTGGGATGTCGACACCTTCGTTGAATACGTCCACCGCGAAGATGGCTTGGATGTTGCCCGCTTGGAGATCGCTTATCGCTGCAGTTCGGGCCCCGCGGACGGTGTCGCCAGTGACTGACACCGCTTGGATCCCAGCCTCGTTGAACTTCTTAGCCATGAACTTGGCGTGAGCAACGGTGGTGCAGAAACCGAGTGCTCGCATCCGCTTGGGGTCGGTCACCTTGTCAGCCACGGCTTGCAGGACTTTGGAGACCCATACGTCGTCGACCGTGTACAGGTTCTCGAGTTGGCGGGCGTCATATCGACCGGAGGACCAGTCGACCTTTGAGACGTCGGCCCCATCGGCGATTCCGAAGTAGTGGAACGGTACGAGTCGTCCCTGTTCCAGAGCGTCCCAGAGCCGTAGTTCGGCGGCGACGTGACCGCCGAAGTATCGGGTGATGTCTTGACCGTCTGCCCGCTCCGGCGTGGCGGTCAGCCCCAACAGGTATTTCGGTTCGACGTAGTCGAGTAGCTCTGTGTAGCTCTTTGCTGCGGCGTGATGGAACTCGTCGACGATGACCATGTCCCAGTAGTCCGGCGCGAGCTTCTTGATGTCACCTGCGTTCAGGCTTTGGATCGACGCGAAGACTGCCTGCCACTTCTCCGGGCGTTGCCCGTCCACCCAGAGTTCACCGAACGACTGCTCGCGGAGCGCGGTGCGAAAGGTGTGACGGCTTTGCTTGAGGATCTCCTTGCGGTGTGCGACAAACAGCAACCGTTTGTTTGGCAGTTCGTTCTGGAGACGGCGGAAGTCGAACGCCGCCATGAACGTCTTGCCGGTCCCGGTCGCAGCGACGATCAGGTTTTTGTTTCGGCCTTCGCCGCGCTCGTAGGCCACTTGCTGCAAGAGCGCTTCTTGGAAGGCGAACGGCGCAACGTCGACCATCCGGACTTCGAAGTCGCCGCCACTTGACTTCGCGTTGGCGTGGCCAATCTCGCGCTCGAACTCGTCCTGCTTGTATTGGACGAAGCTTGATTCGGCCCAGTAGGTATCAAACGTGGCCGAGAACTTCTCGATCACCTCGGGGGTAGTGATCATCGATGCTCGGACGTTCCATTCCAGGCCGGTGACCTGCGCCTGGTGCGTCAGGTTCGACGACCCGATGTACGCAGTGGTGAAGCCCGATCGCCGTTTGAACAACCATGCCTTCGCATGCAGCCGAGTGGCTGTGCGGTCGTAGGAGACCCGCACCTCTGCGCCGATGGCAGTCAGCTCGTCCAACGCCCGCTGCTCAGTGGTGCCGGTGTAGGTGGTGGTCATGACCCGCACCCGTCCGCCACGACGGATGACTTCTTGCAGTGGGTGTAGTAGCTGACGTATCCCGGAGAAGCGAATGAACGCTCCGAGGATTTCGATCTCGTCAGCCGAGTCAATCTCGGACCGCAGCTCCGAGACGAGGTTCGGCTCGTGGGGTGCGTTGGTTAGCAGGCTTGTTCCGGAGAGCGGACTTTGGGGGACGGACCTCAGCAGCGGTTTGCCCGACGGGTCGAACGGAGCGACCTGTTCCAGCACACGTGGCGGTTCGACTATTCGGTCGCCTTCGAGGTTGGCCCTCTCGACGCTCTCGTCGAGAAGCCGGATGACCTCATTGACGATGCGAGCTCCTTCCGCGGGGCGGTCCTCAGCGCGCAACCCGCCGATAGCCCTCCGCACCGCATCAGCAACAACGCGGGCATAGCGGTCAGCGGCTTCAGCGCTGTCGACAGAGGTCTCCGTTGCCGACTGCTCACTCTCATCAAGTAGAGCTTGCATGGCCGCGTCGATGACTGAGTCGTAGACACCGGAGGGCGGAGTGGCTGGTGGCGATGAGTCAGTCATGTCAGTTAGCCGCAGAATACCGAGTCATTCGCAGGCCGAGGTCGCGCTGGTTCTGGCCATTGGTCGATAACTCGCGCTCACGGGAAACTCTGATCCGATTCGGCAGCCTCGGGACGGTTGCCGGGATTGTCGGTTCAACCGTCGGCAAGTTGATACGTTCGACGTATGCCGAGCGCCATTGCACGATCGAAGCAACCATAGAATGGACTCCTTTCATATTCCACTCGGAATGGTTGACTTTCATTCCTCTATTCGAACTCCACAGTTTCTAAAGGTCACGGCTGCGGATCTGGGACATGCACTCTTCGTGACGGGTCGCGCTCCCGGTGATCAAAGCCGGCACGGTCTGAACTCGGTGTATGAATACCTGCATCGGGCATCGATCGTTCCTGCATACCTTCGGCAAGGACCCGACAATCGAATGCTTCGAACCAGCCTTGCGTTGAGTCTCGACAAGTCCGAAAAATCGGTGCTGAGTTACTTTCTTGGTCAAGCAATGACCGGAATATTCTGCACAAGCGTCCTCGACACAGATTGGCCGCTTCACATCGACCGGTACGCAGCCAGTTCTCGAATAATCTTTCAGAAGGGCAACCTCCGACCAGACTTGTTTGCTAGGTCGGACAAGGGCTGGGTTGTGGCCGAAGCAAAGGGTCGATCGGCCAAACCCGCGAAAGCAGATAGGGAGGAGTTCCGCAAACAGAAACGCTCTGTGGCAAGCATCTCTGGTGTCCCCCCTTGGCAAGAGTTGGTTTCAATCGCGCATTGGCACAGAGAAGAACTCAAGGTCCTCGCAATTGACCCAGAAGAGGACGAACCTGAATCCATCCCGCTGGTGCTCGACGAGGACCGCTTCGTGCTCGCGTATTACCTGCCGTTCCTTCGATGGTTCGACTACGTCGCGTCCGAGGTAACGCGGGGTTTAGTTGTTGAACCCACGAGTATCGCTGTGACTGTGAGCCTTGACGAGCAGCTTCTCGAGCGGATCCGCGAGGCTGAAGACGGAAACACGATTGGGCTAGCCAGCGATGTCCGGGTAATCCTCGATGACTCCGTCACCCAATACAGCGATGGATCCGCCTTCGAGGTTGATTGGGATCGACAGTTGACTCGAAGCGACTACGAGTTCGACCCCTTCGGCGAGCTTCTCTGATCTCAAACACGCACGGCGCAACTCGCGGGCAGAATCGCCGCAGCCCGGAACCACAACGGGCTGCAAACTCGCAGCACTCATTCTGGTGTGAGATCTCATCTGCTCATGTGCTGAAGATTACGTTTACTCAAAACGCCTTCGGAGCCGGTTCACGCCGCGAATTGCTTTGAGTAACCCGCAAACGTGGCGAAGTCTTGGGTCTATTGGGGACGGAGCAAAGACATGAGAACTGAGATTGACAGTAAGGCAGGTACCTCAAACGTCCTTGTCGCGGTTCTGATCTTCGCTGTCTTGGCGCTTACAGCAGCACTGTTGATTGTCATCGCACTTGGAGGGTCCGATGCCTCACCGTCGGCTGTCGAGGCCGCTCCAGCGGCGCTAGTTACGAAGGTGACGCCGGCTGTGGATGAAACGCCGGCGCCCACCGCAACCCATAGCCCACTACCGACACCCACCGCAGAGCCGCAGGTGCTCCGGCCCGAGGTCACCCGTGCACTCAATCTGCGAAGCACACCAGGTGGCGAGATTGTGCAACTGCTCTATCCGGCCAGCCAGGTCTTGCAAGTCGGTGAGCCAAGCATGGTTGACGCGACCGAGTGGCTTCCGGTCGAAACTTTGGACGGGCAGCTTGGGTGGGCGGCGTCCACGCACCTCACGCCATGGCAAGTCGGTGACTCCAATCGATTCTTGGAGGACACGCTGGTCGCGCTCCTCGGAGAACGTCATGCTCGTGGCGACCACAATCCACTCGAACTTGCTTCGTTCACTGCAACGTTTGAACAGTATGTTGCGTCCGTAAATGAAGGCGACCTCTATGGAGCCTTCCACTTGCGGTCGCCGAGCTTGAACCAGCAGACAACGTTTCCGGACTTCTTCGAAGCAATGTCATCGATGGAATTCTCGCCGTTCGTTCTGGGCGATTCTGTGGTGGAGACCGCCGGAGGCGCAGAGGTAACAGCCGCCTTTGTTTCATTCCAAGATCCGGTGTGGGGTTTTGAAGGACAGACATGCTCCGTCTGGGTCGTGGAGTACGCCCTGGAAGAACAGATTGCCGGTAAGCCCCTGATAACCGGTGCGTCCACACTCGACGGGACGCCGCGAGATTGCGCGACCGTCGGCATCGACCACGCTGACCTGCGCGGACAACCGGTGGATACGCAAGAGAACGTGGCTGAGCCCGTCGAGCAACCGGCAACACCGACGGCCACACTTCGCAGGCAGGCGACGCCAACTCCCACGCCGACGATCACGGTTCGCCGGCAGGCAACGCCAACCATCACAGCAGCGGACACTCTCGCCGCCGCTCAGCTCAGTGCTCTTCGCCGCACCATTTCGGAGCTCGCCGCGAATCCGCTTCCCACCCGGGCTCCATTCACACTCCCAGCGCTTCCAACATTTACGCCTTACCAAGCGCCAGACTTCACCTTCGACTACACGTCGCCCTTGAACACTTGGAGTTCCACGTCGAACTCGAGCTTGTACACACCGTCTCAGACGCAAGTCCTGCCTGCCCTTCCCCCGCTTCAGACTTCCTCCGTATCGCCGGGTTACACACAACCTGCCAACACCCTGCAAACAACGTGTAGCAGCGGTTACTACGTGAATGTTGACGATCGATGTGTTCGATTGCCGACACCAACGAACATTGGCAACGGCGCCTCGGCGCGTTGCGAAGATGGCAGCTTTTCGTATTCTCAAAATCGGCAAGGCACCTGCTCCCACCATGGCGGCGTCGATGCTTGGCTGGACTAGGCCGTCTTGGACAACCCTCTGAACAGGTCGAAGTACGGTCATAGGGTGCGAAAGACATAGAAGTCAGCTCATCGGAGTCGATCAACCCCAATAGTGAGCAGATTACAAGAGGCGCCGTGTCGCTCTGGCAACTAACTTCAGGAAATGCCCGCTACACCGCTCGCCGTACGGAAGACCCGACCAGGCAATGACAGCAAGCGGTGGGGCGGCGTATCTAGCCCCGAAGGTGTGCGCGTCCACGGCAGAACTGATCCGATATTCGTCATCTTCGGTTTCGCGAAGATGGAAAGAACGGAACCGTGGAGATCTTTGACGATCGAATCGTTAGGACACGCAAGAAGCGCGTTGGCAAGAACGACATTCAGACGATCCCCATGAAGTCAATCAGCGGCGTTCATCATGATCGAAAGAGTCTCGGCACTGACTTGGTCCGATTGGACATCGGCTCGGTGAGCTATGAGTGGAAGGTTTCAAAGGCCGAAACGATGGTCAGCGAGTTGCACCGCCGGATGTTCTGATCTTCAACGATCCACAGATGCCTCAGCCCGCCGCCGCCTCTTCGGAACCGAACACTCGGCGAAAGAGGGCCGGTATGCCCACGGCCGATCCGTAGATGA
>ENA-ORXT01003918-ORXT01003918.1-marine-metagenome-genome-assembly--contig:-NODE-3918-length-15842-cov-5.848081_pt1 | contig 15842 bp, 9 predicted proteins | sample MGYA00237868_ERZ511482 | MGnify/ENA metagenome assembly ERZ511482 | reverse complement strand
TGTACCAGCCGATTGTGTTGAATTCTTTTAGCATTGGATTCTTTTTTATGAAAGTAGTCTTTTATCTGATTACAGTTACCGTTCCTGTCTGCATCTCTTTATGTCCATTGATATAAGTAATGTTCGCTTTCCAAACATAAGCACTTTGAGGTAACAAGATAGGATATGGATTTAAGCCCTATGAGAAATTCTCTATATCTTCCATAAAGCTTAATAAAGCTGCCATAATCCTATTCTGCTGAATATTAGCATTTTCTGAACTAATAATTCCTGAGCGTTTCTCCGTTTTCAACCGATTCCAGCGATTGGTTAATAGTATTGCTTGGTTATGCATATCGGATTCTCCATTTTTCGTTAGGCGCAGTAAATGCACTAAAGCTTCTTTTATTTTATTGTTGCTAATAAGCTGTTGTAATTGCTCTTTTAATTGTTGTTTTTCTGGAGTAGTAAGGTTAGGGGTTTGCGTTATGACTTGCTGGACGTTAATAATGTCTCCTATATGGACGGCTCCTTGGTTGTTGGGTAGATGATTTACTTGAGCAGGATTGTTAATTTGTTGTTTGATATGCGTTGTGTTTTGGTCGCCGTGATTAGAATTGTCAACGTTAAAATTACCCTTATGCTCTCCTATGTTCCATTGCTTATCAACGTTTCCATAATTATTAGTAGTTTGGGTATCTCCAATTTGAATATCCCTTCCCGATTGAAGTGTGCTTTTATAAACTACATTTTTACTACCCGAAAAATTAGGTGCATCAGTAGCTTCTGCTTGTTGCAACTGTTGTACTATGACTGCTAATTCTTTTTGCAATGCCTCCTTCTTTTTGAGTGCTCTTTTAATTTGGTTAGGAATGCCATTTAAAGTATCGGTATCATTGGGATCCGCTTTTAATTCCTCAATTTCATATTCAATAAGTGGTGCTACTTTTTCCCATAATAATTGCTGTTGTGCGTTATTAGATAAGGGCACAATTACTCCTAATAGTTGTTGTAAATTGGGTTTGATATATCCATTAATTGCTTTAACGAGTTCTTTCAATTCCATAAGAGGTGTTTTTAGTAATTAATTTAGTGTCCTCTTCAAAGTCTTTTATTACCTTAAGAGTTTGATTTTTGAATCGACTACTTTTTAGTAGCTTATCTAGAAAGTCCATTGATTTTATAATGTATTCTTTATCTTTCGCACTTTCTTTATCTAACTGACCATAGCATTTAATTAATAGATTAATAGGCTCCATGTCATAATACCCTATACCCGCTATGTTTGGATCATTAAAATTATCAAAATGAAATAGAAGATCTAAGCATTCATATAGATACACATCAGCACATTTTATTAAATATTCGTAGTAGCTACTGAAGTGAACCTTGCTAACTTTAGATTTAGCATATTCAAGGATTAATGGGTATATATTAATAAAGTCTTTTATAGTAACTTTTTCAAAAAAACCTAAATAACTTATTTGTGTTTGATGAGAAGCACCATATAAAAAACATTTAAATAAATGCTCTGATTTTGGGTTTAATGTACCATCTTCTAGGTATAGATTATGAGCTGCTACTAATGGCATTTTTGTTTTTGATTTTTCAGAAAGATTCCAAGCCTTCTTTAAAAGTTCGAAGCTATCTTTTTTTTCATTTAACCATCCAATTGCAATTATTATTGATACTTCTGCCTGAATACTTTTATACGTAATTGCTTTTTCAAAATAAGGTAATAATTCACTAAAATTAGTTTGAGCTAAATATTGGGCAGGTCTCATCAAATATTTTAAAATATATTCATTGTCACTTTGTGCCAGCTTAAGGAATATATTAAGAGTTCTGTTTTTATCTATATTAATAAAGGAAGGTAGATATGGAATCATGCAAATCTTTACTTTTACTATATCCTTTTCTGAAATTTCTTCTAAAGTCTTTAAAATAATATCTTCCAATCCTATTGAATGCGTTTTGCATAATAAATCAACCGCATATCCCCTTATTGTGTTAATGCCATATTGACGAGGATCTTTTACCGTTTTTATAGTGTCAGGCAAACTAGGTAAATTATCGTCACTAGGGTCTTCATGACTGAGAGCAATCTTAATAATGTAATTGATTAATTGATTAGAATAAACTTTTCTTTTAAGTAAATATTCTGAAATCCTAATTTGACAATGTACTGCCAATAGATTTAGATTTAATTCAAAAGTCTCCTCTAGTAATTCTAATATTTTAGTTGTATCAAAGTCAGCATTTGTTAATCCTTCAATTCCTTTGATAATATAAATTGATTCCACTATATTCTCCTGAACTAACTCTTTTATAAAAGGGTAGAACTTGTTGGGCTTGGAACGAGCATGATGTTTGAATTTATCTATGTGTTGGTCCTTAGAACCTTTATCAGAAAACAAATCTCTTTTATAATCTTCTCCATAGATCCTAAAACTGTTTCGCCATTCTTTAAAGGACATATGCTCGTATGCCGTATTTGGCAAAGGAGCAGGCACGGCCCGTATTCCTGAGAATTGAAAACTAGGTTTATCTTGTATGTTCCCAAATCTTCGATTTAGTTCTAGATATTTCTTCTTTAATCTGATATTAGTTGCTAGCTCTTTTTCAGGCAGTGTCCTTAAATATTTAAACATCAATTCTCCTCGATATTGATATATTTTTTTCCCACCATCTGTATCAAATTGGCTATACACCTCATTTTTAGGGGCTATTACCAGAATCAATTGGTTGATTCTGTTTTTTTGAGACTTTGAAAAATAGGGGTAAACTTGTTTTAATAATTGGCGAATTGAATGTTGGAGATTACCTCTTTTATTAAAGGTCTCTTTCTTCTCTAAGATAACTAGAAATTCGTAAATATGGTCTATATATCCTATTGGTTTCGAAAGGAATCCCTCTACTAATACTTTTAATAATGTTATGGAATTAGTATTTCTATATTCAGTTACAAAACTCCTAAATATAGCATCTCCCGTTTCAGCCATTTGTCTAACATATTGCCTTATTTGTTGTAATAAATCTTCGGATACTCTAGTGTTATGATTTCCTTCTTGATAAAAAATATAAGCAGTGTCCTCAAACAAAATTTTATTTTCAACGGATAATTTAGTTTTATAAATCAACGTTTTAAGGAGGTCAAGATATAAGTCAAATGCTTTTTTTGGATACTCTTGAAATAAAAATTTCATTAATTGAACATCTAAGATTCCAAAGCTATCTTTTGAGTCTATTTCTAAAGTTTTATCCCATGTTTTAAGGACATATAATCTGTAATTTTCAATAGTCCAAATAATATCATATTTAGAAATATCTTCTAGAATTTTATAGTAGATATGAATGTCTTGTTCAATGAATTCTTTATATCTTTCATATAGTTTAAATGCTAAAGGATTATCCCATTTTTTTAAATTTACTAAATATAGTCCTATTTCCTTACCCAGATGTTTATAGGTAGGTAGTGAACTCAAATAGGTTAATGTTAAATTTCTATTTCTAGGTAAGCCTCTTGCTAGTAGATGTAGCCATAATTGATGGGATGGATTAGATGTGGTTGATGGTTTAGTATTCTCTGAAATTAGCTCATTTAAAGTCCCTTTTTCTATAAATAATTCAATCCATTTCTTTCCCACCGCATTTATCAGGAATTCTCTTTTGATAGATTCGTTTTTTAATACTTCCTCAAATACTAAATTTATTTCTTTGTTGGTCGGTTTATCCGTAAACCCAATTATGGTTATCAAAAGATGTTTGATATGAAATCGGATAGCTGGATCTAGTAGCAGTTCTGATAAAAATTTGATGTATGAATCCTCATCATAAACTTTTAGATAATTAATGATCATTTTGAGCTTAGCTCTAATTTTTAAACTTTGAGCATTTTCTATTAAAAAGTCTTTAATTGAAATATTTTCATTGACAAAATATTTTGCAAATACAAAATCTAAAAATGTTTGATGGAAAAATTGAATTTGGTTCGACTCAATATTTATAATACCACTACTTTCACAATATCTAATTTCTTCAGAATATTGATCTAAATAAGGAATAGATGATATACTGGTCTTGTTGTGGGAAGCAATTTTGAAAAGAAAATCAATACATTGTTGTTTAGATGCAGCTATCTCATTATTTATTTTTCTAATCTTTTGGTCCCATAGTTTTTCATATAAATCTTGTAGTGTTTTAAATGTGTCAAAATTTAGTGTAGGCTCATATATTTCACAAAATACATTTAAATGAAGAGGAATTTGAAGCAATTCCACTAAAGTGGGTGATAGTTTAACATGCTCTATTTCAAATTGTTTAAGCACTGTTTTGATCTGCGTTTTTGATAATATACCAACCGTTATCTTTATATTTTCAGCTCTAAATGCTTTGTTTATGTTTAACAATGATTTGAATTGTTCATCATATATTAAGTCAAATTCTCTGATAGAGAGAATTATTTTTACCCCTTTGATTTTTTTTAATTTGCTAATTAAAATCTGGTAAGTACTAATGTATTTTTGAGCAGAAAGTGAAAGAGATAAGGCATCTAGCTGGTCAATGATTACAACCACCGTTTTATTCTCATCTAGGAGAGAATGTATCATTTTTATCATTTCATCTCTAATATCAATCTTATTTTCAAGTTCTTTGATAGATTCCACATAGTATCGATCTGCTTTGATACCAATTACGGGTATTTGGCTTGCAATCAGTTTAGTTAGCAGATCTTTTAAGATTACAGACTTTCCACTACCTGCATTTCCTGTTAGGATTCTTAAAGGATAGCCTTTAGGCGAGCTTTGTTTTATAATCCAATTAAATAGAATATCCGTTTCTTTTCTGTTAATATGGGTAGCTTGCAGATTTCCAAAATAATTTTTATACTCATATAGATGGAAAGATGCTTGTTGAAATTGTTGCTTTATTTTTGAGGTAGGAATGTTTGATTTTTCTTGATAGCTATCTATTTCATAGTAATTATTAATAGTAGTAGTATCGCCAATTTGCAGGTTATTTCCTGCCTCTATATCTCCTAGAATAATATTTTTTGAAAAAGATATTTCGGTTGATTTGTTTTTATCTCTGTTCATGGATTTCATTTCAATCTTAAATAGTTAATTCACTTACTCAAGTAGATAGAAAGCTAAAAAGAAATTACATAGATAGCATGATTTTTAATTAAAGAATCAATTAATTTTTGATTGATTATGAGTATTGGTGTTAATATTAATACTTCCTTTTTGTTCGCCAATATTTATCTGATTTTTGATAGGTTGCGTATTAACAATTGCTTGTTCAATAGAAATATTATCGAATAACATTATTTTTTCGTTAAAAGATGCTGACACTAACTTGCTTATTCTGATCTTCTCTGTCAAAAATAGTAATCGTCGATATTCTGTTTCATAATTAGTAACGTGTTTATCCGCAGAGAAATAAAAAACAGTGAGGATAATACTGGCTAATATTATCCAAGAGTCACTTACTTCTACTGAGTAAAATTGGCTTTTTAAGAAATAAAACCCTAATAAAATAATTATAATACCAGAGTACAAAATCTTAATTTTTCTGTATTTTTCTATTTCCTCATATATAACACCACTCGCACTTTTGGTTCCCTTAATGATAGGATCAATATTAAAATCTTCTGCACTATTTTCAATATCTTTTTTTAATATCTCTTTTGTCTCACCTCCTCCTAAATGCACAGAAGATTGAATAATATCTGCTTCATATAATGATTTACCAACTATTGAAATTATCTTATTATCATTGGTGGAACCTATATATTCTAATAATAGTGTAGTGGCTTGATTACTTTGTTGCCTCATCAGAATTGTTTACGTTAAATGAGTTTACAATAAGTTGTATTGCTTGATGGTGTGCATCTGATAAAGTAGTTACACTACTATCTAGCAAACTAACAAAGGTAGCTATGTAATTCATACCACCAATTAAAGGCATTTTCCAAGAAGCCCAAAAAATAGAATTAATATTAACGGAAGAATATAGTCCTTTGGATGTCTTACTTGTATCACAAACGATGAGCATCAATGAAGTAGGATTATCTGATTGATATTGTTTGATATATTGTTGAAGTTCGATTGAAGGAATAGGACTATCTGCAAATTCTATAGCTGATATACCATCTTGCTGTATATGATGTGCAACAAGAATTAATAGCTTAATTTCAGGATTGGTAAAATAAGATTGGAAATCCTTATAAGTTGCATCTATAGTAAGCTTTGCTTCTGAATTATTTTCTAAAAATGTTAAATAATCTACAATAGGATGAATTACTTTGGTTCTGTAATGTTCCCAAGTATTATTAAATCTAGTCTGAGTAAGAACAAATTCTTTTTTGATTGTTGCGAAAGATAGCCATGAATTTTTCTTTTCTTTATCAAATCTATCTTTTGTGATAGCGGGTGTAAATAAAATAACAACCTCTCTACTATAGAGAGGTTGCTTGTTTTCCAGATTTCTAAGTGTTTTTAGGAGTCTAGACATAATTTCTGTATTGTGAGTAGGTATTTAAAAAAGCTTTACAATCAGGAATGCCATCTAGAAATGGACCTATTGGTAATATAGGGCCACTAGGTTTGGGACTATTAGGATTAGGGATTATTGGTGAATTTGATGGAGGTCTATTTATCGGATTATTTTTAGTTTTATTGTTGATTTCATCAATGCCTTCATACATAACATCCATTATTATTTCATCTACTGTTTGGCGTTTTTTTCGATTGGTTATTTTATTTTTGCCTTCTAACCCTTTTTTTAAATACTTTGTAAGATTATCAAATGCATACGTTGAATTAGAGCTAGCAACTACTCTTTTACTTTTTCCCGTTTTGGCAACTAATTTTTGTAGGTGACGAGCATCTTTTTTTGCAAGTAGATATATTATGTCTTTTTTATGATCTAAAGTACTTACGGTTGCTATAAACTCATCGTAGGTAATCGTATCTTGTCCAAATATTATTTTATCTTCATCATAAGTGTCAATCTCTAATACTATTTGAGTCTTCTCTGGATTCTTGAAAGATTTCTGCACCATTAACCAGGATGCACCAACGATAGTATCTGTTTTGAATCTGTACAGATAACTAAAAATAGTATCCTTACGAGGAGAAGAAGTAAGGATAATCATTTTATTAAAGTCAGGGATAATGTTTTCTTGAAAATTATCAATACTTCTTTTTAGCTGTGGGTCATCTATTTTAAATTTTACTGATTTGTTACCATCGTTTAGTGCCCAAATTTTAGCTGCGCTTAATCCATCATATTCCATTGTAACTATATTCTTTGAACCAGTAGTTTCAATGATATTATTTAATAAATCCATTTCCCTAGTTAGCTTTTTTTGAGCCTCTCTTTTTGTTTTTGCCTTGCTAATTCTTTGTCCTGCATTCTTGAAATCAATAGACAAATTGAAAGATAATTCCTTGATTTGTACACCTGTTACTTTGTTTGTTATATAAATAAAAACAGGATTCTTGCCATTTGCTTGGATGCTTACCACTGTTACATCATCAGGTATATCTTTTGGTGTTAACTCTCTCATCTCTAAATAAGCAACCCGCATATCATTTTGTTCTTTTGGTATTCGACTAAGTATTTGTAAGTCCTGCTCTTTAATGAAATCCATTTGTTCATAAATTTTTGCCAGACTTGGATCTTTTTCTATTTGCTCTATCGCAGCTTTTGCGATTGATATATCCTTCTTACTAGGTTTATTTGAAATAACTAGATTATTATTTCTCTCTAAAGTAACTCCTTTCTTTTTTGGGACTGTATATAAGTTTAATTCAGATGTCGGAGTAAGAATATTTTCTGCGAGTTTCTGGATTAGAGTATTCTTATTTCCCTTTTTCTTAAAACTTATTAGTTGTTGATTATAATAATAAGCTGCTTCTGCTTTATTTCCGATTTTTGTCCAATATTTGACAGCTTCCATTTTTACCGCTTGAATTTTATCGAGTGCAGAAAGTGCTGTTTCGTTTTTAGTAATTCTCTCTAAATGTAGTTCATTGAGACCGTTGACAAGCTCTAATGGTTGTTCATTACCTTCAATTGTTAACTCTATTCTATCATTTTTCCACATTTCAGAACCGTACAGAGAAGGAGCCTTTTTATCAACTAAAGTTATGGCTTTATTGTTGGTTTCTTGAATAGTCCAAAAATCGTAAGCATTTAATTGGGTTTCAACTTCATTTATATTGTCTTTAAATGAAAAAGCTCGCTTGGTTTTATAATTGCCTTTGGCTATGGCATTATAATTAGTATATGGAGTATATTCTGACGTATATATCCATTGTCCTTCTATTTCCACCATATTTCTATTGCGATATGGGAACAAAACTATTTTCTGTGCTTCGGGGATAGCACTAATATTCTTAGCAATCTCCTTTTGATTTCCTTTTATTGCTATTTTTGCAAATTCTTCTAATTTTCTGAAAATCCTTTTTGTGATATTAACTTGGACAACCCCTTTCTTGGATGTAAACTGAATTTCATGGATAGGCTTATTTCCAATTTTTTGGATAACTAGCAAATTGCTATTATCTTTTTGGATAGTTTGCTCAATTACATTATCTACTACTTCTTGTTTTAAACCTTGCATAGGTTTTTTGGAAGGTCTACTAGTTGTAATCCCTGACTCATTTTTTGTGAAAATAACCTCTGGTTGGTAGCCTTCTGAAGTATATATTTCTTTGACTTTAGTAACAGATGATTTTGCTCTAATTGGAGATTTGTTTAAATGTCTTTTTGTTCCAGGACTGACCCCTCCATATACATCATTGCCTTCATATAGCTTTAAACATTCTGTAGTATCTGCTACAAAAGGTAAAGGAGTTCTTACAGTAAGGCTAGAATTATTTTTATACCAATCTTGAAAATTTAGAGATTTATCGAATTTGACAGTATTTAAAAAATTAAATGTTGTATTTTCTTTTTCTTGAAGCCACAAACAAATCAATGACCATTTTATGATTTGATCTAGCTTATGAAATTGTTGTTCATAGTCTGCTACAATATCATAATGGTTATTCCACCAACTTATGAATTGAACAGTAGACGGTAATGCATCTCTTTCGCCAGCATCACTATAAGAATCTGGTTTAGCTTTGGCATTTAACTGAGTGGCTATATTTGAAAATATTATCTCGTCCTTATCAAAAAAATTAAAGCCTCTATCTGATGGAGAAAGCCAAAATCTAGTGGTAGGAAATTCATAAGAAATATCATCGTAAAGATAGGAGGTGTGTAAAGAAAGATTCTGTTTTGAAAGCATACCTGTTTCCCGAAAAGGTGTAGTTTCTTTATAGTCTATTGCCCATAATTTCATTAGCGCATCTGTGTAGAATAGAGTCATTCCTACCTCTGTTCCTTGAGTGATTCCATAATACTCTGGGCATATTTTGGAATCAATCATTTCCGCTAAGTGGAGGAATTTCTTCAATAGGGCTAGCTTTTGACTTCTAGTAGTGGATTCATTTATGATAGATTTCCATACTTTTCCATCAACTGTTTTATTCTCTAAAAATAGGTTTTCTTTTTTGTAATTTAATACCTCTTGTGTTAATTGGCTAATATCCAGACAACTTTTATTACTTTTTTCAACTAATACTTCCCATATATCTTGTGTTATATAGTCAACATAAAGTCCATTCAAAGTATCTAACTCAAATGGTTCAAAAATACCCCAAAGCTGATTTTTAAATTTTCGGTAAGTATTACGCTCACCTTCCAAAATATTTAAGGCACTTTCTTGGATAGGGTAGGCTTTTTCCAATAGGACTTCTCTTAACAAAATAATCTCTTTAATAGAGAAGCCTTCTTGTAACAATTTTTCATAAAAAGACTCTGAGTCTTTAGTTGATTCTAATAAGTGCTGGGCAAATTCTATGTCATTCTTTTCAGGTTCTAGCGAAAAGCCCATTCTGCCTCTTTGATTATAGGATTGGAAAATCGTTGCTACCTCTGCAACAGATAAATTAGTTCTGGGTTGGTTTTGATATGTTCTACCTCCCAGTATAATACCTTTCTTATCTTTTTTAAAATAAGTTAGATCCTCCACTTGGTTTAAAAAAATAATCAGGTCATCATTATTTCTGACAGTCACTTCTTGGTATCCAGTTTGCAGATCAAAAAAGTTGTCTCCATCTTTTGTTGATACAAATCGGAATTGAATATTATGGGTATTTCTTAGGTTGTTTGTGTTATATTCGTATATCTTAATTTTATTTATTTTTCTACCTGTTTCCATTCGGTATTTGTCAACTTCATTGGCTATTAACTCTAAGTGTTTTAGCGAATCATTGGGGAGTAGTAGTAACAACTCATCATTAGATAATGTAACACTTCTTGACAAGCCATATTGATAGCTATAAACATTTTGTAAATATCCTTGTCGAAAAGGAGAAAGGTCATATATAGAATTTTTTAGCTCTTCTTCTGAAATATTTTCTTTACTTAAAATAGCATATAGTATCCAATCTCTTATTTGTTCTCTTCTTTCTTCTGTAAAAGATAGCTCATCCAAAGTTAAATAAGAGTCTAGTTCTGATGACAGTTCTAAACTTATCCAATTTGATTTTGGTGTATTATAATTTAAGGTATCAACCTTATAGTTAGCTAAGAGAGTAGTGAGAAATCCAAAATAGATTAAGCAATAAATAGAAAGTGTTTTGCTCATAATAATTCATTTTAAAGGGTTAAAATAATAAGACATGATGTATATTGGTGGAAATTATACAGCCTTATTTATGGTATTAAATGCTGTTATTTTCTAATTAACATACTCACTAGATAAGGTATTGTTATTACCACTAGTTTCAGTATCACCTTTAATCAATTTGCTTTCGCCAATACCTTATACAGATTTATTTGCTATTTCTTTATCTTCATTTTCTTTTTTTCTTTGATAATAGACATGTTTAAAAGTGCATATCACCTTCATTACTTTCAATATTCACCTGCTTCCCAATCTTCCCATAATTATTCACTTGCTGTCCAATAGAACTAGTCTGATCCCCAATCACAATATCCCCACCAGCAGAAATCATACTCCCTTGAATCACGTTCTTACTATTAGAGACTACATTAGAAGTAGCAGACGCACTAGCTTGATACTTCTCCCAAAGCAACCCTAAAGATGTTGCTAATTCATCCTCTTTAGATAACTTCCGTTTAAGCTTCGTTTGTATACTTGTTTTTAATCCTGCTTGCACTCCATGGTCTTTAAGATCTTCCCCAGCTTCTACTTCTGCTTCAAACTCCTCAATAAAAACAGGACTAACCTTTTCCCACATTTCTTTAATAGAAGTATTTGTAGCCTCTTTAAGTTGGCTACCAATTGTTTGCACAGTATCAAATTTCAATAGTGGAAATACTAGATTAACCACCTCTTTAGCTAATTTTTTAACATCCATAGTAGGTATATTTAATTGATTAGGATTTAGATCATTTAATAATTCAAACACGAAATCAGCCGCATTAGCTGCTGCCAATTCTTGTGTACCTTCTGCATCAGAAGCAGATTTGTGATTCAGTAAATCAGAAATACTTCTGATATTGAGTGCATGTATAGACCTATAGGGGGCAGTAGCTTCTGCAAAACCAATAGCCTCCATTTCCAAGGCCAATGTATCGTTATAGTGTAGTTTTAGGCGTTGATATACAGGGGAATCTGTAGAGGCAATCACCTTATCTCCTGAAGCTATAGGACCAAAAAAAACTTGATATTTTTTATCTAGGAGTTGTCGAGTAGCAGCTTTTGCTTGTTGAAGCAACTCGGTACTAAAAGGCTTTACGTTCGGTCGAGCAACGAATCCATCGGTCGTTTCTTTTCCTGATTCATATCCATAAGCTTGGGTAGCGACGACTACATCTCCAATCTTTGCATCTTTGACACCTCCTGCAATACCCGTCAAAAAAAGGAGGGTTGGTTGAAAATGTTGAATAATTTTTTCAGTGGCAAGTGTGGTGGGATTCGTTTTAGATACAGTTTGAACTAGTGTAATTTGAAAGGTTGCGTGTTGCCCTTTAAAAGAGCCTTGAATAGCATAATAAGGGAAATCGCCTATTGGTTTCCAATTGGGTAAATGGCATTTGACTGCTTCAAATTCCAAAGCTAAAGGGGTAAGTATGGCGCAGTTCATTGTTTTATAGGCTTTAAGAAATATATAGATGCTAAATTATAACAATATATTTGTGTTGCAAAAAAAATATCATAAAAAAAAATAATATTTTTTGTGAGAGGGCATATCTGCATTAAACAGATATGCCTTCATAGAGCGTTTTATATAAAGTATCATTTGGTTTTTTGTGCTCTATAGATTACTTCGTATAGTCAACTTTTTTCTTTTTTATTTGATCTTCATATTTTAAAATTCCCCAAATATGTCGCTCACTAATATGGAACAAATCGGATAATTTCCGTATTGTTTGAGTTTTATCTTTTTGTGTTGGAAATTGTTTTTGAAATTCCTCTTTAATCGTGAATCGACGAATTTGGGGAGAAGGAATCAATTCTTTATCTATTAAAAAGGTTAATAAGCCTTCTGGTGATTTTTCTTTATTATGTGTTTGACAGTGTGCAAAATAACTACTTGTAATATGTTCTTGAAACATATCAAGGAGTGTTTTTTTATTGAAGGCATAGTCGTGTGATTTTTGGAATTTCATCTGGTAAAAATTTCATTTGTTGGTTATAGAGGTACTGAACTACTAATGCTGTTGCAAAGATGTATATAATACGTATTATAAAAAACTTAAAGATATTTATTTTCCCCACAGAAGAAAATGTGATTTTTTAAATTATTGTATATATTTTAACTTGTTTATTAGTATTTTGTGCTTGTTGTTTGTTTAATTAAGATGTGTTTTTTCTATTTTCCCCATGTATATAGATTTTTTATTTATGAAAAATTCTAAATTTTTTCGACTTTTTAATACACTGACTGAAGAAGAACTGAAGAAATTCTTATCATTTGTTCATGTGATGTATTCAACATATCGGAACCAAACGATCCTATTAGAATACATAGCAGAAACTTTATCAACAAAGGAAGAATTGAATTTTACAAAAGCTTTGGTTTATAAAGCTGTTTTTAAGAAAGACATGGTAACAGTTTCTGATAAAAAGAATTTATCTAACCTGCTATCTGATTTAACTAAATGGTTAGAAAATTTTTTTCTTTGTGAATATGGTGAAAAATTCAGTTTTGCTAGAAGTCAACTAGTCAAAGAGATCTACAAAAAACGAAATCTATACAAAGATTATATTAATACTATAAAGCAAGCTAAATCCCAGAATACTAGGCAAGTGAAAAATGAGTATTGGTTTTTAAATGATTATACCTGTAATTCGCTTTTATATTTTACCTCAGAAGAAGATGAACATCGTATTTCTCAATCTTATCTAGTGGAAGGTTTAACCAGATTAGAACAGTTTTATACACTTACCAAAGTAACCTTACTTTGTGAGATGATGAATAGAAAGTTTGTGTTAGCTGAAAATTTGGAAATAGCTGAAGTGCATAATATAGGGAAGTATAATGAAGAACCTCTAATAAATTCTTACTACTTATTGTTTCAGCTCTATAGCGATCCTTCATACAATAAATTTTATAAGTTGAAAGAAGCAATTACTACACTAAAAAATATAGATGACCATGTACATTTGAAATTGTTATTTTATGCTATTAATTATGCAGCTGCTCAGTATCGCTTAGGGCAGGAAGTATTTTTAAAAGAAGCTTTTGCGCTATATAAATTTGGATTAGAGCGCAAAATTATACTTGAAAATGGATTCCTATCTGAAATGGCTTTTAAGAATATAGTATTCATTGCTTGTCTATTAAAAGAATATGCTTGGGCGCAACAATTTATAGAGGAATGGAAAGTATATCTAAAAAAAGATAGCCGAAATGATTTAACTAGTTTTTGTATGTCTAGAATTTATTGTGATAATGGTTCATTTGAGCTTGCAAAAGATATTTTGGAGCGTACTACTTTTTTTAATGATTTCTATAATGCTGAAAGTAGGCTCTTATTAATTAAATGTTACTACGAATTGGGAGATTTTGAAAAGACTTTATCGGAGTGTATTAATTTAGAGTCTTTTCTTCAGCGAAAAACAAAGATAAACAAGGAATATAAACAAGGTGGGCTGAATTTTTTGAGACTTGTCAAAAAAATAATTAATAGAAGAAAGAAAGAAAAATTGATGGATACTATTGAGCAAAAAGATGTACTATTTTTTAAGGAATGGCTAATTGAGAAGATTAAATTTTTACCATAAAAAAGAACTTTCTTTCCTTGTGAAAGAAAGTTCTTTAATTGACTTTATCCAACGAAAGAGTCCTGTACTATTATCATAAACAACTCCCACATTGAAGGATCTAAGAAAAATAACATAGTCGTACACATTTTAATGGTTAGAAAATCGGATTGAGAAATCCGACGCGTCGGCTAACCACTAAATTCTACCAAGTCGTTAAATAGAGGTATTGTCTTATCTGTCTCAATCTGTGCAATACAAATGGAGTTTCAACCTAATTACTAGGCGTAGATTACGGCATAATACTAAAGACTTGATATAATTTAGTGTACTCTTGCAAGAGGTTTTCAAATGTTGATAGCTAGGCTTTCTTTCATTTGATACAGCAAAGATGGGCACAAAATAGAGTTGATACAATCGAAGTTTCCATTTCATTAAGTTGCTTGAAATTTCAAGAAATTTCAATGTTATATTACCTTTGATATTATTTTCTTTACAAAAGAATGCTAATGGAAGATTTAAATCGTAAAATTATAGTAGAGGGATTTCATTTATTAAGCGAGCAAAAAGGTTATACACAAGTTACTGTCATTAACAAGATGAGTTTTTTAGGTATTATAGTATCTACCGCAACATTCAGCCGGCTCATTAAAAATGAACGGGGTGGGAAAACAAAGTTAGTATCAGTGGCCGAGGCAATTCAAATAATTATCTATAAAGAATTAGGTCTGGGCTTTGATAAGCGTTTTTTAGATAAACGAACAATTGATTGGGAAGAGGAGATAATACCAGAATCAAAAAATACTTTAAATACGCCTGATGGCTTCCGATTTCACTATGATGGGCGATTGGAGGTAGAAGAAAAAGTAGCATTCTTTTCTACTGCAAAAAAAGAAATGATAGAATTTGGTGTTACACTCAATACTTTTTCCTCCTATTTTCATAGTCGAAAAAATAAAACCTTTAAACAACCTATCCTAGATTTATTAGAACGAGGTGTTACTATAAAGTGCTATTTGCTAAATCCTAAATGCCGAGAGGCTGACCTTTATTTTAATGATAGAAGAACCATTCTTCCTGCTGAAAAAGGACAAGAAAAAATAACAGCGTCTATAGAAAGACTTCAAGCCTTTCAAAAAGAGCTTGTTGCTTATAAGTTTAATGGAAAAATGGAATTATATACTTATAAACATATTCCTAATAATTATTTTTTGGCTATTGACGGAGGAGGAATTAGTGGCAAAATGATGGTTTCTCATTATTTATATGGAGAGCGTAGAGCGAGTTGCCCTGTATTTGAATTTACTAAAAAAGATAATCGAGAACTTTTTATGTTGTATCGAAATTCTTTAAAGCATTTAATGAAAGATGCTGTTAAGCTGGGATAAAATAATGGTGAAATGAAAATGAACTCCCAAATACCTATCGTCAATAAACAGTTTTAATTTAGATTTTCATTTTCATTTTATTCCTCCTACTAATCCATCAATTTCAAAACCCCACTAGTCTCCTCCCGAATAGTCCGACACAAATCCCCATGCTCCACCAGCGAAACCCCATAACTAGG
>ENA-ORXT01003916-ORXT01003916.1-marine-metagenome-genome-assembly--contig:-NODE-3916-length-15845-cov-9.994990_pt1 | contig 15845 bp, 11 predicted proteins | sample MGYA00237868_ERZ511482 | MGnify/ENA metagenome assembly ERZ511482 | reverse complement strand
TTTCTAATGGGTTGAAAACCTATAAGAAAAAAGGTCAATTCAAAAACTAAAAGACTAATTTATTTTTTCATCAATACTAAGATTATATAAAAAATATTTTTATACAACCCACAACTCAATCCACTTTTAAAATAATCTTACCGATATTCAAGTTTTGTTCCATTTTTGTATGCGCCTGTACAACCTCCTCCCAATCAAAAACACTGTCTATTATAGGTCGGAAAACTTCCTGTTCAAATAAGGGCCAAGCATACGCTTTTAAAGCTTGGCTCAAACGAACTTTATAAGACAATGGACGAGAACGTAAAGTAGATCCTGTAATCTGAAGACGTTTAACCAACAGATTCGCCACATTTAACTCGGGTACTTTCATGCCACCCATTAAAGCGAGCAAAACCATTCGACCATCTAAAGCAAGGCTATTGATATTTTTTTGTAGATAAGGAGCAGCTATAAAATCAATGATGACATCTACTCCTTTTTTGTCTGTAAATCTCAATATTTGTTCCTCGAAGTCTTCTGTTTTGTAGTCAATTGCTTTTGTTGCGCCCAATGCTAAACAGGTAGCATGTTTGGATTTAGAAGCAGTTACATAGACTGTTGCCCCAATAGCTTTAGCCACCTGTATAGCTGCTGTGCCAACGCCACTTGCTCCTGCATGAATTAAAATGCGTTCTCCTTTTTTCAGTTGTGCAATCCAGACCATTGCTTGGTAAGTTGTTAAGAAAACTTCTGGAATAGCGGCCGCTTCCTCAAAGCTTAAATTAGCTGGAATCGGTAGCAACATATCTGCGGGCATTACTGCATATTGGGCATAACCTCCTCCTCCTAATAGACCACATACTCGATCGCCTACTTTCCAATCCTTAACAGATGCACCCAATCCTACAATTTCCCCTGCGATTTCTAAACCTAAAATAGGGCTATCTCCTGGTGGTGGCGGGTAAGCACCTCTACGTTGTAGGGTATCTGCCCGATTCAAAGCAGTTGCTTTAACTTTTACGAGTACTTCGTTTGCTTTTGCTTGTGGTGTTTCCCAATCTCCGATGTATAAATTTTCAGGTGGACCAAAGGATTTTAATAGGACGGCTTTCATATAAGTAGTGTTTTAAGTGGACTTTAGTTATTTGTCTTTAGTCTTTGGTACGCTTAAGCTTGGCTTAGGAATTAGCTAAATACTTTCTTTATGCTCGAATAAAAAAGACGAGGATAGACTAAATATTACGATAGTACTCTAGCACTTGGCAGTGTACCACTAAAGACAAAATACCAATTGCTAAAAACCAATTTAAATGAGGGGCAAAAATAGGGGAATTAAATAAGATGGTTGAGATGGTTGGATGGCTAGATCGTTTTCGATGGTATAAATAAGAAGGGGATAACTTAAAGTTATCCCCTTCTTATGACTCGACTTGCTATCAATACAGTGTTACTATGTTATCAGATGCCCCGTTGGGCTTGGAAGTGTTAAAAATTTTCCTACTTGGATAAACTTGTTCTAATTATCAAAAAAATGTTTTAAAAATGTTTTATTGATTTTAAATTATAATTAATTGACTATCAATATTTTAAGTACTTATGTATTAATATTTAAAACAAAAATGTTTAAATAAATTAGTATTTATAAAACATTTTGTTTTAAATTTGAGTTCTAATTAGAGACCAGTTTCAAAAAAATTAAACGTATTAGTACATGGATTACAAACAACTCCCCGACATTTCTCTTGAACGATTGTTCGAAGAGAAAATTCGGCAACCCATTCGAGCTTTTAAGCTAACTGCAAAAAAGTGGGCTATAAAGAATTGGTACAAGCTAGCTTTTTTGGGCTGCTGTAGCTTCTTTGCCTTACAAAAAGACTTGAACTTCAATGTTAACTTCAAAGCAAAAACAGCAGAAACCTTAGGAAGTATCGCTTCCCCAACTGCACAACCTGTAGCCTTAAATGTTTCTAACGTTGGAGAAGTAGCAGCTAACAACAAAAAAGGTAGTGGCCATTTTTTATTTGGCTCTGTCTTTTCCGCAAAGAGTGTTCCTACAAGGGTCGAAAAACCCATCGTGATGACTGAAACAGTCAAAAAACAATTGGCTTACGTTACAAAGTATGCAGATATAGCTCAAAAGGAAATGGCCAAATACGGTATTCCTGCGAGTGTTACTCTTGCTCAAGGAATAATTGAAACCAACTCAGGCGCTAGTTCTTTAGCTACTAAAAACAACAACCATTTTGGCATTAAGTGCTTTTCTAAAAAATGCTCTAAAGGACATTGTAGCAATTTTTCTGACGATTCTCATAAAGACTTTTTTAGGACTTATAAAAATTCGGCGGAAAGTTTTCGTTCGCATAGCGAATTGCTTGTTGGTAAACGCTATAAGCATCTCAAAAAGCTGGGTACGACCAATTATAAGGATTGGGCCATCGGCTTGAAAAAGGCGGGATACGCTACGGATAAAAATTATCACAATAAACTCATTCTATTGGTAGAAAATCTACATTTGTATAAGTATGATGAGTAATTGTATATACTGCTTAATGGTTAAATTGCTATATTGTTTTATTGTTGGCGATACGCATCGTCTTTCAGTAAAAAATTGTTTATCAACAACATAGCCATGTAACAATAAAACAATTTTTAAAATTGAATGTCCGATTCTTAACCTAAAGCAGTATAGGAACGGGAATAAAATAAATTATATTTTATAAGACTCAAATCCTTACAGGGGTTGGTTTTTTAAAAACAAAATGTTCATTTACTTTTCCTTCGTTCCATAGAATCAATGATTAACTTTTAACAAGTATGACTAATAGTTCGCTTGGTTTGACCCAGATTTAAATTCATTGTGCAGGTGGTTTTAAATTTGGGTTTTTCCTGTTTTTATAAAACCTTTCCTTATTTCTATTTTTTTATTCACTTTTATTTTCTGTTTTTATTTATCTTTATCCATTCCCTGTCTACATCTTCCCCCCTCGGAATGCTTCCGGGGCTACTCATGTTTCTATTGATACCCTACATCTTTTTTAGTGAATAAATAGGAGCGTAGCTCCGACAACGTCTGTAGGAATGGGATATGGAATAGCGGCAAAGGAGCGTAGCTTCGGCAACGTAAAATCACGAGACAGGTGTTGCCGAAGCTACGCTCCTTTGCCACTATTCCATATCCCATTCCTACAGACGTTGTCGGAGCTACGCTCCTATTTGTTCACTAAAAAAGATGTGGGGTATCAATAGTACTCATGTTTAATTAGACTTTGGACGGAATTACTTTTTGCGATATATATGAAATTGTTTTAAATCATAAAATCTTTACAAATAGATTAAAACATATTTTTACTAAATCTAATAATTGTTAAAAAACCATTCCGTCCAAAGTCTAATGATGTTTAACTACTCCGTAGTTAGAGGACTTCCTTCTTTTTGCTTACTTCGTGGTTGGGGAATATTAAAAAATTACTTAATAAATTATTGCTTCTGCTAAAAAATAGGGACATTCGGGTTTGAGATTTTCATCGTCCACTATCCGTCAAACAAAACGAAAAACCCATTTCATGCTTCAATTCATTAGCTTTATAGCCTTTACTGCTTTTGTAGCCGTCTATGCGACTTGGCAACTGCGAAAAGATAAATTATCTACTAAAGATGGATATTTCCTTGGCGGTCGAAGTCTTACAGGTATTGTTATCGCAGGTTCTATGTTACTCACCAATATTTCTACAGAGCATCTAATTGGTATGAATGGATCTGCCTATAAAAACGGGGCAATTATTATTGCTTGGGAAGTAACTTCTGCTTTAGCATTGGTGGTGGCTGCTTTATATTTCGTCCCTCGCTACTTGGCAATGGGTTTGACAACCATTCCTGAATTTTTAGAAAAACGTTTTGATGGATTGACTCGAACTATCATTGCTTTATTGCTGATTATTTCTTTTGTTAGCACTTTATTACCTATCGTTTTATATACGGGTGCCTTAAATATTGAGAGCATCTTCGACATTTCCAAACTATTAAATATTACGCAAGCGCAAGGTATTTGGCTGACGATTTTAATTGTTGGTATTATCGGTGCTATTTATGCCATATTTGGCGGCTTAAAAATGGTTGTTTATACAGATACTATTAATGGTTTTGGTTTACTCCTTGCAGGTTTGGCGGTTCCCATTCTCGCTTTATGGGATATAGGAGATGGAAGTATGCTAACGGGACTTAGTAAGGTATTTAATACTGCACCTGAGAAATTTAATGTAATCAGCCAAGAACCTTCTGTTGGGACAGGATCAAGAACAGCTATTTTACCTTTTAATGTCTTGTTTACAGGACTATTGATTAATCAACTCTATTTTTGGACGATGCACCAATCCATTATACAACGAGTATTGGGAGCGGTAAGCTTGAAAGAAGCTCAAAAAGGTTTGCTATATACAGGTATTCTAAAAATTCTAATTCCTTTGGTCATTGTATTGCCTGGGCTTATTGGTTTTTACTATTTTGGAGATAGTCTATATGATAATCCTGATACGGTTTATCCAAATTTGGTTAAAAGAATTATGCCTGTTTGGATGACTGGTTTTTTTGTTGCTGTATTGATGGGTGCTATTCTTAGTACTTTTAATAGTGCCTTGAATAGTGCAGCGACGGTGTTTAGTTTGGGTATCTATAAACGATATATACAGAAAACAGCTAGTGAAAAACGACTCGTGTATATCGGTAAAATGGTATCCTTAATACTAGCTGTTTTTGCTATTGGGATTGCACCTTTTGTCGCCAATGCGCCGGAGGGTTTGTATCAATTATTGCAAGAATTAAATGGTATCTTTTTTATTCCAATGGCTAGTGTAATTATCGCAGGATTTTTCTTTCCAAAAGTATCCGCTTTGGGTGCAAAGGCTGGTTTATTATTTGGTTTATCTTTTTATGTAATCCTTAATTTTGTTTTTAAAGTAGACTTGCATTTTGTGCATATTTGGGGGATTGAATTTGTATTGAATATTGTGGTGATGCATTTGGTTTCTGCATTGTCTCCTAGGGTAAATACTTTTACAATAACGGATGTAGGGGCAGTCGCTATGGAGGAATGGAAATATGCAAAGCTGCTGAGTATAATACTGGTAGTCGTAACTATTTTGATTTATGTGTTGTTGGGTCAGGTATAAATTAATGGAAGTATGGCGTGTGCTAGACGTTTTTTTTGAAACACAAAAGGCACAAAAGTTCACAAAGGGTTTTCACAAAAGGTTTTTAGTTCTTAGCGCATTTGTATTTTATAAGAAAAACCTTTTGTGAAAACCCTTTGTGAACTTTTGTGCCTTTTGTGTTTCAAAAAAAACGTCTAACACACGCCATACATATAATTCTCAATTTTCCATTCTCAATTCTCCATTCATTACTTATCTTTACGGCATGGAATCTTATGCGCTTTATGATCTGAATGAATTCATTCGCCGAGCCATGCACCTCAATTTTCCCAAAACGATTTGGGTGCGGGCAGAGGTTGCCCAAATTAAAGAAAGTCGGGGGCAGCATTATCTGACTTTAATACAAAAGTCAGCAGAAACGGAGCAGATAATTGCGCAAATAGATGCGATGATTTGGGGACGAACTTATCGACGACTACAAAGAAAATTAAAAAATGTATTACGGGATTTACTACAGGATGGCGTCAGTTTATTATTAGAAGTAAAAGTAGAATTTAATGAACGCTATGGCTTGAAGTTAATGATAGAAGACATAGACCCTAGTTATACGATAGGGCAATTAGCCATCAAGCGACAGCAAATTTTAATGGATTTATTAAAAGCCAATTTATTAGAACTTAATAAAAAACTGACTTTAGCCCCTGTCGTGCAACGCATTGCTGTTTTATCTTCTAGTACGGCCGCAGGTTTGCAAGATTATGTGGAACAATTAAAGAATAATCCTTATCAGTATACTTTTAAAAATATCTTGTTTCCAATTGCGGTACAAGGAGTAATGGTCGAAAAAGAATTACAAGCACAACTCAAAAAAATTGCCCTACAAAAGGACCAATTTGATGCAGTAGTGCTAGTTAGAGGCGGCGGTTCTAAAATTGATTTGGGTGCCTTTGATAGTTTTGAATTGGCAAAGACGGTAGCAAAATTTCCCTTGCCCGTTATTATAGGCATCGGGCATGAAGTAGATGAAACCATTCTAGATAGAGTTGCCCATACTTCTTTAAAAACACCTACCGCCGTAGCAGAATTTTTAATTAACAAAGCACTGCATTTTGAATCTTGGATTATCGAACATAAAAACTATCTTGCCAATGCATCGAAGTTATTAGTTCAAGAGGCAAAGATAGAAATAGAACAAGCTAACCGTTTACTTAATCTCTCTGCCCAAGGGCAGTTAAAAGAACAAGCGCTCGTTGTGCAGCAATTAACGAAACAATTACCTATCGTTGTTAGAAATAGTTTCAAGTACGAGCAAACCAAATTGAGTCAATTAGAAAAGATAGCTCATTTACTCACGCCCAATACCTTACTGAATCGAGGATACACCCGAACAACTTTTAAAGGAAAAACCCTCGCTAGTGTCCAAGAAATAAAGGAAGGCATGATATTAGAAACTCATTTTGTAGATGGTACTATTAAAAGCAAAGTTATATGAGCAAAAAAATAACAAGCTACGAAACAGCGCTACAAGAGCTACAAGAAATTGTCGCTCGTATAGAAGCAAATGCCATCGGTATTGATGACTTGGCTCCTCAAATGAAACGGGCAGCTATGCTGATAGAATTTTGTCAAAATAAATTAAGAACAACGGAAAGTGAAATAGGAGAGCTTTTTGGGAAGGAGTAGAAGTCAATTGAAAAGAAGTCAGAAGTCAGACCGAAAAATAAATTTTTCGATCTGACTTCTGACTTCTTTTCAATTCGCTTCTTTTAAAAAACAAAAAATGCCAGATATATATATTTATGATGCGCTTAGAACACCCTGTGGAAGAGGCGATCAAGCAGGATCTTTATTTCAGATAAAGCCAATTGATTTACTAGCATCTTGTCTAAAAGCACTTCAAAATAGAAATGACTTAGATACGGCAGAAGTGGAAGATGCCTTATTGGGTTGCGTTACGCCTTTTGGCGATCAGGGAGACAATATTATTAAAACAGCCTTGCCTTATGCAGGTTGGTCTTCATCGGTACCAGGGCTGCAAGTTAATCGGTTTCAAGCCTCTGGTTTAGAAGCTTTGTCTTTGGCTGCAGCTAAAATAAAGGCAGGCTGGGGAGATTTACTAGTTGCGGGCGGTTTGGAAAGCCATAGTAGAATTCGTCGCTCCAATTTTAGAGGCGCTATATCTAGTGATCCCAATATCATTAGTGTAATAGGTTCTATTCCTTCGGGGATGGCTGCAGATTTATTAGCTACCTTGAAAGGAATAGAAAGAACCGCGATAGATGAATTCGCCATACATTCTCATGAAAAAGCAGTAATTGCACAGCAGGCAGATTATTTTCAAAAGTCTATTATTCCAATTTATGATGAAAATAATATTTTAGTATTGAATAGGGATGAGCTAGTAAATACAGTTATTGATCAAGAAATAATTTCGGAAATGGAGACCATTTTTCCAAAGTGGGGCAGAGCAGGATTTGAAGTAGCTGCACTTAAAAAATATCCTTTGGTAGAAAAAATTAATGCGTTTCACACCAAGGGAAATATTGCACCGGGGGCAGATGGTGCCGCCTTAATTTTACTTGGTAATAAAGCAAAAGGAGCCAAGTTGGGACTCTCTGCAAAGGCAAAAATAATTACGATTGCTGCTGCTAGTTCAGAGCTAACCCTCATGCACTTGGGAGGTATCAAAGCAGCTGAAAAAGCTTTAAAGCAAGCTAAATTAAAACCTACAGATATAGACCTTTGGTATACCAATGAATCTTTTGCAGCAGTAGCCTTACACTTTCAAGAACATTTTGAAATTGCCGCTACTAAATTTAATTCTTGTGGTGGCACCATTGCTTTAGGGGAACCCCTAGGTGCGATGGGCGCAATGCTTTTTAGTATCTTAATAGATGAATTAGAACGACAAGATTTAAAAAGAGGTTTAATTGCTTTGTCCACAGAAGGAGGTATGGGATCTTGTATAATTATTGAACGATAAACACCAATGATAAAATATAAAAAAGATTTAGACAATATAGTGACCCTTACCATAGATATGGAAGGGCGGCAAGAGAATGTGATCAATCACAAAATGTGTGTTTATTGGAGGCCCGTTATAGAACATCTTCAAAAAGAAAAAAAGAAAGGCGTACTAAAAGGAATTATCATTAATTCTGCCAAGAAGAATTTTTTAGAAGGAGGAGAATTGGAATACCTCAGTGCCACCACCCAAACAGAACAAGTGAATGAATGGACGGCCGTGCTCTCTCAATTATTTAGAGATTTAGAACGACCGGGGGTTCCTGTAGTGGCTGCCATTAATGGTAATGCGCTAGGTACTGGTTTTGAAATGGCATTAGCCTGCCATCATCGAATAGCCTTAGATAGTTCTCATATCCGATTAGGGCATCCAGAAATTTCTGTTGGTTTAATGCCGGGAAGCGGTGGCGTGATACGCTTACTCTGGTTATTGGGCGTAGAAAAGGCTTATCATATTTTGACCAATGGCAGAAAGTACCGACCAAGAGAAGCCTTAAAAGTTGGTATTATTGATGAAGTAGTTAGTTCCCCAAAAGAGTTAATGGAACGAGCAAAATTATGGCTCTTAAATACGCCTGATGCTAGGCGACCCTGGGATAGAAAAGAGGGGCGAATACCTGGTGGAACTGCCAAATATCCAAAAACCATTCAGTTAATACAACAATTAACAGCAGGTTTATCCAAAACAACTTATAATAATTATCCTGCACACCAAAGTATTTTAAATACCCTAGTGGAAGGTTCTAAAGTGGATTTTGATACGGCATTAAAAATAGAAAGTCGTTTATTTACCCAATTAGTTCTGCGACCAGAAACCAAGAATATGATCAAAACCTTTTGGTATGATTATAATGCTATCAAGCAAGGGCTTAACCGACCAAAAGGATTTGGTAAATTTCGACCTAAGAAAATTGGTGTGATAGGAGCTGGTCGAATGGGCTCAGGTATCACTTTTTGCTGTGTCAAAAGGGAACTACAAGTAGTACTAAAGGATGTTTCTAAACCAATCGCAGAGGTAGGAAAAAAATATACCAAAGAACAATTGGCGATTAGGGCTAGCCACGATACCATTACAGAAGCAGAAGAAGTCGCTTTATTAGAACATGTTACTACTACGGATAAGCCGCAAATGTTTGAAGATTGTGATATTGTTATTGAAGCAGTCTATGAAAATGAACTAATTAAATCAAAGGCACTCAAAGAAGCAGAGCAATTTATTGACGAATACGCTTTATTTGCCACCAATACTATTTCCATTCCGATTACTAAATTAGCCAACTCTTCCTATCGTCCAGAGAACTACGTGGGCTTACATTTTTTCTACCCAGTAGAAACCGTACCCTTAGTAGAAATTGTTCGAGGAGAAAAAACTTCAGAAGAGACCATTGCTAGAGCATTTGACTTTGTGCGAGCCATTCGGAAAATCCCCATTATCGTAAAAGATGCTTGGGGTTTTTATGCAGCACGAGTCCAAAATACATATATATTAGAAGGGGTCACGCTTTTACAAGAAGGCTACCCACCAGCTCTAATTGAAAACCTCGGTCTACAAGCAGGTATGCCTAAAGGCGCTTTGGCTTTTGCGGATGAACTCTCCTTAAAGTTAATTTTAAATTATGAACATCAAGCAGCCTTGCATTATGGCAGTAAGTATGTCGCTCATCCTGCTGTTAGTGCTTTGCAAAAGATGACGAAGGAATTAGAGCGAACAGGAAGGTTTAAAAATAAAGGATTTTATGATTATGATTCAGATGGAAGTAAAATGTTATGGAAATCACTTTCAGAGCATTTTCCAGTTATTCAAAAGGAGTATGATTTGCAAGAGATTAAAGAACGTTTATTATTTGTACAAGTAATAGAAGCTATTTGGTGTATGCAGGAAAAAGTAGTAGAAACAGTTCCTGAAGCAAATCTAGGCAGTACTTACGGATGGGGGTTTCCTGCTTTTACAGGAGGCGTATTACAGTATGTAAATAGTTATGGACTCGCTAATTTTATTAGTAAATGTAAAGGCTACAAGAAAAAATATGGCCCGAGATTTACCATTCCTAGCTTATTGAAAAAGATGGAAAAAGATGGAAAGAAATTTGAATAGGGCAAAAAAATAAGGGGAGCATAATTAAATGCTCCACCTTGAATGAGATAAACAAAAAAGGCTAAAAGTAAACAAATGTTTCTTCTTGCGTTTTTAAGGGGTTAGTAAATAAATAGATGTTTAAGAATTTATTTATTTAGAAATCCCTGTTAACAATTTCTTGTCACTCTAAAACTTAGTGTATATCTTTTTTTGGGAAAGTAATCTTTATAATTAAAACCTCCCATTTATAATTTTTGACTTGAATGCTTTATCTATTTATAGTAGCTTTAGTTTAATCTAGAAAGAATGCGCAGTATTTATATAACAACAAAAATTTAATATATTTTTACTACTATACGACTCAAAAGGTTCGATAAAATAATAAATTTTATTTTCTTCCTTTCCAAAACAGTATTCATCTGTGAAAAAGGACCATTTCAAATAGGTCTGAAAACAAAAAATAATTAATCAATAGAACCAGTATTTATTTAGCATCTAACAAAGAGTGGATTTTTTCCTGTTAAGGAATAAAGAAAGATAAATAACTCATTATGCAATAGATGTTTGAGTATACTGTTCTGAAAGTTGATTAATTTGAGAGGCATGCTTTAATAATGCACCCTTTCTTAACAACTTACAGGCCTCTGGATCGAAATAAAGTATTTGCATCAAATTCGCAAATTCTTCGACACTCTGGCTTTTTGAGTAATAATCAATAAGTGTGCCACAAGTATGATCTACATATTGCTCCTGTTCTTTTTCCTGGTAGCTTAAAATAGGAACACCCTTGGACAAGGCCTCAATTATAATATTTTCTATCTTTGATTTGGAAGGCAGTAATAATAGAGATGCAGTATCGTACGCTTTTTTAATATGCTCTATTCTTTTCCAATTTAATACCTGCAAAACAGGTTTAATTTCTAATTCTTCTGCCAATTGTAGGGCAGATAAAGCATAGCCTCCTTTATCAATAAATATAAGCTTGCTTTTCTTTTTATGCTTGGGAGTGAGATCGTGATAAAACGCTGCAAATGATTGAAATACAATTTCAATACCAGCTTCCGAAGCCACATCACTCAATGCCAAAACTGTAAACGTATACATAAACCGGTACTTCTAGTTTTGGACAAAAAAAGCTAAGTTAAATTGTTTGATTTGGCTAATTGTTATTTTTAACATAGATAAACCACTGGACTCTTTTAACGAGTTCACCAATTCTAACACCTAAACTTTTCCCTCAATGTCCATTTTGATTACTTTTATTTTTTTTTATCTCTTTTACTTGTCAATAGTATTTTAATAATTGGTAATTAACTAGGCGATTCTTTTCTAAAAGAACTTCCCGATCACCTGAGATGGTGGGAGATTTGTTTTCCTAATTAGTTACAATAATTGATAGCCACTGAACTGTTGTAGATTGTATAAGCCTGTAAAAAACAGCTTACCATTCTACTAGCAAGATGTAGCTATTTCAAGTTAAAAATCATACGGAAGCGTAAATTATGTGACAATAAATATCATTTTTATATATAATATACATTTGATATAATTTTTTTCTTCTTAATCTAAACTATTGTCAATCAAATTTTTATAAACTATTTATTTGTTTTTATATATAGATTCAATACAATAGTTACTAGATATAGCAAAAATCTGTGACTTTATTTCGGATAGAAAAAATGAATATATAGACCTCTTTCCTTTTAGGAAAGGATGCCTAGTTATTTTTCCATCCTTACTTACAAATAGTCTATCCATCCTTATAAAAAAGGTTTTTAGTCTGATAGATTAGGTCATTCATCCATGTTTTTTGTCTAGGTATCTTTTTTTTTAGTCCTTTAGTGCAGTACGGATTCTCAATTTGTTCCCCGTTTAGTGGCTACCTAGTCCGAAAGTATTCAGCTAATTCCTACTACTACGCATGAGTGTACCAAGGATTAAATACCAATGGCTAAAGTTCGGCTAAACAAAAACGCATTAAGCATTCGTCTAACGCACCCGACTAAAAAATGATTGAATTAAAAAATATCCGTAAGTCCTATAAAACAGAATTTACAAATTTAGAAGTATTAAAAGGCATAGACTTGAATATCAAGCAAGGAGAATTTGTCTCTATTATGGGTTCTTCTGGCTCTGGTAAATCCACCTTATTAAATATTTTGGGCTTGCTAGATGAGTATGATTCAGGAGACTATTCTTTGAATAGTACCTTGATGAAAAATCTCACGCAAACGCAAGCTGCTCAGTATCGAAATCAGTTTCTTGGCTTCGTCTTCCAATCGTTTAATTTACTAACTTTTAAATCGGCAAAAGAGAATGTTGCCCTCCCCTTGTATTATCAAAAAATGCCTAGAAAAGAACGGCAAGCAAAAGCAGTTGACTATTTAGACATGGTTGGTCTAAAAGATTGGGCGGATCACTTACCCAATCAAATGTCAGGTGGACAACAACAACGGGTCGCTATTGCTCGTGCCTTAATCTCTCAACCTAAAGTAATTTTGGCAGATGAACCGACTGGGGCATTAGACTCTACTACCACCAATGAAGTGATGGACATTTTTAAACGGGTCAACAAAGAAGGTATGACCCTCGTTGTTGTAACACACGAAGAGGATATTGCGGCAATGACGGACCGAGTCATTCGATTGAAAGATGGGTTAATTGAAAGGTAGTTTTTAAATTAAGAATGAATAATTAAGAATGAATAATTTGCTAGACGTATGCTAGACGTGAAATTTTAGAAGTTTTGCTTATCGTTTTAGGTATGTATCAGTCAAGACTATATATCTAGTCCACGTCTAATACACGTCTAGCAAATTATTCATTCTTAATTATTCATTATTCATTCCAAATAATATGTTTGAATACGATAGATGGCGAGAAATATTTGAATCTTTAAAACGACATAAGCTACGTACAGCAGCTACGGCACTAGCGGTCTGGTGGGGTATTTTTATGTTAGTTATTTTGTTGGGGGCAGGCAATGGTTTGCAAAATAGTTTTCATCGGGATTTTGGGGACGATGCAGTAAATAGTATTTGGTTATGGGGTGGACAGACTACCAAAAACTACAAAGGTTTCAAAGCGGGTAGATATATACAATTCCACAATGAAGACTACGAAGCGATTAAAAACAAAGTAGCTGGTGTAGAATATTTAGCTGGTCGTTCTTTTGTTTCTAGTGCCTATTTAACAAGCTATGCAGATAAAAATTTATCGCTAAGTATTAGTGCGGTACATGCCGATTACAGACATATTGAAAATACGGTAGTAGTGGAAGGTCGCTATATCAATAACCTAGATATTAGAAAAAATCGCAAGGTAGCGGTGATTGGCAAATTGGCGAAAGAAGATTTGTTTGGTAAAGAGAAAAATCCAGTTGGAGAATATATTACCATTCATAAAACTAAATTTCAAGTAATAGGGGTCTTTACGGATACAGGAGGTCAACGAGAGATGCGTCGAATTTATATTCCTGTCACCACTGCACAAAAAACCTTTTACAAAGACGACCAATTAAGAAATATAGTACTCACCGTTGGAGATGCAACCATAGAGGAATCGGAGGCTATTGGAGATGCTGTCTTCGCCGAATTAGCAGCTATTCACAATATTAGTCCTGATGATAAACAAGCCCTATATGTCAATAATAGGATTGAGCGATTTCAACAGTTTAGCCTCATTTTTACAGGCATTAAATTCTTCATCTGGTTTGTTGGTATCGGAAGTATTATTGCGGGGGTCGTAGGGGTCAGCAATATTATGATCATCACAGTAAAAGACAGAACTAAGGAAATTGGTATCCGAAAAGCATTAGGGGCAACGCCTCGTTCCATTGTCGGAATGATTATGCAGGAAGCTGTTTTTCTAACAAGCATTGCAGGCTATTTGGGTTTGTTAATGGGCTTTGGGGTGGTCTACGGTGTCCATTCTTTAATGAAACAATTTGGGGTAGAATTAGAATTTTTCTACAATCCTGAGGTTGATTTTATGAGTGTTGTTTTGGCACTCTTGTTTCTAGTGATTTGCGGTAGTCTAGCAGGTCTAGTGCCTGCTTTACAAGCTGTTAGAATCAACGCTGTAGAAGCGATGAAGAGTTAGTTTTTAAATTAAGAATGAAAAATGAAAAATTAAGAATGCTTATCAAAACGTACAATCACGACTAGGCATTCTTAATTCTTAATTTTTCATTCTTCATTAATATCTTATGTTTGACTACGATAAGTGGCAAGAAATATTTAATACGATTAGCAAAAATAAGCTGCGTACTTTTCTGACTGCGCTAGGCGTATTCTGGGGTATTTTTATGCTCATTGTTTTGATGGGTGCAGGGACCGGTCTCCAAAATGGTGTTTTTGCACAAATGGGCGGTTTGGCAACCAATTCTGTATTTGTGTGGTCCAATAGAACGACCCTACCTTATGCAGGTTTTAAGCCAGGGCGGAATGTGCGCATTAACATGGATGATATACGTGCCATTGAAAGCGAAATGCCTGATCAAATAGAATACATGGCCCCTCGATTATGGGTGCCTTCAGGAGAAATTGTGTACAAGGAAAATAAAGGAGCTTTTGATGTAAGAGGAGACACCCCTAATTTGCTAAAAATAGATGCGATTCTAGTGCAGGAGGGCCGCTTTTTAAATAAGCTGGATATGGAGAAAAGGCGAAAAATAGCTATTATCGGAAAGCGAGTCCAAGAACAATTATTTGGCAAAGAAGTAGCCGCAATAGGGGAATATATTAAAATACAAGGCAGTGATTTTTTAGTCGTAGGCACTTTTAAATCTTCTCGTTCGGGAGAGAATGGAGAAGATGATGAAAAAACTATTTTCTTACCCTTAACCACCGCCCAACAAATAACCAATCGACACAATAACGTAAGTTGGTTTGTTTGTACAATAGATAGAAAATACGATGCTTCTAGCTCTGAAGAGCAAATAAAAAGCATCTTAAAATCCCGTCACAAAATTCATCCAGAAGATCCTCAGGGTTTTGGTTCCGAAAACTTAGCAGAGGAGATGAAAGAGATTATGGGCTTATTTAATGGGATTAAATTTATGGTGTGGTTCGTGGGTATTGGCAGTCTATTGTTTGGGGTCATCGGAGTTGGAAATATTATGCTTATTGTCGTAAAAGACCGTACCAAGGAAATTGGAATTCGCAAGGCAATGGGGGCAACACCTCGTTCTATCATCAGCATGATTTTATTGGAATCTGTTTTTATTACGACCATTGCGGGCTATTTGGGTTTAGTCGTAAGTATAGGCATGGTCTATTTAATGAAAATGGCGGCTGGCACAGAAGTGGAAATGTTTAGAAATCCAGAAATTGACATGGGCATAGGTATTGGGTCTTTACTAATTTTGGTCATTGCGGGTGCTTTAACGGGATTGGTTCCTGCTATACAGGCGGCTAATGTCAACCCTGTAGTAGCATTAAAAGATGAATAAAATGTAAATAGTCAGACAAAATGGTTTGATGGCTAGATTGTTTGATGGCTATATATAAGACGCTGACAAATAGGTTCCTAACCATCAATAGACAATCAGATTAAAATTTGATATAGTTATTTCTAATAATTTGTTTAAAATCCGTAGCTAACTTAATCCGTAG
>ENA-ORXT01003915-ORXT01003915.1-marine-metagenome-genome-assembly--contig:-NODE-3915-length-15849-cov-10.355250_pt1 | contig 15849 bp, 14 predicted proteins | sample MGYA00237868_ERZ511482 | MGnify/ENA metagenome assembly ERZ511482 | reverse complement strand
GGCGAGCGCACGTGCGGCGGCGCGAGGGTACGCAGCGCCCGCGCCGCGGCGGCGGAGCGGCTCCAGGCGACCAGGCTACAGATATTGCTGGCGGTGGCGGCTCGGGAGCGCGGGCGGGGCAGGATTGCGGGTCGCAGCAGCTTGGACAGGGCGGCCTGCGGTGGGGCGGCACTCGTGCGAAGGGACACAAGATGATTGCGCGTGCGAGCTTTGCAAGATATTGTGGCTCGCCACGCTGCCCATGGACCGTCTTAATAAACTTGCTTCTGCCGATATCGCTCGCCACGAAAATCCCGCACAAGCAACTCATTGCCACATGAGGTGCTGACAATGACACAGTGCAATGACATGGCTTCACTCAAAGAAGGTACGCATGTCCCGAACGTGCTGAAGGTCATGCGATCCCTCACATGACGACAATGACCAATCAAAACACCTGTATCTAATATCGATGCAAGGCTTTCAACTACATGTTTGATGATTAACAATCGTCAGTAACCCCATTGGTTATCATGGATCCCGAAGATTCATGTCCGACAGTTGACGGACGCCAGCAGCTCACGTGCCTGCTTACAGAACTTCAAGATCCAATCAGACCACTCGTATGTACCATACATAGCAAGACTTGGCCCCTCTCGTCATTTTCGATCAGCATGTCTAAGCCGTTTCATTGGTTGTCGCGGCGCTGTTTCAATGCTCACAGAGGGCGAACGTCAGAGCATCACGCGGTCTCCGACGTACATTTATGACGAACAAATCAGAACACGTGCACACATCTGACACTGCACAGCTCTGAACCGTGTCGTTGGTGAATAGCATTTCCGTGCACCCTATTGGTTGCTGTGACGCGGTATGTTTGACGTCGTCGAGTGGATGGCTGCGAATGAGATCTACGGCGGCGAGAGCGGGACCCGCACAGAGCTGGGGGGAGGCGGTTTGTCACCTGAAGATCGCTCCCGGGGGGGGCGATCAGCTGAGGCGATCTGTTGTGAAAGATCCCGCATTGAGAAGGGCGTCAGCGTACGGGTGGCGCGGCTCTTCGGACAAGCATTCCTTTCTCTGGCAATACGTTTCGCACTTAATTGGACACCCACTGATGAAGATGAGAAGAAGTGTACATATCCACGCTTGAACCCAGTCATAGAGACGGGGAATTCGGATGACTCTGCGAGCCCAATACAAAGGCGATGGAATGTCCCCACTGATGCATCCAACCTGAGTCGCAGAGGGCTTTTTGGTGCTGCCCAGGTGGTCTCTGCCAGGCAGTGGCCGTGACTGTCACTCAACGCACCCCGGGCAGACCCACTCCAGGTAGATAGAGGAGCCCATTCCAGCCATCTCCTCTCGGCGTCATCCGGCAGTATCGTCCCTTCTGCCCGCCCCCTTCCCCACCCCCGCCGCGCCCACCTCCACCGGCGGTGCGGCCTGTCCCCGCCTCGCCGGCTGTGGTCTGTGGTTGACCTGTCCCCCCCGCCCCCCTCCCCGGCCCCGCGCCCCCAGCCTCTACCGTTGGTGGGACCTTGCCCGGCCGCGCCGACAATTGTCTCGCGTGGACCTGTCCCCCCCCTCACCCCGCCTCAACTCCGCTCCTCCTTCCCCCCCTCTCCTCCTCCACCCGTGGCGGCTACCACCCCTGCGCCTGTCAAGCCATGCTGTGGACGAAGCAGACGGCGCGGCGGTCCAATGGCGGCAAGGCCCCGGCTTCTCTGGCCAGGGCTGCCGTCAGGCGGGCAACCAAGGCCAAGGCCGGTGGCAAGGTCGCAGTCAAGCGCCTTTACGGACCTGCGACGGTCGCCCTGCGGGACATTCGCAAATTCCAACGGTCGGGGGAGCTGATTTTCAGCAGGCTCGCATTCCGGCGCTTGGTGCGCGAGAGTGCGCAGGAGTACACCACCTCTCACGCGGCGTTGGAGACCGTTGCGTCCACAGCGGTTGACGTGACGGTCGCCCCCGCAGGGGCGGCGAACGCGTCGCCGCCGTGGTCGCCAACGGCAGTCTGGCCGCAGGGACCCGCCCCCCTTGCCGTCGCCGTGTCCCCCTGCTGAGAGCGTCGGCCGCGCGCCGCTTGTGCTGCCGCGGCCGCCATAGCCGACGCGCAGGGGTGCGCGCTGCGCCACGGCGCGGCAGCGGCGGTGCTAGAGACCCCCCACCCCCCCCCCCCCCCCCCCCCCCCCCGCCGCCACGCCCCCCCCCCTACCAACCCGCGGCCCTTGCCGTTGCCGTCAGCCGCTGCACACGGCGCCGACCACCCGCCGCCGTCGTCTCAGCCGCGCATCGCCGGCAACAGCGTCGGCGGCGCGCTTCCCGTGTCGCCGGAGCCAGCGTGGCCGCTGCGTCACAGAGCGCGTCGACGCCGCGCCGCGGTCGGAGCGGCGGCGGCGAGGGTAGAAAAGGCGGTTGCGCCGCGCTCTCGCCGCACTGGCCGCCCGGCAGCGGTCGGCGCAGCGGGCGCGCCGCGCGGCCAGTGCCGGCCCACGACCCACGCCGCTGTCGACCGCGGCAGCGTGGTCCCCGGCGCTGCCGCAGCCACCCTGTTGCGCTGCCGCCCCGCCGCCGCCGGCGCCGCCTGCAACATTGCGGTAGCAAAGAGCGGCACCGCGTCGGTAGGCGCCGCCGTCGGGGCGGAGAAGGGGTTAGACGCGAACCTGGCGGCGATACGGCAGGTACGGAGCGACAATTGTGGAGTAGAAGGCGAGAGGGTGCGGCGGATCGTCGTGGGAGGGGCGGCTCTCGCGCGGTGCTGATCCGCCTGCGGGGAAGCGAACATCCCCCGCGCCCTCTCGTCCCTTTTGAGCGGTGGCGTTGAGATACGAAGCACGGCCCGCAGGACATGTAAGTGTTTTTGCGCCACAAATTCTGAGAACGCGAGACGAACGTCTTACAGGGGCTGTACAGTCAGTCACGCGACCCATATTTTGAACATGCCCACATAGTCCAAATACAACGCCATTTTCGGAAGAACTATTTTCATTGTCTTGTTGCACTGTCATGCTGGCCGAGTTCATTCGACGAGATGTACTCGGCGCTCACCGCTCGCCATACGTTGGCTTCCGGCTCCGAACTCGAGCCTGCGGAGACAAAGGGACGGGCGGCTCACGCCGAGCAGCAACGCTCGCCCGCGTCTGCCGCTGCCCGCCCGTTGCCCCCCGCCGTCGCCCCCGCGCTTGCGCCACGGTATCCTCGCTCGCGGCTGTCGCAGCCCACCGCAACCTCTGCGCCGGCGCCACGGTCCCGTCTGCCGTGGCTGTTGCGGCCCGCCGTCGCCTCAGCGCTCGCGCCGCGGTCCTCGCGCCCGCGGCTGTTGCTGCCCGCCGACGCTCTTGCGCTGGCGCCGCGGTCCGCTCGCCAGCGGTTGTTACTGCCCGCCGTCGCCCCCGAGCTTGCGTCGCGGTCCCCTCGCCCGAGGCTGTTGCCTCCCGCTGTCGCCTCCGCGCTTGCGCTGCGGTCTTCGCGCTCACGGCGGTCGCAGCCCGCCGTCGCCCTGGCGCTGGCGCCGCTGTCCATTCGCTTGCGAATGTTGCCGTTTGCGGACACCGCCGCGCTTGTGCCGCAGTCTCTTCGCTCGCAGCTGTCGCCGCCCGCCGTCTGCCTGGCACTGGCGCCGCGGTTCCCTCGCCCGCGGATGTTGCCTCCCGCGGTCACCCTCGCGCTTGTGCCGCGGTCTCCTCGCTTGCGATCGTCGCCGCCTGGCGTCGCCCCCGCGCTGGAACCGCGGTTCCCTCGCCCGCGGATGTTGCCGTTTGTGGACACTCCGCGCTTGCACCCAGGTCTCCTCGCTCGTGGCTGTCGCCACCCGCGTTCGCCCTCGCGCTGACGGATCGGACCCCTCGCCTGCGGATGTTGCTGCCCGCCTTCACTTCGCCGCCGGCGCCACGGTACCCTCGCCCGCGGCTGTTGCCCGCCGCGGTCGCCCCCGCGCTTGCGCTGCGGTCTCCTGGCCCGCGGCTGTCGCTGCCCGCCGTCGCTCCCGCGCTTGCGCCGCCGTACTCTCGCCCGGAGTTGTTGCCTACCGCGGTCGCCCCCGTGCTCGCACGGCGGTCCCATCGCCCGGGAATGTTGCTGCCCGCAGGCGTCTTTTCGCGGGTGCCGCGGTCCCCTCGCCCGCGGCTGTTGCCACTTGCCGTCGCTCTCGCGACTGCGCTGCGGTCTGCTCGCTCGCGGCTGTCGCAGCCCGCTGTCGCCCCCGCACTGGCGCCGCGGTCCTGACGCGCTCGGATTTTGCTTTTCACCGTCGCCCCCAAGCTGGCGCCGCGGTCCCCTCAGCAGCGGCTGTTGCTGCCCGCGGTCGCCGCCGCGCTGGTGCGGTGGTCTCCTCGCTCGTGTCCGTCGCATGCCGCCGTCGCCTCAGCGCTAGCGTCACGGTCCTCTCGCCCATGGCTGTTGCTGCCCGCCGTCGCCCCTGCGCTGGCGCCGCGGTCGCCTCTCCCGCGGCTGTTGCCTCCTGCGGGCCTCTTCGCGCCGGCGCCGCGGTCCCCTCACCAGCGAGTATTGCTGCCCGCCGTCAAGTCGGCGCCGGCGCCGCGGTCCCCTCGCCAACGGATGTTGCCTCCCGCGGTCGAACTCACGCTTGTGCCGCAGTCACGTCGGTCGCGGCTGTCGCTGGCCGCCGTCGCCCGCGCGCTGGCGCCGCGGTCCCCTGACCCGGGGGTGCTGCCTCCCGCGGTCGCCCCCGCGCTGGCGCCGCGGTCCCCTCGCCCGCGAATGTTGCTGCTCGCAGTTGTCCTTTTGCGGGCGCCGCGGTGCCCTCGCCCGCGGCTGTTGCCACCCGCCGTCGCCCGCGCAACTGCGCTGCGGTCTGCTCGCTTGTGGCTGTCGCTGCCCGCTGTCGCCCGCGCAATGGCGCCGCGGTCCAGTCGCGCTTGGCGTTTGCTTTTTATTGTCGCCCCCGCGCTGGCGCCGCGGTCCCCTCGCCTGCGCCTGTTGCTGCCCGCCAATGCCCCTGCGCGGGCGGCGGGGTCCCTTTGTCCGCGGCTGTTGCCTTCCACGATTTCCCCGACGCTTGCGGCACAGTCCCCTCTCCCGCGAATATTGCTACCCGCCGTCACTTCGGCGACGGCGCCGCGGTCCCCTCGCCCGCGGCTGTTGCCTTCCGCGGTCGCCTCTGCGCTTGCGCTGCGGTCTTCTCGCTCGCAGTTGTCGCAGCCCGCCGCTTCCTGCGTGCTGGTGCTGCGGTCCCCTCGCCAGCGGCTGTTGCCTTGAGCGGTCGACCGCGCGCTTGCGCCGCGGTCCCGTCGGCCGCGGCTGTTGCCACCCACCGTCGCCGCCGCGTGGGCGACGCGGTCCCCTCGCCCGCATCAACTGCCTCCTGGGGTCGCCCCTGCGCTTGTGCCGCAGTCACGTCGGTCGCAGCTTCCGCCGCCCGCTGTCGTCCCCGCGCTGACGCCGCGGTCCCCTCACTCGCGGCTGCTGCCTCCCGCGGTCGCCCCCGCGGTGGCGCGGCGGCCCCCTCGCCCGCTCATGTTGCTGCTCGCAGTCGTCCAAGAAAGGGCGCGGCGGTCCTCTCGCCCGCGGCTGTTGCCTGTCGCGGTTTCCCCGGCGCTGACGGCGCGGTCCCCTCTCCCGCGAGTATTGCTGCCCGCCGTCAAGTCGGCGCCGGCGCCGCTGTCCCCTCGCCCGCGGCTGTTGCCTTCCGCGGTCGCCGCCGCGCTCGTGCCGCAGTCACGTCGGTCGCGGCTGTCGCTGGCCGCCGTCGCCCGCGCGCTGGCGCCGCGGTCCCCTCACCCGGGGGTGCTGCCTCCCGCGGTCGCCCCCGCGCTGGCGCGGCGGTACCCTCGCCCGCGAATGTTGCTACTCGCAGTCGTCTGGGCGCCGGCGCCGCGGTCCCCTCGCCCGCAGCTGTTGCCACCCGCCGTCGCCCCCGCGCCTGTGCCGCGGGCCCTTCGCCCGCGCCTGTTGCTGCTCGTCGCTGCCCTTGCGCTGGCGCCGCGGTCCCCTCGCCCGCGGATGTTGCCTCCCGCGGTCGAACTCACGCTTGTGCCGCAGTCACGTCGGTCGCGGCTGTCGCTGGCCGCCGTCGCCCGCGCGCTGGTGCCGCGGTGCCCTCAACCGCGGCTGCTGCCTCCTGCGGTCGCCCCAGCGCTGGCGCGGCGGTCCCCTTGCCCACAAATGTTGCCGCTCGCAGTCGTCCGGGCGCGGGCGCCGCGGTCCCCTTGTCCGCAGCTGTTGCGACCTGCCGTGGCCTCCGCGCTTACGACGCGGTCTCCTTGCTCGCGGCTGTCGGCGCCCGCCGTCGCCCATGCCCTTGCGCCGCGGTCCCCTCGCCCGCGGATGTTGCTGCCCGCCGTCACTTCGGCGCCGGCGCTGCGGTCCGCTCGCCCGCGGCTGTTGCTTTTCACGGTTTCTCGGGCGCTTGTGCAGCGGTCTCCTTGCTCGCGGCTGTCGCAGCCCGCCGTTTCCCCCGCGCTGGTGCCGCGCTCCCTTCGCCCGCGGCTGTTGCCTCCCGCGTTCGACCCGCGTTTGCGCCGCGGTCCCCTCGCCCGCGGCTTGCGCCTCTCATGGTAGCCCCCGCGCTGGCGCCGCGGTCCTTTCGCCCGCGGACGTCGCAGCCTGCCGTCGTCCCCGCGCTGGCGCCGCGGTCCCTTTGTTCGAGGCTGCTGCCTTCTGTGGTCGCCCCCGCGCTTGCGCTGCGGTCTTCACACTCGCAACTGTCGCAGCCTGTTGTAGCCTCTGCGCTGGCGCCACGGTCCCTTTGCCCCCGGCTGCTGCCTCCTACGGTCGCCCCCGCGCCGGCGCCGCGGTCCCTTCGCCCGCGCTTGTTGCTGCCCGCTGCTGCCTCTGCGCTGCGGCAGCGGCCCCCGTCGCCCGCGGCTTTTGCCTGTCACGGTAGCCCCCGCGCTTGCGGCGCGGTCCTCTCTCCCGGCGATGTTGCAGCTTGCCGTCATGCCCGCGCTGGCGACGTGGTCCCCTCGTTCGCGGCTGTTGCCTTACGTGGTCTCCCCCGTGCTTGCTCCGTGGTCTTCTCGCTTGCGGCTATCGTCGCATGCCGTCGCCTCCGCGCTGGCGCCGCGGTCCCCTCGCCCGCGGCTGTTGCCTACCGCGATCGCCCCCGCGCTTTTTCCGCGGTCTCCTCGCTTGCAGCTAGCGCCGCCCGCCTTTGACCCCGCGCTGTCGCCACGGTCCCCTTGCCCTCGCCTGCTGCCTCCCGCGGTCGCCCCCGCGCTCGCGCCGCGGTCCCCGCGCCCGCGGTTGTTGCTGCCCGCCGTCGCCCCTGCGCTGGTGTTGCGGTCCCCTCGACCGCGGCTGTTGCTGTCCGCCGTCGCCCGCGCGCTGGCGCCGCGCTCCATTTGCCCGCGGCTGTCGCCTCCCGCCGTCGCTCCCGCGTGCGCGCCGCGCTCTCTTTGCCCGCGAGTGTTGTGGTGCCGTGGGCTGGGTGTTGGCAACGTTTTCGACCAGGCGGGGCTTATGGAGCAGGAGGAGGCGAGTGTTTGCGTGGACGTGTCGGCGTTAAACTTTGCGACGCGCGAGGCGTTGAGCTGGTGGAGAGGCGGCGGCGCAAAGACAACGCGCCCCGCGACTGTGCGTGGTCCGTCGCAGGGTGCTTGCGGCAGGCAAAGGTCGACTTTGTGAACCGAGACAAACATATGTGTAGGAAAAAAAAAAACCCGAAGAGGGAAAAAAAAAAAGCTTTCGTTGTCTTCGAGCTGCTGCTACTCTTGAAGCACAAAGCAATACACAGTCGCTACGCTACTAAGTGTCTGTGGTGGTGGTCGTCGTCGTGTCAGATTCGCTACTTTGGTCAAGGTCGCGGGTTGTATCCAGCCGCTTGTTCAGAGCCGCGGAAGTAGCCCGCTGCTTTGCGGCTTGCGACTTGCGGCCACGCTAATTGTCGCTACCCCCGCTGCCGCGCGCCGCTGGCGCCGCCCGCAACTCCGCCTCCGCCGCCAGAGCCCTTGCAGCTGCAGTATCTGCTGTAACAAGCGCCGCCGGCGGATCCTCTTCCCGCGGCACGTGAGCTCCGGCGGCAGAGCCGGTCGCCGGCAGCGCCGACGACGACGAGTCAGCCGAGAGTCGTGACGTCCATAGCGGCCACACCGTCGTCAACTTCCTCAACGTGGATCTCCTTAACAGCTGTGCTTGCCGGCGGCGCCGGCTCGGGAGCCGGTGCAGGGGACGCCGCCAGGCCAGCAGCTTGAATCATCTTGCGCATAACAGCGTGCCGGTACTGCGCGGCCTCGGGCGTGTCACGCATCGCGGGAGAGTCAAAGAAGCAAATCGAAGTTCGCTCTTGCTGCGCAACAGTCAGCTTTTCCACAGCCGCCGTGCTCGCCTTGACCTGCTTCTCCGTGCCGGCGTCCTCCGACAGCATCAGCTTTGCGGCCTTGATGCCGCCCGGTCGGCGCTGGTACCCGTTGTTGCGCAAGCTCGGGGTGCTCGTGCTCCCGCTTTCGCCGTCCTCGTCACAAAAGTCGTCCAGGTCCACACTCGCGTTGTCTGCCGTGTTGGCCGCGCCGCTAAACTTGTCGGATGTCCGTAAAACTCGCCAGCTCCCCACCCACTTGCAGTGCGCCAGTTTGGCTTTGCGTTTGGCCTTCTTGCCCTTGCGCTTTTCCTTCTCTCGGTCGCTGCGAATGGACCCGTAGATGTCCAGCGAGCAGTACCGCGTGATCGCCCCGCTGATGATGTCCTCTTCCGTCAGGTTACCGGTGGTTTTCATATTCTTGACCGCCAGGTAGTGAGAGGTAAACGAGCTCACCCCCTTCCGGATCTTCTTGAGCTGCTTCTCCACCGCGCTCACGTTGCGCTTGACGCGCAGAGGCCCCTTCTCGTTCATCGGGTCCGTCCACTTCTCATGCACAGCCGCCCACAGCTGGTCCTTGGAGCGACCAGTGGCGGTCACAGGGTCCTCGCTCACCTCCAGGTAGGCCCTTCGCAGCGGCACGCGGTCCTGGTCCGTCCATCCCGGGCTGAAGCCCATGGACTTGGGGAGGTTGTAGTTCACTGCTAGAACGGCGGCGTCAGGTAAAGAGGAGCCTGCATCGGAGGCTGGGGGGGAGTAGGCACCAGCACAAACGTCGAGGGGGTCGGGGCTTGGTGCCCGCCTACCACGTACAGAGGCTGGCGAGCTGCCTCATGCGGCGTCGGCTGCAGCTTCGGCTGCGGCGTCGGCTGCGGGGCTGTATGGCTCCCGATCACGTACAGAGGTTGGCGCGCTGGCTCCTGCGGCGTCAGCTGCAGCGAGGGCTCCGGCGGCGCGGGCAACAACATCAACGGCGAAGGCGTGCTCTGCGGCTGAGCCGTCGTCAACGCCCACTGGTACGCGTGCCCGCTGTGAGGCTTGGCCGGTGACTCGCCGCTCCAGAGCGCCAGACGGTGGCACACCGGGTACGGCGGCGGCCGCCACGCGGAAGATCAGCTACCGGTGGGGTCTGACCCACCGGTTGGCCACGGCTCGCCCGTGCTGGCGTACCCGTGGGCGCACGAGGACGGGGGTGGCAGCGGCCAAGAGCCGTACGAGCGCCGGTGGTCGTCGACAGGTTGCCCCGGCGGCCAACGCCTTGGGTCGTCAGACGGGCCCGCCAGTCGTCGCGGGGGGCTCCAGCGAGGGGATCTGTGTCGCGGGCCCGCCGGTCGTCGCAGAGAGCTGCACCGTTGAGAGCCGCGTGGGGCGCCCGCGGGTCCTCGTTCCGGGCTCCACCACGGGGCGGCGCGGGGGCCCTGTGGGGGGCCCGCCGGGCGTCGAGGGGGGCTGCGCCAAGGGGGCCCGCGTGGCGGGCCCGCTGGTCGACGAGGCGGGCTCCACCGACGGGGGTACTCGCCGCCGGCTTCAGCGTGATAATGCCCGTCGTCGTCGACGAGTCGACGAACACGTCAGTCGTCAGGATCGGCGGGTTCGGCGTCAGGTCCAAGGCAGCCGGGGTGAGGAGGGCAGGGTAGCCGGTGTGATGCCGGAGGCCGGCCGCCGTTTGTAAGCGGCCGGCCAACACCCCCGCCTGCAGGAGGGGGGCGGGAGTGATTTCGGGGAGAGGAGGGCCCAAAAGCGCAAGGCGGTGGGGGGGGAGGACTGTACATGGCTCCGTCCACCCTGTGACCAGCACAGCTGAGGGACCAGAGGCGGGAAGGGAGGCAGGGTGGAGCGCACCGTTCAGGAGGAGGGGGGGGGGCGGGGGGAGGGGCGTCCGCGTTGCCGTGGTCACACGGCCCCGCGCAGGTGCAAGGCGGAGAGGGCTGGGTGGCAGCACGACCGTTGCGATGAAGTTGCGCCCGGCGTCGTCACGTGTCGTTGGCGCCCTTCACTCGTGTCATGAGCGCGGTGAAAGAGGGCGGGAGGGGTGGGCGGGGCGGGTGGGGGGGAGGGGTGAGCGGGATGGCAGGCGGCGCGCGCGCGCTGCACAAACGTCCCACCACCACGGCGCGATTCCGCACACAGAGGAGACGCGTCCTCGCCGCCAGCCCAATCCCACCGGCCGTCCGACGGCGGGTGAGCGAAGGTGGGGGAACTGCGTCAGCCTGGACCGCCCCGCAGGGGCCCTGGCTCCCAATAACTGGTCGCGGATGAGGACCGAACAGCGCCCATGTGTCTCGTCGTCCCACGTGTAGCTGGTCCATAGCGGCGCCGTGCCCGCCAGATATAATGTAAACGAGCGGGTGGGACGAGCCGGAGAGACCCGCCACCGCAGCCTGACAACGCAGACCCGTTTAAAGGCGGGGATCAGACGTCCCCACGCCACACACGTTGGACGGCTGGGGGGTCGAGCGGCACGCGTCGGACTGAGACGCCGGGCGCGGCACACGTCGGACGGCTGAGGGGCCGCGAGGCGGCCCCTGACGAGTCGCGGCGCTGACTGCCGTCACGCGTCCAGAGCCAGCGAGGGCGTTAGCGCGGCGGCCATTCCAACGTCAAAAGGATGACCAGTTGGTCACGTGACCGGCTGGCCATCCGTTCTGAGGCGTCGCCGTGTCCACCCAATGCGCAGAGCGCTTCGCACCCCTCCAGTGGCCCACTCACGCACGATCTCATCCGATGACGCGACCCAGCTTCAACCGAGCATTGTGCATGTGGCACCGAAACGGACAGTTTGTGGCGTCTACTAGTTTCCAAAAGTGCAGCTTTTGAGAAAAGTGATGCCATCCAGGACGACAGATTGATTCGATTCACTGGTTCAACTAATCACTGCACTTCCCTCCAAACTGGGCGGTTTCAAAACAGCTCTCGAGAGTGTCAACGGCCAAGACATCTGACCTGTTGATATCTCGCGACGAGCCTTCCGCACGATGCAGATAGCGCCCGTGACGATGCCCGCTCGCCGGTTTGCCCGCCTCGCCGCGTATCGCTTCTTCGGTGGCCCGATTCATTCAGTTTACAAACGACGGGACTGCGCACGAGAGATCGGATTCTTCCAAGAGGCGTCGTACCATTCAGGTGCCCAGTTTATGTCGTGGCCGTGCCAAGTGTCGGCCCGTTAGTCCTTTCGAATGCCTCTTTCCTCGACGTTGTCATCGGTTTCGACGACTTTTTTCGGCATATCTGGCGCTTAACAGGGACGTGGCAATCTCACCGCGATTGTTGGGCACACTTTTTGGTTTCGTCTCTTTAAACGCTGATCGAGATCCCTTAGCGCTCCTTCGCTTTCATTCGGACTTGGTCTACTAGAATGGGGCTACGCATTACTCAGCAATGAAAACCCCATTCAAACCGTCACTTGGCTCTTTTCAGACAGGTCGATGCCCAACTACACTGCGCCTGGCCCCAAACAGAGCCTCCAGAATGGGCTCTCCATTCAGCGTGCCACACGTTGAGCCTCTAAATTTCCCAATTTGAAGATGGGATCGACGTTGCAGGGTTTGCTCTCAATACCAGGTTCCTGATTCCAGGCACGTATGTGCAATACCCTGGCCTTCAGGGCGCTGGGGCGCTCGGCGACGCACAGATACCGGATACGCCGGCCGGCTCCATGGCCGCCAGCACGCACGGGGCCACGTGCAGCCACGTGACCGTGGCGGGGGGGGCGTGAGGCGGGGAAAGGGGTGCCGCCGCGGCCCCCGCGGTGGTGGCGGCCCGCCGGCGTGGTGCAACGCCTACGGGTGGGGCCGTCACCCCGCCGCACAGCGCACCTGCGCGCGGCCGACAAGGCGTACGGGCGGGCGGATGTGATCGACCACCGCGCGACGGGGCGCCTCTAACCGTGCCGCGGGATGGCGTTAGAAACCGCCGACGTGCCGCCGCAACAGAAGCCGGCGCGCAGGCACGATCACCCGCGGGTCATCGCGGGCGCGTTGAACCCCGGAAGTCGCTGCACGCGGTCGCCGCTCGCAACTCGGAACGGTGGTGGGGGGCAGGGGGGCAGGCGCTGTCTGGGCCCTGTGACCTTTGTGGCAGGACAGTCCTTCTCAGCCGCGTACATCTGATCTCTCTTTAAAACATCGCACGCCAACTGTGACACAACTATTACAAATCGGCCTGCAGGGGGTCGCAGAGGCCGATTTCCCTGGCCTTTAGGACAGGGTGCTCTCGAAGTGTACTGATGCACACATATACTTAGATCACAGGACTTGCTCTCCGTTTCAGAGGTGGCAGTCTGCATTCGTGTCCTCAGGGCGTGTCAGCGTTGGAAGGGTCACGATGACGTTAAAAGCGAATAGAGTTACGTTGCTAAGAGGGACTGCCCTGCCGCAAGGGTCACAGGGCCCGGACGGCGCGCGCCCGCCTGACCCCCCCACCGCCCCGAGTTGCGCGCGGCGACCACGCGCAGCGACTTCCGGGGTTCGAAGCGCTCAAGACAACCCGCGGGTGATCGTGCCTGCGCGCCGGCTTCTGTTGCGGCGGCGCGTCGGCGATTGCTGACGCCATCTACTGGCGCGGTTAGAGGCGCCCCGTCGCGAGGCGGTCGATTCCACCCGCCAACCCGTGCGCTGTGTCGGCCGCCCCGCCCGCCGCGCGCAGATGCGCTGCGCGGCGGGGTGACGGTCCTGCGCGTGGGCGTTGCGCGACGCCGGCGGGCCGCCCCCTCTGCGGTGGCGGTGGCGGCACCCCTTTCCCCGGCCCACGCCCCCCCCGCCACGGCAACGTGGCTGTACGTGCCCCCGGGCGTGCTCGCAGCCATGGAGCCAGCCGGCGTGCCCGGTGTCGACGCGTCGCCGAGCGCGCCACCGCCCCGAAGGCCAGGGTGTTGCACGCACGTGCCTGGAATAGAAAATGTGAACCGGTCTATTTACGGGCCGTCACAGCCTCGTCGCACCCTAGTTTGGGAGCGGATGCCAGCCACCAGTGCTCCAACCGCCCAAACGGCCAAACAGTGCCACGTTTGGCCCTTTGGACGGTTGGAGCCATTGGTGGAGACGCTCTCACATAGGGGCGCTACTGCGAATCCTAACTATTGCGCTCTTCCCAATTTTGGCCGATGAGGTCGAAGTCGAGACAGGGTCTCGGTCAACTGCCCATTGGTCGACCCACTTTATCCGGCTGAGTGGATGGCTGAGAAACTATTTCACACAGTTGATCACCCCTCTTGACATTGACAGCATCGGCCAAAATTGGGAAGACAGCCATACAATTGTCTTGTTTCTTGGTGACTTGCATTGCTGTTTGACACAGCAATGCACGGGAACATCGTCACTTATCTGAGAAACACGTGGCATTTGCTTGGCCCCATCCACGCAACTCCAGCGACCACCCGCTCACGACGCGTTTTGCCGGGTCCTCCGCGTCTGCGAAGGGCTTGGCCTGTCCGGCGCCTGGTGGGAGCCGGTCGTGAAAGTGAGTGTGTGTGGCCGCGGACACGAGCAGTCGGTTGGGCCTGCGACACGCGCGCGCGCGACTGCACCCGCGTCACGTGTGGCGGCGACAGCGAGGTGTCCGTCGTGTGTCTGTTTCGTCGGTGTGCCTGCCTGCGAGCGTGGCTGCTCATTTAGTCGACCGTGCCACGGTGGTCGTTGCGGCGAGACAGCTGCCCTTCTATTGGAGTGGAACGGAGCGTCCTCTGGTTGCGTCGCTCCTCAAAGTGTCGTTGTGCGTACGCCTGTGAGGTTTTGGTTATCTCGGGTCGTTCGCGGCCGTGGTGCTTGTCTCGATTGTGGCGAAAGCCCCTGTGGTACCGGCTTATTGCTAGTCAGATTGGTGCTACCTCTCCGAGATACCCGCGCTCGCCCTCCACACTTCCTCACCTTTCATGGGGCTGTTCAAGAAGCGTCATGTGGAGCCGCCACCACCCCCCCCTCCCCCCCCACCGACGGCTGCGGAGCAAATCCGGGCCAATAAGCGCCAGCTCCAGCGCGCGGTGCGGGAGATGGAGCGGGAGCGGATGAAGTTGGAGCGGACCGAGGTGACAACCAAGAACAAGATCAAGGCCGCCGCGCGCGCCGGTCAAATGGAGGCCGCCCGCATGCTCGCCAAGGACCTGGTACGGACGCGCAACAACGTAACGCGCCTCTACAAGATGCAGACCGAAATGCAGTCCCTCTCGGCCCAAATGACGGAGATGCAAACGGCGGGGACGATGGCCAACGCGATGGGCGACGCCGTCAAGATCATGGTCACCGTCAGTAAGACGATGAACATGCCGACGATGCGCGCGACGCTCATGGAGTACCAGCGGGAGGCCGCCAAGATGGGCATGACGCAAGAGATGATGCAGGACACGCTCGACGACACGCTCGGGTCGGCCGACGAGGTCGACCAGACGGAGGAGTTGGTCGACTCGGTGATGGACGAGTTGGGCTTAGAGACGTCCTCCCGCCTGGGGGCGGTACCGTCCAACAAGGTGGGGGCGTCGTCGCAAATGGCCGACGAGGTGGATCCATCTTTGAATGCGCGGCTGGAGCACCTCCGCAGGTGAAGCGGCGTGGGCTGACGGTCGAGTGGCTGCTTTGCCACGGGCGACTATGGTGCTCTTTACGCGGTCAAGCGCCTCTGAACGTGTCTTCGCTACCACTGGCGTATGAAACAGGCGGTAGAGGAGTGGGACGCTCGGCGGTATGCTGGGGTGTGGACACGTTGGGGGGGCGTGGCCGGCAGCGGGCGTGAACGCTGGCGGACCATCGCCCAGTTGGCATGCGGCTTGTGTGGGACGTTGCGACCTCTGTGGTGGTCTGTCCCCACCCACAGTTGGGCTGCATTCCTCGACAGCTTTGTACCTTCCCTCTTATATTGCTGGGAGCAGCGCGCTTTGGGACCCATTCTTGTTGTTCTGTCGTATGTTGCTTGCTTTTGGGGCTCAGCATGTTAAATGCCGCATCATTTGTCATTTCCGGGGTTGTTTGTGTCCCTGCTGTCGCCACAGCATGCCCTCGTTGAGGGACTCCTCTCTTGATGGTAATGGGCAGGGTGGGTCGTCTGAGCGTTCTCGCTCATGGGCGAGCATCGTCAAGCGCCAGACGGCCGGCAACGCCAGTGATGTAAAGGTTCCATCCATTTTGTTGGCATTTTTTGCGTTCTGTTGGCTGCAGGCAACCAGCTGCCAGTTGGTCGCCCCTCGGCTGCCGCTCGGTGAGCGTGTGGGCGGCGTGGTGGCTGTCTCGCATCGTCGACATCGGCTACGCTGCGATGCGCGGCACGCACCTGTTTGTCGGTGGTGTGTTGGATTAAGCAGTGCGCCACGGGTAAGTGCAGCGGGGGTTGGTGGAGCGTGGAACCGTCTCTGCGAATGCGCTGTGGGGAGGGGGTCGGACGAGGGGTCGCGGGATGGCAGCTGCCACCCCGCGACCAAACCTGCGCAGGTTGAAAATGGCTTTCGCAGGCCGCTTTCGCTTAACCTGCTACACTCAGGGATGTGGGTCGATAATTATCACGCGATAATGATCGTCATAATTATCGCAAAGCTATCGAAATCATGCCAGCACGCGCTGATAATGATCGTCGGTGGGCCACGTGTTCGCATTTAATTTGAAGAACATACATGTCATGCCGCAAGTGGA
>ENA-ORXT01003914-ORXT01003914.1-marine-metagenome-genome-assembly--contig:-NODE-3914-length-15857-cov-3.909569_pt1 | contig 15857 bp, 14 predicted proteins | sample MGYA00237868_ERZ511482 | MGnify/ENA metagenome assembly ERZ511482 | reverse complement strand
CCGGGGTAGGATACTGATGTTTTGATTAATACGGCGCTGGGCGCCGTAATGATTAATGTAATTTCCTCCTTACCCCGGGTTCGCACCCGGGGATAAGGACGTTAGACCCCATCCGGGGTCTACCGTTAGCAACGTTAATCCTGGAGGGGTGAAAAATGTCTTAACTGTAGGCATAAATGCTAGAGTAGCGTAATAGCCACAACATCTTCAGACTAAATCCCTACATTGCCGACAAAAGCCATCCATATGAAAATCAAACCACTATTGTTTTGTTATTTCTTTCTTGGGCTTCTCTTTGTCACCTGTCAGGAAAGCAAAGAGATCGTAGAAGAGATCAACATTGAGAAGGTGATTGACGCTGATGCGGAGCCGGGGCTGATTCACACGGTGTACTTCTGGTTGAACGAGGACGTAGATGAAGCTTCGGCTAAAAATTTTGCAGACGGCGTCTGGAGTTTGGAGGCGATTCCTTCGGTGAAGCGGATGTTTGTTGGTCCGGCGGCCTCAACCCCGTCTCGGGGCGTGGTGGATAATTCCTTCGACTACGCGCTGATCGTCTGGTTTGATGATGTGGCTGGCCACGATATTTACCAGGAGCATCCTATACACCTGAAGTTCGTGGAAGAACAGGAGGCTAAATTTAAACGCGTACAGGTGTACGATAACGTTCTTCAGTAATGGTTAAGCACACTATCCTCGCCTTCGCGGCGGCCCGGGAAATCGTTGGGGCAGTTTCCTTTAAGACGCAACTAGTGGAAGGAGCCACCGTAGCCGATTTGCGCGCCAGTATCCTCGAATTGTACCCTGCCTTCCGGGAACTCAGCGATTTCGCGATTGCCCGGAATGAAGCCTATGCGTTGGCGGATGAGGTATTGGTGGAAGGGGATGAGATTGTGATTATTCCTCCCGTGAGTGGGGGGTAAGCTGCTGCGCAGCATTTTTCACCACGGATTATCACAGATTTGCACGGATTAGTGCACGGATGAAGCCTTATTTAGCCCGCTGATATTATGATCGACGTACAAATTTCGGACCAGCCATTATCGATTGATGCCTGCTACGCCACGGTACAGGATCCAGGTTGTGGGGGGATTTGCCTCTTTGTTGGCACCATCCGCAACCACAATAAGGGCGAAGACGTGAGCCGTTTGGAGTTTGACAGCTACGACGGGATGGCGCTGAAGGAGATGCGAAAAATAGGGGAGGAGGCGCTGGAAATTCACGATCTGAAAAGTGTGGTGCTACACCACCGAAAGGGAGCCTTAGCCATCGGCGACATTGCGGTGATCATTGCCGTGAACAGTGTTCACCGGAAGGCCGCTTTTGCGGGCTGTGAGTGGGTGATTGATCGGCTGAAAGAGCGGGTGCCGATCTGGAAGAAGGAGTTTCGGGGGGATGGGTCTTTTTGGATCAATGCGCGGCCGTAGGATCACGGATTGTTTGGATTGACGCGGATGGTATTTGGTAGGATCACGGATTGTTTGGATTGACGCGGATGGTGTTTAGCAGGATCGCGGATTGCGCGGATTGACGCGGATGGTATTTAGGAGGATCGCGGATTGTGCGGATTGACGCGGATGGTATTTAGGAGGATCACGGATTGTGCGGATTGACGGATAATTTTATAATTCTCTCGTCCTACACAATTCTAATCCCTTTTTGATGGGAGCCACTGAGCTCACCGCCCGAAGGCGACCAACCCTCCCCGCAGGCTGAGGGCCTGCAATCCTTCCTTTTGGAGCTGGGCGGCGAGCATGAGGCTCAGTTTGCCGGAGTTGCAGTAGACGAGGTAGCGGCCATTGGCGTCCATGTGTTTGAGGCATTGGCCGAAGGGGTTTCGTTTGCTGACGCGGATAACGCCTTCGGGCAGCACGGGGTCCGGCTCCCGCCGGTCGTCGAGCATACTGAATACGGCGTCGTAGGCATCGAGATCGAAGTTATCGGTTTCGAGGTCGGCGCGGGCGGGCCGGGCCACGGCCCAGGGTGGGGTGATGGCTTTGGTGTAGGTTTTGCGGATGCGCAGCCGGTGCTGGGCGTTGTCGAGCGCACCGTAGGTGAGCAGCGTATCGACGGGGGGCGAGCCAATACCGAGCAGGAAACAGAGGGCGGCGTTGGCCTGCAGCAGGGCGACGGTACCGACCGCCGTGGGCAGTATGCCGGTGGTGGCGCAGTCGGGGAGCGTAGGGTCGGGCCTGGAAAAGAGGTCGCGCAGGTGGATGTCGCCAGACTGCCGGTTAGGGAAGAGGGCGAGGTAGCCTTCGAATACCTGGGCAGCGGCGTAGACGAGCGGCGTGCGGAGGAGCACACAGGCGTCGTTGATGAGGTGTTTGGTGACGGAATCGTCGGTGCAGTCGAGCACCAGGTCGGCGGATTCGACGAGAGCTTTGACGTTCTTCGGGCCGATGTATTCGTTGACGGCGCGGACGCAGGTGCCGGGGTTGAGTAGACGGCAGTGTTGGGTCAGTGCGTCGGCTTTTGTCCCTTCGGAGCCGGAGGCGAAGAACACCTGGCGATGTAAGTTGCTGATGGCGGGGCTATCTCCGTCGACCAGCGTGAGTTCACCGACGCCCGCACCGGCCAGGTAGGCGGCCACCGGGCCGCCGAGACCGCCGCAGCCGGCGATCAGGACTTTGCTCTCCGCGAGTTTTTGCTGTCCTTCGGTGCCAATGCCGGGCAGAATGGTTTGGCGGGCGTAACGTCGTTTGTCTTCCGGGCTCATTCGGCAGGTTTTAGATAGTCGCTCTTGCCACCGGTCTTGCTGACTAGACGAAGCCCCTCGATGTGGATGTCGTGGCTCATGCTCTTGCACATATCATAGATCGTGAGGGCCGCTACGGAGGCACCGTGCAGGGCTTCCATCTCGACGCCGGTTTTGCCTTGGGTACGAACCTGGCATATAACTTTCAATGCACCTGCGGTGAGCGCCTGATCTTCTGCCGGGGAAATGTCTAGGGTACATCCCATAATCGGAATCGCGTGGCAAAGCGGAATGACGGACCAGGTCTGCTTGACGGCCATCGTTCCGGCGATGACCGCCGTCTGAATGATGGAACCCTTCTTGCTGTTGAAGTCGTTGGCGGAAAGCGCCGTCATGATCTCGTCTCCTAAAACCACGAGGCATTCCGCCACCGCTACGCGGGTGGTAACGGACTTATCGCCAACGTCGACCATTTCGGGTTTTCCGTCTTTATTGAGGTGGGTGAAGGGCATGGGGATAGATTTGGTCGTAAGGTACGGTTGCGCGGACTTTTGGGGTATATCTGTAGATCTACCCAGAACTGTTTTGGGGTAGATCTACAGATATACCCCAAAACGGTCTCAACCACCAATACTAGTCATACTAGCAAACACCCCACCCGCCTGTTCCAGCCGTTCCGTTTCCTGCCCGGTAGCGTGTTTTCCTTTGACGAATTCGACGATGAGGTCGGAGAGGTCCGCCGCGCCAATCCCGGCGCGGAGAAGGGGTCTTAGTTCCAGCCCTTTGGTAGAGTAAAGACAGTTCAGCAACGTACCCTTCGGCGTAAGGCGAAGCCGGTTACAGCTGCCGCAAAGACTCCGGCTATAGGCCGGGATGATGCCAACGCTGCCCAGGAAGCCCGGTACCCGGTAAGCGAGTGAACTGGCGTGCGCATCATCTCCTGCCTCGGGTGCGAGGGTAGGGTAGGTCTCTTGTAAGTTGGTCAGGATCTGCTTAGCGGATAAGTAGAGATGATGGTTGCCGTCATCATCATTGAAGGGCATGGCTTCGATGAAGCGAACGTCGAGGGCGCGGTCTTCGGTGAGGGCAACGAAGTCGGCCAGCTCGTTGTCGTTCGTGCCTTTGAGTACAACGACGTTGATTTTTGTGCGGACGCCCCTGGCCAGGAGGGCTTCCAGGGCGGCCCAGGTGCCGCCGAAATCGTCGCGGCGGGTAACGAGTGCAAACTTCTCCGCGTCCAGCGTATCCAGGCTCAGGTTGTAGTTGGTGAGCCCGTAACCAATTAGCTCGTCGAGCATCGGTGGCAGCAGGATACCGTTCGTAGTAATAGCCAGTTTTTCAAACTGTTCGCTAAGCCCGGCCACCAGGGAGGTGATGTTGCGGCGGGCGAGGGGTTCTCCTCCCGTCAGGCGGACTTTGTTGACGCCGAGGCCAGCAAGCACCCCACAGAGGTGAAGGATCTCCTCGTAGCTGAGTAGTCCATCTTTTGGTGAAAAGTCAATGCCTTCAGCGGGCATGCAGTAGCGGCAACGGAGGTTACAGCGGTCCGTTACCGCCAGGCGGAGGTAAGTGGTTTGCCGGCCGTGGTTGTCGAAAAGCATGGGCTTGAATTAGTCGGCAAGATACGGACTTCAGCTTTGCCTAAAGGGGAGAAACCCAATTCTTCGCTTCCATAAGTGCTTTCACTTCGGCATAATTTACCGGAGCAAAATCGTGGACGTCTACTCCCACATCAATGGATCGGGAGGACGGATCGTCCGCCAGGGTGCCATGGCTGTGTCCGTAGAGTGCGTAAGTGCCGTGGTGGCTGCCGTTCCAGACGCGCATGGCGTAGTGGAACAGCATTAGGTAGCGGGTGCCACGGTGAGCGTCGGGGTCGGGGATCTGCAATTCGTGGTAGTCCTTTATCCAGACGAATAGGTCTGCGCAGGCATCTGCCGTCTTTTCGTGGTTGCCGCGAATGAGATGGATGTTGCCATTGAGCCGGCTTATGATCTTACGGCATTGGGCGGGGCTGTTGAGGGCGAAGTCGCCGAGGTGATAGACTTCGTCGTCTGGCGCTACGCGGGCATTCCAGTTGGCGATGAGTGCTTCGTCCATCTCTTCTACCGAGGAGAAGGAGCGGTCAGTGTATTTAATGATGTTTTTGTGGCCGAAGTGAGTGTCGGCAGTAAACCAGTAGTTCATATCAGAATGGGTCATCGGGGCTAAACAGGTCTTAATGACGATAAGTTGCAGAGGCGGCATAAATGCCGCAGAACCAGAACCCACTGCTCCTTAACCCATTCCATGCTCCTGCGCTCCGCGCCCCGCTAATGCTCCGGATCTTTTTCCACAATCGTCTCCGCCAACGTCGGTGCCCGCCAGCGTTCGTAGCCAACGGGTGTTTCGCCAACTTTGCGCAGGGCGGCTCCGGTCTTGTTTTTGTCGCGGATCATCGCCAGGGTCATCACCAGACTGGTACCAATGATGATGAAGAGCAGGATGCCGGGCTCGAAGCCGGGAACAATGAACTCTTCCGGAATGGCGTAGAAAAGCAGGATAGTGATCAGCCCCCGGGGAGCGATGAACAGCTGCGGGAGAATATCCTTGCCGATGAAAATCCGCAGGATGGCGAATCGGATCAGATAAATGCTCAGAATGATCAGCAAACTAACGATGGCTACATTGATACTCACCAGCGAAGCCAGGGAGATCGTGATTCCGAAGATGACGAAGAAAAAAGTACGCACCACGAAGGCCGTCTCGATGGTCACCACGTGCAGGTCTTCATAAATATGAAGTGCCTGTTTGTAGTTGAGCAGCTGTTTAAGCCGGCCACGGAAGAACAACTTCATGTTCGCGATCAGCAGACCGAAGACAAGGATGATGATCAATGAAGACAAGTGTGCCTTTTTGCCCAGCGCATAGAGAAACAATAGTACGGCGATGAGCAGGAAGAGCTTAACATGGGATTTGATATTCTGGAAAATCAGGACAATCAGATAGCTGGCAATCAGAGAAACCACGATGGTAACCAGGATCATGCCAAGGTATAACAACACTTCGACGAGCTGGCTGCTTTGGTGGGCTACTTCTATACCCTGACCACCCAAACCATCCTCTCCACCGTGCATCTGCGATTCCAGAAAATAGAACAGCATGATGCCCAGAATATCGGAAAAAGTACTCTCATAAATGTGGAACTCCTTCTTGCTCGCTTTAAGTCCGGTAACGCTGGGAATGATGATTGCACTCGATAAAATAGACAGCGGTGTAGCGTATAACCAGGCAGTACCAGTGTCCATTCCCTCCACGAAATATTCAAGGATCATGGCGGCTACCCAGGTGGAGAGCACGAGCCCAATCAGGGCGATTAACAAAGATTTTCCAATGTCAAGGTATTTATCCCGCTCCAGTTTAAGTTCCAGGGCGGCTTCCAGTACGATCATGATGAGCCCGACGATGCCCAGTATTTCCAATACCGGAAAGAAGTTGATGTTACCCATGCCCATTGCATCGAGGGCGAACTTCAGCACAATACCCAGTACAATGAGCATCAGCACTGAGGGGATGTTCGTCTTTTTGGAAAGTATTCCGAAAAAGAAGGATAAAATGATAATTAAAGACGCCTCTATGAGAAGGGTGTACGGATCAACGTGTTCCATAAGTCTGTAAAATAGTAGATAAAAAAGAAGAAGAGTAAATAGGAAAAGTCAGCGGTTATTTTTTTGCCACCGTTGCCGGGTAGCCCCATTCTTCCATGAGCGTAAGCAACTCGCGCAGATGTTTTTCTTCGCGGACGGAAATACGGGCTTTGATCCTATGCTCAGAACTGTCTCCCGGGAAGAGCTCCGGGCGGAAAGACCGGTCGAGATAGGGCGTTGTGAGGAATTTGTCTTCAAGGAACCTGAAGGGATGCGCCTCCTTCTCCGAATCCGGTGCCGTGATGTTTAGCTGGTAGTAGCCACCGTACTCTTTTCCGGTAACGAGGGAGTACCCTTCGGTAAGCAGGCTGGAGTAATTAACGAAGTGCAGCCCTTCGCTCGTTTGCAGGTACAGCCCCAGTCGGTTGATCTGGGTAATGACGCCGGTAAACTTGCCGGTCTTCATCCTCTTGCCTTGTTTTACCAGAGGTTTGAAGAGTAGCACGCGACCGCTGAAGTAGTCGCGTAGCCGGGAAAACCCTGCCGTGATAATCAATAGCAGCAATATGCCGTGAGGTAAAGGATTGATAAAGAGCAGGATGATGCCCAGCAGTAATATGCTGATGGGCTCATACAACAAGAGAATAGCGGAAAATGTCTCCTCCACCTGCTTGGTGAAACGGCCCAGGATTGGCTTGCGCTTGAGCCGCTGACTGATGAACTGCAGTAGCAGATAGCCCACGAACAGCAGGATAGCAGCAAAAAGCAAATCCGTCCAGCCAAAGCGGACCTGAAGGAATTCACTCATCGGATAGTGGTTTTGAGATAATCGTTTCTTTTCAATAGGCGGGCCACATCATTGACCACACTTTCGGGGATTTCCAGCCAGCCATCATTGTGCCTGGCAACGAGTCCGACGCGCTGAAGACGCTGAAGCACGCTGCGGTAATGCGACTGAAAGGCGGGGCCCATCAGTTTCCGCAAGCGGTATTCATTGGTTCGCTTTTCGAGGAATATGGTAGACAGCAGAATACCGGTATCCGCCGTCAGGAAGTCTGGCAGATAGTATTGCCGGTCTTGGCAGGGAGTAACCTTTTCTTCGTCAACCCGCTCCGTCAGGTAGGCCCATTTGTTGAGCGTATCCCCAACGACGCCATTGCTGGAACGGTGTAGTTTTTTGATCAATTTCGCGAAGGCCGTCTCGCTCAGGGGCTCACCCTCAACGTCGACCATCATCTTGTGCGTAGCGCCGTGGCGAATCAGTACGGCCCGTTGCATGTTGACGAGACTAAACTCATCGAGGTTTACTTCTGACTGGAAAATCCGATCCAGTTCCTGAAAGCGATTCAGGTGATCGTAGACCGCATTAGTGGTGGAAACCAGGTAGAAAATTTTACCAGAGTTGTTATCAATATGAGCGCTCAGCTTGCGAATGTTCTCCGCCAGAGCATTCTCTTTGTCCCACCAGGTTTCCAGGTCGTCGATCCAGACCACGGGGCGCGACTGCAGGCCGTATTTGACGATGAAGTCCAGCGCATCACCAAGGTTGCCAGTCGTCTGGAAACGCCGCCCCTGAATGTTAATCATGCTATTAGGGTGCAGACGGATTCCGTTGTTCGGAAAAAAGCGATTAGTGATCAGTTCTCCGAACAGCGTACGGCCGGAAAGCCGCTGGCCCGTTAGCATAACCGCTCCGCGAAATCCATTCTTCCAATTGGTGATCAACTGCTGCAGGTGAGCTATTTCCTCTTCACGGCCTACGAGAAAGGATTCACCGATGTATCCCTTCGTCATCAGGATATTGGTGTAGGCCGAATTGTTCGTTGGGGCGGAGCGTTGGCGGATAACACGGACCGTTTTTTCGGATACGCTCATCCGGTCTTCCCGCGCGGCTTCGCCGCGCAGGCGATCAAAGCCCGCGAAGGTGGAACCGAACCACTCACGGACATTCGTCAGCACCCGGCCCTGTCGGCGGGTAAATTCATTGATGCCCGACTGTAGTGGTAATGGGAGGAAACCCGGGGTAGGGCGGTAGACGGCTGAGAGATGGAGGTCCTTTTCTACCAACTCCTTCGTCATGGCGGCAATTTCGTCGAAACTTTTGTGGGTATTACCGGAGCGTTTCAGGAAAGCATCGAAGGGCTGCCGGAGTTGGCTCAGGTCATAAGGGACGGCTTCGGCTGATTCGCTGGCCATCAGCAGGGCGCGGTTACGGGCATTGGCCGTGGCTACGCTGAGACCGTTCGTTATCTGTTCGCTCAGTTCCCATAGTTCGTAGAGTTGCGGCATCACTTCGGCGGAGATCCATTGATCGGTTGCTTTGCGGAAGTTGACGTCTTTATAGCTCATCACGCCGTAATCAGCACCAACGGTTACCCGGCTGGTTTCGGCCAGCCTGGAGATCAGGCCAGAGAGCCGGTTCGTCATCTCTGACAAGCGGGGAACGGCGTCTGATTCGCTTAGGCCTTCATCCAATCTGGTCGCAATCTGACCTGGCCGGGCTTTAGATTCTTCGCCTTCCGTCGCTTCCAGAAACAGGATGATCTCCTTAGCTCGCTCATCCGCCTGGTACATGGCGCTATCGGCGGTTTGAATGGATTCCAGCAGTAGCTGACGAAGTTCCTGGAAGTGGGTGGTTTGCGTTTGGAGCATTTCATGCTCCCGGGCGAGGTCACCCGCCTGTTTTTTTATAGTTTCAAACTGCTGCCGGTACTCCGGCCATGGGTTGTGCAGTAAGGCCCAGCGTTCCAGCTCCTGAGTCCGGCGTTTGGGGTTAGCCATTAAGACTTTGCGGCGTTGCTGATCGGTTTCTTCCCACTCCTGTAGTGCTTCGCGGAGGACTTTCGTGGAGCGTTGGTGCAGGTTGCTGACCAGGCCGGGTTCGGCCTGCCCGTCGTGTACCAGTAGGGAGGCCGTCTGAAGTTGCAGCTGGACGTTTCGGTAGAGGAGGAGAAAGTGCTTGGCCTGATCCGCCCATTCGAAATGGGTGATGCGGCAGTTGACGTCCGAAGTATCTTCCTCTGCACCGATGGGGCAGGCGTCTCCCCGTTCAATGATGCGGTTGGCCAACTCGTGGGTACGATCGGCGAGGTGATTGATGTCGTCGCGGAAACTACTGTCAGCCGTAGCCACCTGTTCGATGGCCGTACTAACGGTGTCCATAAAGGCTTCCCGGCCGTTGGTAAGGAGTTCACTTGTTGCCATGGAGGGCAATTTACGTAATCCCCGGCGGAGATCGCCGGGATTTTTAGACGGACCCTTTTTTGGTTGATAAACAACCTTGTTAAGCTGCCATTAGTTGCGAAATTGCAGGATTGGCGTGAACCCACTTTGCTCACCAACTAAAGCTTGCACCTGCGTTTTGCGCCAGCTGCTCTGCCGTGGAAATGAAGGACAAACCTTTCGGTGAAATCTACTTCGCTTCCGGCTGGCTTTGCTTCTTGATGGCGGCCATTTCTTTCAGCAGTTTAGCCCCGTCGATGATCTGTTGCTCGGTGTCCTGAACGGGCTGGCCAACGGCGTTGAGCTGCGCCAGAAAGGCATCCCGTTGTACCATGAACTCGGGCAGGAGGGTGTCCGGCATTGCTTTGGCCGGGGGGAAACGCAACTTGGTGTGGTCGATTTGGCGACCGTCTTTCCAGAACCTGAAACAAACGTGCGGGCCGGTAGCCAGTCCGGTGCTGCCTACGTATCCGATGGTTTCGCCCTGTTTAACGCGGCTGCCGACCTTGTGACCATCCGCAAATTTTTGCATGTGTAAGTACTGAGTGGTGTACTGCTTGCTGTGGCGAACTTTTACGAAGTTGCCGTTGCCTCCGCGCCGTCCGCGTTCCGCAATTACGCCGTCAGCTACCGCCAGGATGGGGGTGCCGTAGGGCGCGGCGTAGTCAGTGCCCAGGTGAGGGCGTACCCGCTTCAGTACCGGGTGGAAACGCCGCATGTTAAAGGCGCTGCTCATGCGGCTGAAACGGACGGGAGACTTCAGGAAGGTAGACTTCATCGGTTCACCGTTTAGGCCAAAGTAGCCCGAGTAGGTGCTGTCGGGGCTTTCGTACCAGAAAGCGTAAATGTCTTCGCCATCGGTGCTGTAGCGGGCGCCAAGAACCATTCCGGGAGCAGCTTCTTCGCCTTCGACGTATTTTTTTTCATAGACCAGCTGGAAAGCATCGTTGGGCTGTACGTGGTAAAAATCGATGGACCACTGCAGCGCGTCTTCCATCCGATCGGTGAGCGCATAGCTGAGTCCGGCACCGGTCATGGCGTTCCAGAGGTTGCTTTCAATGCGGCCGGCGGCCAGGGCCGTTTCCGTTCTTACCGGCAGGCGTGTGCGCTGGCTGGCCGTGCCTCCCTTCAGGTCAAGGAGGACGTATTCGTAGATGGAGGGTTGGTAGACCAGGAAATCAGTTCCCGCTGTGTCTTCGTCGTTGAGGATGGAGTACGTACGGCCCGCGCGAAGGTTGCGTACGTCGAGCAGCCCGTTGAAGGTGTTGGCGGCTTCGAAAGTTTGCTGGTGGTCAAGCCCCTGGGCGAGGAGTATGTCCGAAAGGGTTTGCCCATTTCGAATGGTATCCACCCGAAGGCTCATGGTGTCCAGGGCCAGTCCATAACGAACGGTTGGCTGAGTCATGGGGAAAGACTCGCCGGACAGATTGGGGGCGGGTGGGGCAGGGGAAAGGGCTACTAAAGAGTAGAGGATGCCGCCACAGATAAAAAGACAAAACGCGGAAACAAGAGCCACCCGGGGAAGGTGGAGTTTCCGCAGTCGATGCGGTAGATTCACGTTTGAGTTGTTTCGTTGAGGCGCTTACTCGTCGACGCCGCTTTCGCTCTTTTTTCAAACCAAAAGGGTTCGGGGGCAAATATAGGAAAAAGTTGCAGGTTGCAGGATGAGAGTTGCAAGTTGCTGATGTTGGGCGCGGACGCAGGTGCAGGCCAAGGTGAAAAAGCAAGGTGAACCGCCAGCCAGCTCGGAGAACTTCGTAACACAGCCCCGGCTTCAGCCGGTAAAGGGATGGGACAAATTACCCTTCCACTCCCTCATCGCCCGCCGAAAAACTAAATCCTCCGTACCGCAGGTAATCAGGTCGAAGCCTTTGCCCGCCATTAAGCTGGCATCGTCGGGGTCAATGGTGAATATACCGGAGAACAAACCATGCTGCTTAGTAGCAGCCAGTACCCGGTCAATAATGGCTAATAGGCCGGGATCGGAGAAATCGGCTTTCTTCCTCAGACCCACGCTTACGCTGAGATCAAAAGGGCCAACGTAGAGCCCATCCAGGCCGGAGGTAGCGGCAATGGCCTCCAGGTTGTCAGCAGCAGCGACAGTTTCGATCATCGCAAAGCAGAGGGTTTCTTCGTTGGCGGTGCCGAAGTAGTTGTCGGCGCTCAGAGAGGCGGCCCGGAAGGGGCCGAAGCTCCGGTTCCCCAGCGGCGGGTATTTCGCCGCCCGTACGAAGGCCGCCGCATCGGCTGCCGTATCGATCATCGGGCAAATAATGCCATCCACACCGTAATCCAGCGCTTTCATGATTCCTTCCGGCCGGTTCCAGGCCAGCCGCGCCAGGGGAATGCTGCCACCGGCGCGGATGGCCTGCAGCATCGGTAGCAGGTCAGTGCCTTCAATCATGCCGTGTTGCAGGTCAAGGGTAAGGCTCTCCCAATCGCTGGCTATCCACTCCGCTTCCCAGTTGGCGGGGGCGACCAGGAAAAGATTGTGTAGCGGAGCGGGTTGTTGTAGACGATGGCGGAGATTCATAGCGTTAATATACTTTATATTGGGTGTACCTCGCTCAACACAATTGGGCTTTCAGGTGGACACATTAAAGCTATATGCACAGGTCAATAGTTGACTTCTGTCCCGAACGAACGTAATGAGCTGACACTTGCGGCAGCAAATCAAATATCAAATATCAAGAATCACATATCGCATATCAAAACGGAGCAAACGAAGTTTGATGCGTTTGCCTTGAGTGTCTTTCACCATGCTTGTACGCCTGATAATCCAGCCCCCTAAAGTTAAATCCTGACCCTATAAATAGTAAACATCTATATTTGTAGGGTATTATATTAAAACTTACTGTACCAAAACGTCCCAATTAATGAAGTTCTTAACCTCCTTTGTCGCCGCGCTGCTGGTGGCAACTGCCTCCTTGCAGGCTGAACAAATATTTGTTTTGTTCGATGGCTCCTGTGGCGATCGTGTTCTTTATGAACAGACTGTCGCCAACCAGCCACGGATGGAATACTATGCTTACCACTTTCCGCTATCGGGTGGTGATCGTCTCATCCTCGAAACCGGCGCCGAGGGCGCTACCATTCAGAGTTTCCTGCCGCAGGGTTACCTCTACTGTAATGATCCGCGCCTGGGTCTTGACCTGGCTGACCGGGTGAATGCCGGGGTAGACCGCGTTTTCGTGCTGCTGCCCACTGCCAACAACCAGTACCTCATCCAGCCCGTGGTGATGGGCGCCGTCTTCCAGCGGCGTGGCAACAACTTCAGCTATAATTCTCCGCTTACCGGCTTCCAGTTTGATACGGAGAACGGCATCATTGGCGAGAACCTGGCCTACAATAACCCCGGCGCTAAGGTCTATTTCGAAGGCCGTGAAACGAGCCCCTGTAAAGGATACTTCCTTTTTCGCCAGCTCAAGCCCAATTCTTCTTACCCCGTGGTTGATTACCGGATTTCCCCTGAAATCGGTGTATTCGAACGCCGCCTCGGCAGCGATGGAGTCTCCAATACCGGCGGCGTTATTCTCGCCCGGCAGGTAAACGGTGTTCCGGTGGAAGGCTACCTGAATACAGTGTGTGCCAGTGCTACTGCAATGGCCAACGGTACGCCAGGGCCTGCACCAACGGGCTACAGCAACCAGCCCGTATACACGCCGCCGACGGTACGGGCACCGGTAGTACGGCAGCCAGAGGCTGGCGGCTACCTTGGCGGTACTTCCACTTCTACCAGCAGCGTCGTCCATTCCGTCGCCAAGGGAGAAACGCTGTACGCCATCAGCCGTCGCTACGGCACTACGGTAGACGCCATCCGGGCTAATAACGGACTGGCGGGTACGGATCTCTACCCCGGCCAGCAACTCACTATTTCTACTACTCAGGGCGGTAGCGTTGCGCAGAACCAGACGCCGCTTTCTTACGGTAGCGGTCAGGTAGCCACGGCGAACCCCGGCTCCGCACAACCCACTCCTTACGGAATGGTAGCCCAGCCTCAGGCCTATGGCCAGAACCAAGCCAGCCGTGGCGGCCAGGCGGTGTACGGAGAAGACCTCCATACCGTACAGCCTGGTGAAACGTTGGCAAGTATCGCACTTAAGTACGGATACACTTCAGCTAAGTTCCGGGAGATCAATGACCTGGGCGCTAATACCGTTCCCCGCGTTGGCGAGCGCCTGAAGACCTCAGACTGTAACTGTAAGGCCCAGCAGCTTCCGCCAGCAAACGCTCCGGCGGCGTACGGGCAGGCACCGGCAACTCCCCAAGCCTACGGTCAGCAGCAGCAAACTACGCCGCAGGCTTATGGCCAACCCGCAGCGCCGCAGGCTTACGGTCAGCAACCGGCAACTCCTCAGGCCTACGGTCAGCAGGCCCCGACTTACGGTACTCCAGCGTCAAAGCAATCCGGTACGCCGGTAGGAACGACGAGGCCAACTTACCGGGCACCACAGGGCTACCAGCAGCCCGCGCCAAGGGCCACTCAGATCAACAACAACCCGAACTTCGGTCAGGTGGTGCCGGACACTAACGTGCCCTCTTCCACCAGTATGAGGACACTGGAAAGTCGTGGACCCTCCACGACGGCTCCCAGAGCAAATCCTTCAACCTACGGGTCGTACCCGGCTCGGCCTACTTCCATTGCACCTGCGCCAGCGCCCACGGCATACGGAACCCCCGTTGGTGCAAATGTTGATTACTCCGCGCCCGCAGTGCCTTCTAACCGTGCCTTCCACCTCGTGCAGGAAGGGGAGAGCCTTTACTCGATCTCCCGCCGCTACGGCATCACTACCGATGAGATCCGCCGACTCAATAAGCTGAAGACCACCGACGTGATCGTACCGTTCCAAAAACTGTACGTGAACTAAAGTACCTGAGAAAACGATTATCTTTGTAAGCGCGGCGAAGACGGATAGTACCGTCTTCGCCGCGCTTTTTATCTTTGCCACTGACTAAAACAGGAACCCCGCTTCCCCCCCACATGATTTTTATCTACGCGTTCATTTCCATTGCCTTCTCCTTCCTCTGTTCGATATGGGAGGCCGTGCTACTTTCTGTTACCCCTTCCTACGTGCAAATCAAGGTCAAGGAAGGCGGTAAAACAGGAGAGCTTTTACAGAAATTTAAGAACGATGTCAACGCTCCGCTGACGGCCATTCTGTCTTTGAACACCGTAGCTCACACTGTGGGTGCTATCCTGGTAGGTGCCAGTACCGGAGCAGCTTTTGGGGATGGAACGGCCTTTACAATTCCGGTACCTTCTTACCCCATTGAGGTAAGCTATGAAGTGATCGTTTCTGTTGTTATGACGCTTTTGATTCTTATTCTCTCCGAGATTATTCCGAAAAACCTGGGTGCTACGTACTGGAAGCAATTGGCTCCCTTTACGGTCAAGTCATTAAATGTAATGGTGAAAATATTCACCTGGACTGGCTTCATCTGGATATCGGACAAGATTAAAAAGCTCCTGCTTAAGGGCCAGGACCCCCACGGCACCGCCCTTACCCGTACGGAGTTCATCGCCATGGCGGAATCTCAGACGGAGAAAGGAGAGTTGAACCAGGAAGAAGGAAGAATTTTGAAAAACCTTCTTTCCTTTGAATCCCTGACCGTTCGTGACGTAATGACGCCCCGCACGGTGGTGGTAGGTGCCAGAGCTACAATGTCGATTCAGGATTTCTACGAAAAATTTGATAACAGCCCCTTCAGCCGATATCCCGTTTTCGGGGAAACGCGTGACCAGGTGGAAGGCTACGTCCTTAAGGATATGGTCTATAAGTCGATCATCGAAAAGAGTGAAACCGATTCCATCCGTACCCTGATCAGGGAGCTACTGATGGTGCCTCAGAGCACTTCTTTGCACAAGCTAATTGATCTCATGCTGGAACGACGGGAGCCGATTGCAATGGTCGTTGACGAGTTTGGCGGCATGGAAGGCCTCGTTACCATGGAGGATGCCATGGAAACCCTGCTTGGTCTTGAGATTATGGACGAGATGGACACGAGCCAGGACATGCAGGATCTGGCCCGTAAGCGCTGGCGCAACCGCGCTGAATCAATGGGTATTGATCTGGCGGAGCTGGAAAAAAACCAGGGTATTGATGTGCTGCCGGATACTCCGGTGGAGCCGGAAGGGTAAAAGATGTAAGCTAAAACGTCGGCTATTTTGAATCTACCGTCGTCGGCCGAGCGTTACGACGAAGGAGTTTCGCTCGTCCGCCGACGGTAGTTTGACCCGCTTCGAGCGTCCGGACCGACAAACCAGACCTGAGAAAAATCACCTCGTTCGCTTCTCAGGTCCGATTTGATCG
>ENA-ORXT01003913-ORXT01003913.1-marine-metagenome-genome-assembly--contig:-NODE-3913-length-15858-cov-8.175147_pt1 | contig 15858 bp, 21 predicted proteins | sample MGYA00237868_ERZ511482 | MGnify/ENA metagenome assembly ERZ511482 | reverse complement strand
GGGGAAGGGGATAGACGGCAAAGGTGCACGAGGGGGGGCAGGAAGAAAGCAGGGAGGGGGGGGAGAAAGTGTTTGCGAAGAGCTGAGGGGTGTTTAGCGAGGCACAGAGCCCGCAATTTAACGCCAAGAGCAGCCCTTTCGAGACCTGCCAGAGTCCTTGGACAGCCTCGACGGCCGAGCAGTGCAAGCGGATCCGCTGTCGATTGGCGTTGCCACATTGCCGGAGATCCGCACATGACCTGGCGTACAGATGAAACTCAGACGCTGAAGCCGGTCTGCTGCTTTCCTCACCATCTCGAGCTGACAGTGGTCTCGCCTGAGTGCCCCGGGGACGAGGAATTTCCTGAACTCGAGAAATTGCATCAAAACTCCGATTCACAAGCCTGTGGCTTGGCCGTGTGAGCTTCTTTCTCTTTGTCTATGCCGAGGGACAAGCCATCTAAACCAAATAGTTGTGTTGCCAGATCCCCAACCTGCCATTCCAAGTCAAATGCTGTGGTTTGACGGGGCACCACACTTTGTCGCCCCCAAAGCGCCAGAAAGCAATCGGAAGCGCAATGGCTGAACCACCGAAGATGGCAGTAATGACGACGACGGCGCCGGCGTGACGGACATCACTGTGGGCACTCTCATGTGAGCGGTTCGTGAGAAGCCGGCGTGGAGCGCAAAAAACCCGGCGGACTGCGGAAGTGCTCCAGTGGCTGGTGCCGCTGCCAGTGCCTCCGCTCTCGAAGCACTCAGCGATGCAGCCCGAGGCGGCCACGGACGCGCGTCCGCCGCGAATGCCCCGGTCACCGGGCCTCGTGGAGTAGGCCGTGGTATCGACTGCGAAGCTGCTGCCTCGCGGTTGGGGCTGCCTTCAGTAGATCCCCCCCGGCAGGCAGTACGCGCCGAGCAGCCCTGCGGGCACACCCAACATCGAGTCAGACAATCTTGACGAGGGCTTCCAAGCGTCGAGCGGGTGCAGCGCGCGCGACTGCCGCAAAGAGGAGTCGCACTGTCCCTTGATCAGCCGACTTGAGTGCCATGTTCTCGGTAAATGTTCCAACTTCGGCCACTCCGCGGGAATCCCAGAAGTATGACTGCACGATACGACTGACAGATGTCGTCCCTCTCCGAAACTTTCCCTCTGGTGTACTCTTGTGACAGACCTTTTTGTATACAATGAGCGCATGGGCGGCTTGGGTTGAAGATGGCCAAAGCACCTGACCGATTGTCCTGGCAGTCTCTGCCGTAGTCGCCATCATGCGTGGGACCACAGTCTCGGTCATATGTTCCCCACCTCGTTCCCTGCCAAGGCCAATCGTCACATCATGCGCTGGCACAGGGTATCCCATCCATCACCCCACTCTGCGCTCACGCCGTTCTGCTCGCATGACTGCACGTCCGTGGAGCTCCCTGCGGATGAATTGCACACAACCGTCCGGTCAAGAGCTGCTGCAGGGCACGCACTCTCAGACAAAATGAATTGCAGCGCCACTCGTCCGTAGTCTCGCATCCACTTTCTCTGCCTGCACAGGTACTTCACTGTACGTTCGCGTAAGAGCTGCATGCAGCTGACGGTAAAGCATTTCGCCCTCCTCTTGGGGCCATCTGTGTTAAGGGTACAGGACGCTCCCCTTGCGAAGCACGCCGCGGATTCCTCCCTTCTCCCAGTCGGCGCCACCCCTACTGCTTGTTGTCCCCGACGATACATAGCTCAACCAATTGCGTGGACGTCACGCTTGACCAGAGAATCCCTTTACGGGAGTAGCCGTCGTTACAGTCGAGGTGCCCGCGGCGTCCATGTCAACTGCGACTGTGGATGGGGGGGGGCGCCAGAGCTGACGACGTTGCGTCTGCTTTGGTTCAGAATATCTGTGGCCTGAGCGCGTATGTCTGAAGAGGACCTTCATAATGGTATGCTATGCTCCGTCACACAGATTTGCTCACCACGTAACATTTGTGCTGTGGCAAGTGGTGCAGTGACGCTTCATTAGAAAACAGGAAGCCGTTGAGTTTCACACCGTGGTACCGCATTACTAATCGCACTGCCGAAGTTGGTCGCAGTGCTTACTTCCCGATACTTGACAGTATCATCGAGTCACATGGTACGGGGTCAACAGTCCCGACTTCCATTGGCTTGTTCTTCTGTTCTTGTCAAGACGAAAGGATCGTCCGTAAGCGGGAGTTGGTAGCGCTGCGGACAGCAGTTTTCACGCTGTCGCCGGTCACGCCCCTACACCCCCACCACGCTACCGCGCTCCTCATGCACCAGCAGCATCTCAGGCAACCAAGCTCTAGAGATGGAAGCCGCGCCGTACATGAGGCAGCCTTCCGCACCGTAGCTTGAAGAAACAGCCTGGCCCACCGTTGAATCCAGAGCGGCGGCAGCGCGGCAACGGTTTACATTACCAGCCGCTGCGCCGCGTGGTGGATGTGATGCGACGCGGCGGCTGGGGCACGGTCACCAGCCTTGTTCAGGAAATAACAGAGCTTCCGACAGCATATTCCCCTGCCAGCACTCTCGCTGCCGTTGACGCCTCCGCCGCGGCGCCTGGTCGCTGAGTTGCTGCCGGCTGAGGCCGCGGAAAGAGACCAGGAGCGGGGGTGATGACGCTCCCGCACCCTCAGCTGCGTTGTTTTGTGGCGCCTCCGTACACTATCGCCGCCTTTTGCCTCTAGCAGCCTACGAAAAAGGATCGGGAGGAACCCGACGCTGCGGATCGCCGCAGCGGCGCGTTTTCTGTCGCCTCTCAGCGGGACGACAGTCACGGCAGAGAAAACGCCGCCTTTCACAACTGCACGAACCACAGTTCGTTGTGAATCGTGGGCGGCGGCCCGGCGGCCGAATGCGCCGCAGCCAAAGGCCGCGCAGGCAAGGTAGCAGGCCACCTGTCGGCGATCCGCGCGGGACCATGGCATCTGTCGCGGGGGTGCATCAATTACAGCCTACTTCTACGGCACCACCTGACAGTTCCAATATGAACCGATCGCATAGACGCCGGCCAGACGCCGCCATTGATGCGGCGGCGGCCGCGGTGTCGACACCGGAAGCCATCAAGCCTTACCTCTGCCTGTCATCCGACACGCTCAGCGCGGTGAAGGGAGGGATGGCAGCGGGGGTGGGGAGGTGGTTTTGGGGAGTGGGAGGGTTGGAAAGGTACTTGTAATGCCGCGTCCATTATGCTCAGGGTGCTCGGAAACGCGCTGTAACTGCGCCCAAAGCAGCCCTATCGCGTCAGCGACGCGACAGCCGAGGGCCATGACGCAACTTGACTCCCCAGCGGCCGCGTCAGCAACGGCGGCCAACCCCCGTCAGAAAGCCTCGAGTCCAAGCGGCAGCATTGCAGGCGGCCATGGTCCATTGCGGCTGCACGCAAAACGCCCGCTTGTGCACTTGCAATTGCCGTTTCCGATACTACAAGCACGGCCGCTCCTGTGTCCGCCGCAGACGCCACCACCTGTCGCCGCAGTAACTGCCTCTGTTGCAGTCGCCTCTCATAACGCCACATAGCGCAACGGCCTTCCCGGACGCGTGGGCGGCGTCAAGGGAGTTGCCGGCCACTCGCCGGCCTCCGTAGTATGAGCCGACGGTGCAGCGGTGGCGACGGCGCCTCTGCTCGACACACCTGGCGCTTCTCCCCATGCGCTAGATTGCTTCCAGTCATGTCAGCCTCCTCGTCGCGCACGGGCAACCAGTGCAGCCGCCGCGTTCGTCAGAGGCATTGAGACTGCGGCAACCTTACCCTACGACCGTCGTCGTGGTTGCAGCGACAAATGTCCGGGCATCCGAGTCGGGCGTGCAGGTGGGGGGGGGGGAATAAGGAGGCAGTAAGATAAGGAGGGAGGATGACCCACTCATACTCCCTCTCCGGCCTTCCCCGCCAGCAGCAAGTGGGGCTCCGCCCACACCTTCATCATCCAATTAGTAACTGCTACCGCCGACAGGCGGCATCCCACGCCCACAGCATCCGCTTCCGCTTCCGCCGGCGGTCGGCTGTGCGCTGTCTGTGCCAACCCCTTGGACACGTCGGCCACCGTCGCCGTGGCCGCCCCCGCAGTCGCCGTCTCCGGTACCCCCACCAGCGCGCCCTCCATCACCCGATTTGGCTGCCTGTGCCACACCCACCAGGCCATCCCCTTCGGCAGGCGTGTCATCACTCTGATGGGAGGAACATGCCGACCGCCGCTGCGCGACGTATCCGTTTTGTAGTAGAATGCTGCTCATGTTGTGCATGATCGCCACTGCAGAAGCAGCGGTCGCAATGTTGGCCATGAAAAAGGCCCGGGTAGGGCGGAGCGCCACGTGGAAGCGCGCGATGATCACAGCGCACAAGCGCTCAACATCTGTCCGCACCGCTTCTTAAAGACGGTTGAATGCCCGTTCCACGAACGTCAAAGGGATGGGGTAGGCAGCCACAAGGAAGGGGTACTTCAGGTAAATTCCGCCCACGAGGTAGTAGGCCGAGGTGCAAGGCCGGCCGTGGAAGGACAATTCGTAAGCAGGAGGCCAGAAATCCTGGCACACGTCGGACAAAACAGGCGATATATCCAACACATTCAAGTCATTCATGGAACCAGAAGCACCGAAAAAGAAGTGATTAATGTGAAGGTCCACGTCCCAAATTGTTTGCGTCACAATACTGCGGGTCTCGTGGTGTTCTTAGTATGCTCCCGCGGGCCCCTTGGGCCATGCTGCCCACTGCCAATGAGAGTGCCGCCTCTCGTAGCGCGCAAGGATGACCCGCAACTCGTCAATCGTCGGCTTGCGCAGATAGGTCGACTGACAGTGCTGCGAAATAGAGCGCGTGAGGTGCCCCACGGCCAGTCAAGTGGTAGAGCCCGAGATGCGGACGAACTCGTCGGCACGGTCTGCTGCCTCGCCAAAGGTGAGCACCCGCTGCGCGTAGACGATGTTCTGCAAGGGTTGTACCAGTAGCTCTCTTGCTGCGTTGCTACGCTGCTGAAAGAACAGTTCGTCCATTATACCGTCGTTGATTCTTCGGAACAGCATTCGGGGCATGCGAAACCGACGCTCTCAAAGTCCGCGTCTTCATACATGGGCGGTAGCCCATACACGCCGAAGTAGTCGCGCATGATGTTATGAACGCCCGAGCGGAAGTCGCGGAGTTTGTTTTGGCGTGTCCCACGGCAAGAGCCAACCGTCCTCGCTTGTCGGACGAGACTGGAAAATGCTGCTGGCCGATGTAGACGAATACTCTGCACGCTTGGGGCCACAACAACCTCATCATTATTGACATCAATGTCCGACAGCGCCATACGACGGGGGCAGTGCAAAGCGGTGTGAGAGATCATGGCGGGGGGCTGGAGGAAGAGTAAAGGTATGGCGTCGTTCGCGGCAAGCAACGGCGCTCCCTGGGGCAAGGGTCCAGCCAGCAAACCACGAGTGCACAAGAATCTCAGCAGCAACTGTTCGTCGAGCTGAGATCCACGTATCTGCCGCTAGCTCGCCTGGACCGAGCGGCGTCGTTCACAGAGCACTGTGAAGAAAAACTCTCGCTTTGTAACCTGCATCTCTGCCCAAGATGACACATCGGACCCCTTCCACAAGAAAGCCCATGCTAGGAAACAAGCGGCCACAAAACCCTAACCAAGATAGGAGATTCGCGCCTCAGCGGGATGATCTGTCGGTGGACAGTAGAACCAGCCACGCAAAGAGCAATTCCAGCGTACCCCACCTCCCAGCCGCCTTTGGGACATTGGCCGTCCTATTTAGCGTCCGCCACTTGAAAAGGCCCGCCGCTGCCACCCGATCGGAGTGGCAGTCTGCGTCGGCCAAAGGGCATATGAGCCGCGACCAACCGACTCACTTTGCCATTCGTTTTCTGGGTGGTGGTGTGAATAAGGGGCAGAGGAGAAGCCGGGATATTGAGCGATAACACGTTCGTGGTGCCATCTTCTCTTCTAGCCACACAGCCCAGCTCTCACTCTGGCAGGCGGCGTGTCAGTTTGCTTACCGCCGCCCACGGTCAACATCAGTGGAGCTCCACGCCAATGTACCTACTCGAATAATGCTGAGACGTTGCTGGGTCCATCCTACTGGAAATGGGGCGTTCATTACCAGAGTATGCCACTGCTCACCGGTTACTTGATCCCGCACTTCCCCCATTGCTCCATCAGCCCACGTATTCATGTACCCTTGTCTTCCTCTTCGTTTCTTCCTCGGCTTCTCACGCTGCCTGGTCGCTACTGCCTATATACCTACCCCCCCCCCCCCCCCCCCCCTGCTCTGTGGCATGCATTTTGTTGGTTCCTTTTGTCTCGCTTGTTTTTCTCTCCTTCCCCTTCTCCCCATATATTAGGGCTGTGAACATAAGCTCTTGCGTTATCTCGGATAAGAGCTCCTATCCCCCTGACATAAGGTCGCTGCCCGAAAAGCTCTGCTATCCTTATCCTTATACGACTTGGATAATGAACTGCATTTGGTAAAGCAAATAAAAGACAATGTGAACTGAATGTCGTATCAGTGCCTGTCAAGCCATGCATTTGTGGGCTCCAGTTGGGCGTCAAATTGTTGTGGGTTCATACTGAGGTTCACGCACCACAACATTACCGCTCAGGTCGCTTACACTGCTTTTGCTTCGCATTCGCACCCTCGGCCACGGCCCCCCTCTTTCTTCTCGAGCCCTCCTGGGCCGGCACGGTTTGGTGCCCTAGCGGCAGCAGAGCGAGCGACTGGGGCGTCTGGGTATCAATTCCACTCTGCACGCACGCGCTTGACAGATCTACGATTGCGTCACACTCCTTGTGCGTGGAGCCGCACAGAGTTTCTAACTGCGCCAACTCATGGTGTGCACGTACTGCGGCATATTTCCGACGACGACGGTTGTGCAGCACTCCTGAGGCGTGCTAATTGGCGCATTTGAGGCGTGTGACTGCCCGTCTTAGAAGTGTGCCACAGCCTGTGTGCCAAACATTGAATGAGCACGACCAGGGTGTGATCAGCATATATCTCAGCATGCGAACCGAAGCAACAGTAGACGGCCCTGAATTGCATGTGAACCGGGCGCTGTGTAGCCCTTTGAGATTGCGTTCAACTTATGTGATCCACCTGGACGTTAACTTCGGATCGTAGACCGGGGCGTGCTTTCCAGGCTCCTGTGCCAAAGGTCATGATTGGGGGCGCATCGCCATCCGCGCCCTCAAAATAAGCGGGTGATGCACACCTCTGCATACGACTCAACGCGCGATTATGGGGCCGCCGAATGCAGAAGATGCCGGAGCGGTAGCCAGCTCTGTCGATTGTGGGTGCGTGTTAGTAAGTCCGTTGATCCTTCTTCAATTTTATCCCAGATGCTGTGGTGGGGGTGCAAATGCCTTTCATGGCCTATGACAAAGTGCAGAACTACTGTCGACTTGTTTTCTGGCTTTTATCTCTTGTTTTAACAGCGTCAGTCCTGTTTCCGTTTTAATTGTTGTATAAGGGATATGCATGCCTACCAGGCTGATGTTAACAGCCTTTTTTCTCAATGTCGGCGAAAAGCGTTGGGTCCTTTTGGTACTGGCGTCCTCGTTCGCGCGTCTTCGTCGGGGCCACCGGTGTCGCCGGCAGATTGGGTGGTATGTGTGTGTCGTAGGATGGCTGGTCGCGGCACCTCCGCCTTTCATCTACTCCAACCGGTTCGGGGGTGGGCTCTGATTCTTGCTCTGGTGTGCGTGCACGTAGGGTCACCGCTCTCTTTGCACACTGGCGCCACGCGGCATGACGACGGTGGGTGCGGAAGGGGGCTGATGGAGCGTATCAGGCGTGACGTGCTCGGTCGGACATGCCACTGGGGTACGTCTCTACCCCTGTGACGAGGCCTTTATACGACGAAGGCTCATTCATGCAACTTAGGCGCTTGTCACACTGGTTCTCGGCAGCATTTTTTTGTTTTCTCTCTCATGTTCATTCGCCGTGGTGTGTGTCACAACTCGATCCTGCGTGTAACATCGACTAAATGTCCTTTACTTTCTCCGTCTCCTCTTTTTCTCTCTTCGCGCGTGCGCGCCTATAGTATCAGACGCCTTCTCATGCAAATCGTCGGTCTATTACTCCCCTCCTTCGCGGCCTTCGCCTCCTTGGCAGCGCAGAAAGCCAGCTCTTCTCGATTCTGCCACCGCCTCTTGTCGCCAATTTGGTTGCCTTGCGTGCTCCAGAAGCAGCTGGCCGGCGCGTGGGCCTTAACCGCATCAGGTCTGACTCGCTGGAATCCCGTGCTAGCGCCATCGCCCGCATGAACGCTGCCGCTAATGCCAGCGAGAACTTAACGAGAACCTGCGCGCCCTCTGCCCGTAGCACCCATTCCACGCTTCAATAGCCTGTTCCCCGTACGTTCCTGTGCTCACATGTCATTAAATGGAGTTGGCGGCATGGAAAAGGAACAGGTGGAATTTGAAAGAGATACCCAACCAGGGGAAGGCGTGTTTCAGGTGCATGACACGGGCGATGGCGTTTTCTTGGAACTGACAGACCTCCTGGGCTGTGGCAATGGCTGCCCTGTTGGGGAGCATTCACACCCTACTCTGAAGCATCCCTTCCGGCTGGTATACCGTTCAGTACTCGTCGGTCAGTTCCTGTAGCAGCAGCTGGCAGATGATCTCTCTTCTGTCACCGATGTCGTAACACTCACGGCCAATGGTCCTGTCCCCATGGTCGGCGACGGGCGTCACGTCTACCTTCTCCTGTAGTAGCGTCGCCAGGTGGTGCGCAAAGCGCCAGCCAGCTGCTGCTCTCTCGCACGGAATTAAATTCTCGGTGGCGAGGACGTGGAATCCGCCGGTAACTACGTGGGTTCTGTGCAATTGAAATAGGCGGATCCGCTACTGATCGGCCGGCAGGAGAGGCCGTTGCTCCACGGACAAATGCCTTAATCGGCGTTTCGAGGGAGTGCCGCTGCTGCCGCCGCCACCGCCGCCGCCGTTGCTAAGCCCTGCCTTCACCAGGCCGAGGAATGTCGGCGCCGAGCACAACGTCCCCGCGTCGGTAACGTTTTGAAGCGTCCTGTCCTTGGCGTCCAGCGCCGCATGCTCAGCGCTCGGCGACCAGGTCCTTTGGCACAACAGGCACGGAATAGTCGCGCTCGCGGCTTTGTTCCCGAGAACAGTACACAGCACATCTTAGTCGCCCGTGGCGAAGAGGCGCACTGCCCGCCTCTCCTCGTTCATTTTCCAGCCGCCTTCTGGCAGTGCCTTGACCTGCGGTGCAAGGGCCTTCGGCATCTCGTCGAGGTCATCGGAGTTGTTCTTTGCTCATGGACATACGGCAGCCAGGATGGTGTTTTTTGGGTTGTTAGGGTGCGCTCGATTGATGAGCGCGACGCCAAGCTTGGCCGAGGCCAGCGATGACACCAGCTCCTGCACCGCTAGTGACAGGTCGGAAGTATAGGCGCCGGCGTCGTCGACCGTGATACGCTTAGCCGGCAGCGCCCGCTTCCTCTGGCGGGCCTGGCGCAGCTCAGAAACTCGCCTGCTGGCGGGCTACGTCCTCCCGCCCGGCACCCATGCCCGCGGACCATTCTCGCGACCGCTCCTTCTAACAGCCGCGCCTCGATCCGCGTGAGAACTTACGTAATAAAGCAGCCTGCCTACCGATCATAGATTTGCGGACAATCCTGCCAGCTCTGTCCCAGACCTGTGCGGAAACCATTTGTCGCGACCTTCTCACAACAGCCTTCTCACGCGTGCTGCAAAAACTCTCTGATCACCCCCCTCCCTCTCCATTGCACTGCTGAAGCAGGACGAGAATTGTGTCGCAGTATTGCTGTCCTCCAAGACTTGGTGGTTACAGAGTACTTGCAATTATTTGACAGTGTACGGAGACCAATGGAACGACTCGAAATCATCTGAGCTCCTTACAAAGGCTCCAGATGGGGCTCAGCGCACTGAACACGCACATCAGGCGCTCAATAAATCTCCAAAAGTTTGTCGATCTCATGAGAAATCACGGGTCTTGCCCAGAACCCTCTCCATGGTCTCTTCGGGGCCAAGTAAGCTGCCAAGAAATCTCACGAAATCTCATTGTGAGCGCATCCAGTTCAGCGGGATCCTTATGATCTCGACACGTTTCGTCATCACCGTGATCATTTCCTGCTTCGTGGTTTTCTACCGACTTCCTGCGCCGTCTTCTACTCGCCGGTGATCTCTGTCTATGAAACCCAACCCCCTCCTACCCTGACCACCAATCGAAACAGCGAGACCAGGGGGCTTTCACGAAAACATATACATGTACTTCATGCTCTGAGTCGGCTCTGCGGGGTCTTTTTGCAGAACAGCCATGGCATCGACATCGCAGCTGCGTCGCCCACCACTGTGCACCATGTGGTACGGAAACGCATGGCAAAGAAGCAACAAAAAAGCATCATGCGTTTTCTTTGCTCTTGAAGGCATACGCGAGAGTAACCTACAGGTCACATCTGCATGTGAAAATATAACCGTCGATGAGACCCACTTTTTCCGATATGGTCGCTGGGAGTTTGTTGTCGCATTGCATGCTATCGTGATGTCTGGCTTTGCACAGTGAATCGATTTCCGCCTCTCTACGGTCTCTATTCCCTTGAAGAACCATGTCTATGTCTGCAAAGAGTGTCACCGACCCAGCTGGCTCCAGAACGGGGCAGCAAAGGCGTGGGCGGCGCGACGGGAGGACTGGCTGTTCAAGAACACAGTTTTTTTGCCCACTTTGTCACTGGCTCGAGCAGGAGGCGTGTGCAACACTGCTTTGGTCTGAGACATGGCGCAAGCTCGTCAACACGCGCAACACGCGCCAATCTCCCTAACTTGTGGTCCTGACTTTAAGCTTTACTCTGGCACTTTCTGGCACTTTCGTGACGGGTGACGAAGTCCCGGACCCTGTGAGACGCCCTTGCGTGAGACAGCTGTTCATTGCTGAGACGCGGCTGGCCGAAGTAAAATATCTTCCGCAGACGTGTGCACGTGAATCGCCTTTGTTTGACACTAAGCCTGCAAGCCAAGGGATGGCCAAGAATCCTGATGTCCGCTTTGATGGGATCTGCACTGGGCGCGTGGGTTGCAAACGCTCTACATGCCTCCAGCAAGACAAGGTGATTGACTTGCGAGAATACTGGCGGTAACTCTCCGCCAGACGCTTGATCGTGGCTTTTCGAACAGCCAGTTCCACTTCATTTCTACGCCTTGTCGTCCGCTTGGTCCCCCTCCTCTCTGCAACCGCCCTTTCCTTGGAGATTAGCAATGCACGGGCAGTACAATTTTCTCTCGACCACTCAGCTTTCTGCACGTTGCAGAAAGCTTTTCGTAGACGGTGCGCATTTCGAGTAGCTCTAAAAGCTACCTTATTTGGGCATGATTGGCCGCCACAGTGCGGGTAGGTATTGCATCGCCAGGATAGTTCTAAATTTGCCGCTTGTAAATCGAAAACTAATAGACGTGAACGCAACTTTTTAGACAGCCATGCGAAGCTTAGGCCTTGTCTTGACGGTGAGGACATGTGAACGTGATCGACCCGAATATGACAATTAAGTCCTGTTTTTCGTCGTGCTGGGGTGGGTGTGGTCTTGACCGCGCCGCAGAAGTGCTCGCAAATTGGGTGAAAAAGAGATCGACGGACGCCAGCCACGCGATCTCGGTTCCTGTGAAACAGACGAGAGCCGTGACCGCAAACGTCCAATCAGTGACGATCATCTATCTCTGCCCCGGTTGTGTTCCGCCTCGTATCGTGGTCGGTCACGTGTGGGCAAAAATTTCCGACAGTCGACCCGGGTCCAAAAACTGACCTGGAATGATCTGATGGCCTCGCCACGCGTGTTCATGTGCGAGATATTCCAGAAAATCTCGCACACGCTCACGTCCGGACTACAATCGTCCCAAAAGGAGCCTGTTTTGAGCGTAAGTCCTTCGTGAGCGGAACTGCCGTTCGAGGCAGATTTATAGAAATGAAGCAGCCGTGATTGGAACGCAGCGCTCTCATTGGTTTACTCGCGTGCGTGCACGCTGAGAGCCCGTCGTCAAGACTGGGCCTTAGGCAGACTCATGTTCCTTGTCGACGTCACTCACGTGCCTCGTTTGGACAGGGCCTCACTCCCTCCCTCGCGCTGTCGCGCGGGCCTGCCTGCGCTTTTTACCTCACGGTCTCGCACACCGCTGCGAGTCCTCATCATGAGCCTCGTGGACGCCCTCGGGGATGTCCTTCAGCCGGACGGCACGGCCCAGTCGACGCTCGTGCCAATGACGCTGACGGATATGGAGCGGCAAGAGCGGCTGATCATTGGGCAGATGCAGGTATGGTTGGTCTTGGTGTCCGCGCTTCGGTGGCGGAGCTGTCTGGTCGTTTTTTCTGCTTGGTCTTTTCCACGTGCCCCCACGTGCGGCATCGTTGTTGGTATTTTGTCTTGCCTCTCCATTCAAGGTCAGCAGACTAACCAGCAGACATTGTTGCGCGTGTCAACGCCCGTGCGCCCCCTACCTGCCCCGATTTCCTCCGCATGTATTTTTTTCGGGCTTGCTTGTGTCTTCGATGCCCTTCCACACAGGACTTGAGGAAAAAACTGGACGATGCCCGCATCCGCAGTGGCGTGAAGCGGTCACGGCGGCCGAAGAGACGAGGCGCCGCACTCTCCTCGGACGGAATCAGCGGGGAAATCGCTATCCACGACCTCCTCTCCCCCGGCGCGCTCGCCGCGTCGGCCGGGCCGGCCGCCGCTGCCGCCGCCGCCGCCGCGTGCGCGCGGCCGCCGCTGGTGCCGGGGTCCGCTTCGGGGAGGCCGTCGGCTGCTGCCGCCACGGCGGCGGCGGCTGGAGCTGCAGCCGCTGTCGGTGGTGGCAGTGGTGGCAGTGGTGGCGGTGGTGGCGGCTGCGGCGGGCCTGCCGGCCTGAGCGCTGCCATGGGGGCTCCACCCGCCGGTTCATTCCTGTCTTTTGCACCCAGCGGCCGTGCGGATGATTCCGCATTTTTCCTCCCTGCTCCCTCCTACGACCGCCCCGGCCGGCAGCGGATTGTGTCGGTTTCGTTACGGCTACCGTCCAAAGCTGACCGCCAGTCAGCGCGGCAACAGTTGTTCGATTCGGGGCTGCCGCCGAAGGGGATGTTTGTGCTCGAGCGGACGGCGGACGTACCATTTGTGTGGGTCGGCCTGCTGCCATCAACAGAAGACGGGGGCGGCCGTTCGAGGGGGGGCGACGGGCACCACGGGAATGGGGGGCGGGGCAACGGTCGTGGAGGGGTTGGCGTCGGCGGCGGCGGGGGGGGCGGAGGGGGAGCGGACAGCAGCGGTGGCAGCGGTGGGGGAGTAGGGGGCGGTGGCGGCGGGTGTTATGGGGGTGGGTGGCATCGTGGCGGTGGCAGTGGCGGCGGCGGCTTTGATCCGGACGACTCTGTCAGCCACAGCTTCAATCCGTGGAGCGGCGAGCCGTCAATTTGTGGCCGGCGGCCCCGGGGTGGTGGCGGTAGCAGCGGCCGGCGCTTGCCCCGTGGGTCCCGCGGCAAGGACCCCGCCGAACGTTCCCGGCACGTGGCCGTTACCCTCCCTTCGTCGCTCGAAGCGCCATTTCACGCCTTTTGTGAGGAGACCCTCTGGCGGCTGCTGCACTATGATTACGGCTCGCTTGGTAATGGTGGCAGCGGGGGCGTTGACACCCGCGACTGGGACGCGTACCAAGCCGTCAATCGGCGGTTCGCTGAAGCCGTCACGGAAGTGTACGAGGAGGGGGACCTGGTGTGGGTACATAACTATCACCTGCTCTTGCTTCCGGCCATGCTCCGCCGGCGGTTGTGGTACGCCAAGATTGGGTTTTTCTTGTACACCCCCTTCCCGTCGTCGGAAATCTTTCGGCTGCTCCCGCAGCGATCTGAGGTGCTCCGTGGGGTACTCGGCGCGGACCTAGCTGGCTTCCACACCTACGACTACTCGAAGCAGTTCCTGGCGTCGTGCGCGCGGCTGCTCGGCCTGGAGGGGTCCCCCAAAGGCATTCAAGTCGAGCCCGGAGGCGGACACGTGTGCGAGATTGGAATCTACCCGCCTGGTATTGACGTGGCGGGCCTCAAGGCGCATGTCGTCTCGAAGGCCGTCCGCGCGCGTGTGCTCGAACTCCGCGACCGCTTTGCGGACCGGGCGGTGGTCGTTAGCGTTGAGCGCCTCGACGATGCCTTTGCGGGCATTCCCCTGACGCTCCTGGCGTTTGAATCGCTCCTGCACAAGTACCCCGAGTATGTCACGTCGGCGGTGCTGGTGCTCGTCGCCACCATACCCCGCCATCCCCGGCAGCTTTCGTCGTATCGGGCGCTTGCGTCACAGATCAACACGTCGGTCGGGCGCATCAACAGTACTTACGGGTCGATCGGCTCTTCCCCTGTGCACTTTATCAATGCGGAGCTTCCCCAAGACGAGCTGTACGCGCTCCTGTCGGTCGGTTCTGTGTGCGTCGTGTCATCCATTCGCGACGGTATGTCGCTTGTGCCGTACGAGTGGGCCATCTGCCAACACGCCGGTAACCGGGGTCCGCTGATTCTGTCTGAATTTGCGGCCGCCGCGCACTCGTTTTCTACCGCGCGCCACGTCAACCCTTGGGACGTGGACGACTTGCGGGACAAGCTCGCCGCCTGTCTGACGATGCCGGCGATAGACAAGCGCTCCCGCGATGAGGCGGCATACCGGTTCGTGACGACACACACAGCACAGCTCTGGGGGCTCAATTTTCTCGAGGACCTGGAGGAGATTGAGCCGGTGCGCGCGCGTCTCGTTGCTACCCCGCACCTGGACGAGGCGGCGCTGTCTGACAGCCTCCGCTCGTCGACCAAACGTAAGCTGTTTGTGCTTGACTATGACGGCACGCTCATCCCCTTCCACCCGCTGTGGCAGTTAGCCGCGCCACCTCCGACGGTCACGGATTTCGTGACCAACTTGGTCTCCCAACCGGACGTGGAGGTAATCATCCTGTCTGGGCGGGATCGCGCTAAGCTGTCCGCCTGGTTTCCCGACTCCCGTGTCGGGTTGGCGGCCGAGCACGGCCACTTTCTACGGTTGCCCAACGAGACTGAGTGGCAGGTGTTGCCACGGGGGTATTCAGCAAACACGTCAGGACCGCCAAGTACACCCGCGCCTGTGCCTCCTGCCGCGCCACCCTTGCCGCCGCCAATGGGGGGGGGGTCTTCGCCGGCGGGGGCGGGGGCGGGGGAGGGGGTGCCTGATGCTCTCGTCACGCCTCTATCGCCTCTCTCAACGGCGCCCGAGAGGTTGTCGATGGCGCCAGCGGAGCCGCCGGCTGCCGCCGGTGATTGCGGCGGGCGCGAGGATGGTATCGACGGTGGCGGGCCGCCGGCGGCAGCTGCCGCCACCGACAGAGGTGATGGTGGTGTCGATGCCTTCCCGTTACGATTCGCGGCTTCGACGAGGCCATCGGCCTGCGACGGCGCGGCGCACGGTGCGTCAGCGTCATCGTCGACAGCCGGCAACGAACAGCGCGCATCGATCCTCTCTACTGATGGCTCAGTTGGCAGCGGCAGCAGCAGCGGCATTGGCGATGACAGCGGCAGTGTGGGGGGTGTCGATGGTGGTGGCGGTGGTGGTAGTCGTGTCGTGGGCGGCGGACGGGGTGGCGGTGTGGAGGGCGGTAGTGACCGCGGCGGAGGCTGCCGCGTCCCTAATCGCAGCAGCAGCGTCGGTGCGCGACCAGATAGCGGCAATGCCAGCCCCGAAGACGGCATCTGCCGCTGGGGCCACGGCGAGCCCGAGGCGCCCAGCGGCGGAAGTGGGGGTGGGGGCTTTGGTGGCGGTGGGGGCGCCCCCCCCCCCCCCCCCCCCCCCCCCCCCCCCCCCCTCCCCCGCCCCACCCCCCCCCCCCCCCCCCCCCCCCCCCCCCCCCCCCCCCCCCCCCCCCCCCCCCCCCCCCCCCCCCCCCCCC
>ENA-ORXT01003912-ORXT01003912.1-marine-metagenome-genome-assembly--contig:-NODE-3912-length-15859-cov-12.034153_pt1 | contig 15859 bp, 12 predicted proteins | sample MGYA00237868_ERZ511482 | MGnify/ENA metagenome assembly ERZ511482 | reverse complement strand
GGCCGTAACTATAACGGTCCTAAGGTAGCGAAATTCCTTGTCGGGTAAGTTCCGACCTGCACGAATGGTGTAACGATTTGGGCACTGTCTCAGCCACGAGCTCGGTGAAATTGAAGTATCGGTGAAGATGCCGATTACCCGCAATGGGACGAAAAGACCCCGTGAACCTTTACTATAGCTTCACATTGGGTTTGAATATAAGATGTGTAGGATAGGTGGGAGACTTTGAAGCGGCGCCGCTAGGTGTTGTGGAGTCATCCTTGAAATACCACCCTTCTTATGTTTAGATTCTAATCTAAGACATTAGTCTGTCTTGGAGACATTGTGTGGTGGGTAGTTTGACTGGGGTGGTCGCCTCCCAAAGAGTAACGGAGGCTTCCAAAGGTGCACTCAGTACGGTTGGTAACCGTGCGTAGAGCATATAAGTATAAGTGCGCTTGACTGAGAGAGGGACACCTCGAACAGGTACGAAAGTAGGGTTAAGTGATCCGGTGTTTCCGCATGGAAGGGACATCGCTCAAAGGATAAAAGGTACTCCGGGGATAACAGGCTGATCGCGCCCAAGAGCTCATATCGACGGCGCGGTTTGGCACCTCGATGTCGGCTCGTCTCATCCTGGGGCTGGAGAAGGTCCCAAGGGTTGGGCTGTTCGCCCATTAAAGAGGCACGCGAGCTGGGTTCAGAACGTCGCAAGACAGTTCGGTCTCTATCTATTGCGGGCGTAAGAATATTGAAGAGGGCTGACCCTAGTACGAGAGGACCGGGTTGGACGAACCTCTAGTGTACCAGTTGTGGCGCCAGCTGCATTGCTGGGTAGCTATGTTCGGCACGGATAAGCGCTGAAAGCATCTAAGCGCGAAGCCATCTCTAAGATGAGTATTCTACGCGAAAGTGAGAGGGTCGTGGAAGATGACCACGTAGATAGGTTACAGGTGGAAGTACAGTGATGTATGCAGCCGAGTAATACTAATTACCCGATAGCTTCCTTTATTTTTTTTTATCTTTGGATAGAAAAGATTAAGAAGCGTATAAAGTAAATATAAAAATAACTTGGGTCAGTCGCAGACTGATGGAGTTAATTTGCTTTGTATTTTATCACTAATACAGAAAAGTTTTAAAGTTTGTTATAAGTATTCAACTTGTCTATTTTATATCGTAATAATAAATGGCACACGGTCAGTGGTGAATTATAGGTTCACGATGTTTTAACCGTTGGCATTTACATTAATTATTACAAAAGAGTCAATGGTGGTTATAGCCGGGGGGCACCACCTCTTCCCATTCCGAACAGAGAAGTTAAGCCCCTGAGCGCCGATGGTACTGCATACGTGGGAGAGTAGGTCGCCGCCAACTTAATATTTTTTCCGAAAGGAAAATTAAAAGCGCATCATATGATGCGCTTTTTTTGTTTCACTACTATTATCATGGAAGACTTAAAGGTATTATACGAGGACAACCACCTCATTGCGGTATTCAAACCTGCAGGATGGTTGGTTCAAGGCGATATTACTGGCGATTTGCCACTTGTTGATATAGTTAAAGAATATGTGAAAATCCGTTACAAGAAACCGGGGGATGTGTTTTTGGGTGTCATACATCGTATTGATAGACCGGTGAGTGGTGTGGTCATTTTTGCACGTACTAGCAAAGGACTTTCACGTATGAATGACCTTTTTCGAGAACGTGAAGTCAAAAAAAAATACTGGGCAATTACGAATACTCGACCAAAAGACTTTTCCGGTACGCTCACGCATTGGATTGAAAAAGACGAAGAACGAAATATGGCGAGAGCCTCCAATTCCAAAAAAAGCAGTAAAGCCAAACAGGGTTCACTAAGCTACCACCTCAATGCTTCCATTGATAATCATCACCTCATCGCAGTAGAACTACACACAGGCAGACCACACCAGATTCGAGTACAGTTATCGAAAATTGGAATGCCTATTCGTGGAGACGTCAAATATGGTTCTAATAAGGTTAATGAAGACGAGGGTAGAATTCACCTGCACGCATATTCGATAGAATTTGAACACCCTATAAAGCGAGTGCCGATAAAAATCGTCATTCCGCCGCCCAATGAACAAGTATGGAACAAATTTAAAGACCACACTAAGGATTTTCTGATGATATGAAGCAGCAGAAACTCATCGAGGGCATTGATTATTATATAAACGAAGCCGGATTATACGTTTTTACAGAAAAATATCTTCGTGAAAGAGGATATTGCTGTGAAAATGGCTGCAAACATTGCCCTTACGGTTTCAAAAAAACTATTTTAACTACGAAATCTCCGTAAATCACTCTGTCTAAACGTCCATTCGGGCGTTTGCAAACTACCTTCAAAATCTACTGGATACCAAGGACTTAAGTCACGATCATTTGGATTTTTGAGAATGTGCATATCCTGTGCAGGCATATAACTTTGTGCTAATATAAATAATTTCTCACCATTTTCGTTCACTGCCATATCTACTATAATCACGGCATGACCTGGAAAACCACCGTGAATAAAAACGTTTCCAATTTGCATATCATTCATCGGAATTTGCTGCATTTCTTTTGATAGCGAGTATGTACCGGCATAATTAAAAATAGAACGCATATAACGCTTAAAATTTTTGTAGGAATTATCGTTTGTATTTGTTTTAGACGAAAATGAAACTTCATTACCCGAAACAATCGGTTTTTTACCATATCGCCAATCCTCAAAACTCACCTTATCGCCACTCGTATAGTTGAAATGTATTTGTTCAAATTCTTGTAAACCAAAATGATACTCTGCTTTGAGTCGCATAACGGCGTCAGCGCATTGTTGAAGGTCGCGTGTACCTGTATCAATGTTGATGACTGCGGTGTGTGCGTCTTGCTTGTATTTCTTTGCGCCATTATGTAGCATAACTTTCGTACCTTCGGGTTTTAGAGGAAGATGTCTAAGCCAATCTGAGAAAGAGTTTTTGGCTACTTTCGTGCGTTCATAACTCGCCGGAGTAGGAATACGATTGACCAGTGCATTTTTAGGAGAAAACTCGGATAGCCAGCTGTATACATTATGCGTACTTTTATCCGAAACGGACTTTACAGAACGTTTTGAGGGTAGGGGAGAAGTGGCAACGAAAGTCGAGCTTTGACTCGAATTATCGCTATTTTCTTGCGTAGCAACATCGCACGACACGATTGAAATTAGCAAGAAAGTAAATGCGATAAGGATATTAAATTTCAGTAAATTCATATATACAAACGTAGTACAGACGTTTTTGTCTATGTTTAGTGAAAGAAATTAAATAAGATGTCCCATAATGCGAAGTATTTTTTTTGTCTAAGGATTTCAAAGGATTCTTAGACGGAAAAAAGACGAGTATAATGGGACATCTTATTTAATTTCTTTCACTTATATAAATTTGATAATAAAAAATACTAACGCGAAAATATACGTAAATTTGAAACAAAGGTTAGGTATTATGTTAATCTTTTGTGAAAACTTCAAAACGCACACCAAAACCACCCGCCAATACATCTATAAAATAGGCATATAAATTGCATCCAAACTAATTACTTACGAAATACGTTGATATATTTATAGTACCGGGTATCTTTAGCTGCTCTCGGTTCAATCGAGACAAGGCAATAACACGTTTACTTTGTGTATTCACTCATTCACTCATTCAAAATTCACTCATTGAATTTATTATGAAAAAAATAACCATCATCATCGCCGCCATAATTGCTACCTTAGCGATAATTATTTTTTCCGGCTTTCGCCAAAATACCGAACACACTATGTCCACTGATTACGATAATTACGATGCCGAATGGCGTACAATAGACTCCTTGCAGCAACAAGGTCTGCCCAAATCTGCCCTTAAAAAAACCGAAGCCTTGCTCACTCGCGCCAAGTCTGAAAACAACGCACCTCAGACTGTCAAGGCATTGGTTTACTATAATAAATACCAAACTCAACTCGAAGAAGACGGCTACGTAAAGTCGATTTATCGCATGGAACAGGAAGCTGAAAAAGCGGCTTTTCCTGCCCAACCGATACTCCAATCTATGGTCGGTGAAATGTATCAAAACTACCTCATGCAAAACCAGTATCGCATACGAAATCGAACACAAACCATTGGTTTTCAGCAAGATGACGTGCAGACATGGACAGCCGAACAACTCGCCCAAAAAGCCATTGATCTATACAATGCCTCCGTCACACATGAGCGTACACAAGAAGTTAAACTCGACGATTTCAACGCCATTCTTACAGAAGGAAAGTTGACAGAAAAACTCCGCCCCACGCTCTACGATTTCCTCGCGCATCGTGCGATTGATTTCTTTATGAATGAACGAACTTACCTCACTCAACCTGCTTATAAGTTTTACATCGACCAAACGGAAGCCTTCGCATCTGCCAAAACTTTTGCAAAGCATAATTTTGAAACAAAAGATAAAACATCTAATAAATACCTCACCATCTTGCGTTTACAGGAATTAATTAATTTTCATTTAAAAGATAAAACACCCGATGCCCTCATTGATGCCGACCTCAAACGCCTTCAATTTGTGCATCAAAACGCCGTCATGTCCGACAAGGACGACCTCTATTTGAAGGCATTAGAAGATTTACAAAATACCCACAAAAACCATCCTGCCTACACCGAAATCGCGCTTCAAATTGCACAAATTCCCCTCAATCGTGGACGCTCGTACAAGCCCTCGCCCGAAGCCACCAATCAATTTGACATCAAAAAAGCCTACGACATTTTAAAGGCGGCTGCCGAAAAATATCCCGACTCTTATGGTGCAGCACAATGTCGGAATATGATGCGCGACATCACCCAAAAAAGCATCAACATTCAAACGGAAAAAGTCAATCCGATTGATGCGCCTTTTTTGGTCAAATTGAATTATAAAAACACCGAAACCGTCTATATCAAAACCGTAGAAGTCAGCGATAGCGACCTCAAAAAATTTGAAAACAAAGACCGCAACCAAATCGTCCAAATGCTCAACAGCAATAAAACGATTTACGAAAATCGCTACACACTCACCGATGAAGGCGATTACCAAAACCACAGTACAGAATTGAAAGTTGAGGGTTTACCGTCGGGACGATACGCTGTGTTAGTCTCTGAAAATCAGAAGTTTAACGTGGATGGTGATGCGGTAGCTTATTCGTTTTTGAATGTATCGAACATCGCATTTTTGAAGCGAGATAGTCAGGGGACGACTGAATTTTATCTGGTCGATAGAATCACCGGAAAACCATTGGAAGGCGTAAAAGCTGAATTTTTTGCCCAAAATTATGACCGTATGATTCGCAAATATTCCTACTTAGCCGCAGGGCAGGTGGTGAGCGATAAAAATGGTTTTATTCAGAAAAAACATCAAGAGAAAAGAAACCGATACAAAGTGAAATTTACCTACAAGAACGACGCCTTGGATTTGGACGACGATTATTACAGTTACAATAACGAACATAATCCACAAAGCCGAAAAACGACCACTTTCTTTACCGACCGCGCCATTTACCGCCCCGGACAAACGATTTATTTCAAAGGTTTGGTGATGAATATTGATACGGAAAATACGCCTTCAATCGCACCCAATACAGCCGTCACCGTCACCTTCAAAGACGCAAACTATCAGGATGTCGAGACGCTCGAATTACGCACCAATGAATACGGCACCATCAACGGTTCATTCATCGCACCAAGCGCAGGTCTGATGGGACGTATGCAGTTGATGTCCTCTTTGAATGGCAACAAACAAATCCGCGTAGAAGAATACAAACGCCCCAAGTTTGAAGTCAAATTTGACCCTGTAAAAGAAAGCTACCGCATAGGTGATAAAGTTACGGTAAAAGGTAAAGCACAAGCCTACGCCGGCAGCAATGTCGATGGCGCAAAAGTCGTCTATCGTGTGCAGCGTGAGGTGCGTTTTCCGTATTGGGAATGGTGGCGTTGCGGTTGGTACAATCCCTGGCAGCGTCCGGCGACGGAAATCACGAATGGTGAAACCGTGACCGATGCGACAGGTGCGTACAACATCGAATTTGATGCCTTGCCCGACCGCAGTATTCCCGCCGACCAAAAACCGCAATTTACCTACAAAATCACTGCGGATATCACCGACATTACAGGCGAAACACGCAGCACGACCACTCGCGTACAGGTCGGCTACATCGCCCTCAGTGCCGACATCGACGTACCCGAAAAACTCAACCGCGACGACCTCAAAGCCTTCGCCATTTCTACGAAAAACCTCAACGGTGAATTTGAACCTGCAAGCGGTACTATCAAAGTCGAAAAACTCCGTGCACCTACCGAAAATTATATCAAACGTTATTGGGACAGACCTGATAAACAAATCATTCCCGAAGCCGAATTTAAACGCGATTTTCCTTTATACGCTTACGCGAATGAGGACGAAGTTCAAAATTGGAAGGTCGAAAAAAGTGTGATTCAAGATAAATTTGATACGAGTAAAGAGAAGGAATTTTTAATTGATAAAAAACTGAAAAAGAGTGATGTAGGACATTATAAAGTCACTTTTAATACGGCGGATAAATACGGTGAAAAAATTGAAATTATCAAATATTTCGTTTTATATGATTTAAATGAAAAGAAAGTACCTGCGAATGTTGTGGATTTTCATATTCAAGATAAATCAAAAGCCGAACCCGTTGAAACGGTGAATATTTATTTTGGCTCTGCCGAAAAAAATATACACATTTTATACGAAAAAGAATTAGCCAAAAATAATCTAAGTGCCAAGTGGTTTACACCTAATTCTATTCAAAAAGAAAGCATTAATATCGAAGAAAAACATCGCGGTAATATTTTTTATAAATTAAGTTTTGTCAAAAATAATCGCGCTTATACGAGCAATCACACGATAGCCGTTCCGTGGTCAAATAAAGACCTCAATATTGAATACGCTACCTTCCGCGACAAGCTATTGCCCGGACAAGACGAAGAATGGCAAATCAAAATTTCGGGCAGTAAAGGCGATAAAGTCGCTGCCGAAATGCTCGCTTCCATGTACGATGCTTCTTTGGATGTATTTGTGGCGCACAGTTGGCAGGGTGTACCCGGCTACCCCGGCAATGCTGCCCGACAAGGCTGGTCATCCAATAATAATTTTACCCAAAGTCGAGGCAATGTTGCACAAAATTATAATGACAGAACGCAGTATGAAAATACGCAAAATCGGGTGTATCCGGGCTTGAATTGGTTTGGGTTTAGTGCTTATGGATATAGACATGGAGGTGTATTAAATGCAATGTCAGCAGGTGTCGAAATGGAATCAGTGACGATTAGTAGAGCGAGAGGCAAGAGAAAAGCTAAAGCAGCCCGAGCACCAATGGCTGAAAGATCGGCAGACAGTGCTGTGGCATACAGCATAGTAGCGGATGAAGATGAGTTAGTATCACCAAAATCTTCTCCGCCTCCACCACCGCCTCCACCGCCCGGAGAAGAAGCCCCCATCGAAACCGACTTCTCCAACGTAAAAGTCCGCACCAACCTCAACGAAACCGTCTTCTTTTTCCCTGAATTACAGACCGATGCGGAAGGTAGTGTCATCATCAAATTTAAGATGAATGAAGCCCTCACCCGTTGGAAATTTATGGGTTTTGCTCATACGAAAGACTACGAATACGCATTTACAGAAAAAGAAATCGTCACTCAAAAAGAACTAATGGTGATGCCCAATCCACCGCGATTTTTCCGTGAGGGCGATGAAATATATTTTAGTGCCAAAGTCAGCAATCTCTCCGAAAATGACTTGAACGGAACAGCAAAACTCGAACTTTTCAATGCGCTCACGATGCAGCCGATTGATACTGATTTGGGCAATACAAATGCCTCGCAAAATTTCAGTGTCGCGCAAGGACAATCTGCGCCACTCGCGTGGAAACTTGATATTCCCGAAGGCATTATGGCGGTCACATGGCGCGTGGTGGCGAAGGCAGGTAATTTCTCGGATGGCGAAGAAAGCACTCTGCCTGTCCTTACCAATCGCATGCTCGTCACGGAGACGTTGCCCCTACCCGTGCGTGGCAATGAAACCAAGACTTTCACCTTCAAGGCGATGGAAAAAGCCGCCGCTTCCAAGACCCTCACGCACCACAAAATGACCCTTGAATTTACCTCCAATCCGGCGTGGTATGCGGTACAGGCATTGCCTTATTTGATGGAATATCCGCACGATTGCACTGAGCAAATTTTCAGTCGTTTTTATGCGAATAGCTTGGCTTCTTCGGTCGCCGATTCGCATCCGAAAGTACAGCGTGTATTCGAACAATGGCGCAATACGGACGCGATGTTGAGTAATTTATCGAAAAACGAAGAACTCAAAACCGCCCTACTCACCGAAACCCCGTGGGTACTCAATGCCCAAAGCGAGGAGCAACAAAAGAAGCGCATCGGCTTACTTTTCGACCTCAATAAAATGTCGAATGAACAGGATATTGCTTTACAAAAAATGATAGAACGACAGGACGGCAACGGCGGCTTTTCGTGGTTTCCGGGTGGGCGCGATAGTTGGTATATCACGCAGCATATCGTGTCGGGCATGGGGCATCTCGACAAGCTCGGTGTAAAGGCATTGAAAGAAGATAAAAAAGCCAATCAAATGATGACCAAATCCGTTAATTATATTGATAATCGTTTGGCGGAACATTATAATGAAATGAAAAAGAACCTTAAAAAGTACGGCGGCAAATTGGAAGATGACCATTTAGATAGAATGGCGATTCACTACCTTTATACACGTTCTTTTTTCGGAGAAATACCCATTCCCGACGGCACACAAGAAGCCTTTGATTATTATGTTTCACAATCCGAAAAATACTGGACGGATAAGGGGCTGTATTCACAGGGAATGATTGCCCTTTCATTGCATCGAAATAATAAACTCGCAATTCCTGCGAATATTATTAAGTCATTGAAAGAAAGGTCATTAAATAATGAGGAAATGGGCATGTATTGGAAATATAATCGCGGTTATTATTGGTATCAACATCCAATCGAAACACACTCGCTGATGATAGAAGTCTTCCGCGATGTAGCGCAAGACGACCAAGCAGTGGACGACCTAAAAGTGTGGTTGTTGAAAAACAAACAAACCAATCATTGGCGCACCACAAAAGCGACTTCTTCGGCGGTGTATGCCTTGCTGATGTCGGGCAGTAATTGGCTACTTGAAGACGACCCTGTAAAAGTAAAAGTCGGCACAAAAACCATCGACCAAAGCCAACTCAAAACCGAAGCCGGAACGGGGTATTTCAAGACAAGTTGGGACGGAAAGGCAATCGAAAACAGCATGTCGAAAGTCGAAGTCACCAACCCAAATGACGTAGTGGCTTGGGGCGCGATGTACTGGCAATATTTTGAGCAACTCGACAAGATTACGACCTTTGAAGACACGCCCCTCACGCTCAAAAAGCAACTGTTCCGCGAAGAAAATACCGACACCGGACCAGCCATTCGCCCACTCGCTACAGGTACACCCCTCACGCCCGGCGACAAGCTAAAAGTCCGCATCGAACTCCGCGTGGACCGCGACATGGAGTACATCCACATGAAAGATATGCGAGCCGCCGGATTTGAACCCGTCAACGTCCTGAGTCAGTATAAATGGCAAGGCGGTTTGGGCTATTACGAATCGACCCGCGATGCCGCAACGCACTTTTTTATGGAGCGTTTGCCGAAAGGCACTTACGTATTCGAGTACCCGCTACGAGTGCAACATGCCGGCGATTTTTCTAATGGCATTGCAACGATTCAGTGTATGTATGCGCCAGAGTTTACGAGTCATTCGGAGGGAATTAAAGTTCAAGTGCAAGCGTCAAGTTCAAGTTCAAAATAACAAATTATGTTATGCGGATAGGATTTAGGTTTTATGGACTTCGATTCTATCCGCATAAATTTCTATACAACGTGGTTTGGATTCAAATTGCTCAATTATCCAATCCAAGTGAATTTCTAAGATAGAAATGAGTTGGCGAGTAGAGAGATTACCGAGATTAATCTTGATAAGTCGGGCAGGAGTTCCCTCTATGAAATGACTATTTTTGAAATCGCTGTCTTTGGAAATTACGGTGTATTCGTACTCATCTGCATAGACACAAATGTCTTGGTCAGAGCTTGTATCACCATCTAAAATATCATTGACGTGTACCGCTTCGATGTCTTTCGACTCAAAGAAACGCACGACTTTGAAAGCGATATGTACATCACATAATACTTTCATCGTCAGGCAGCTATGCTAATACTTTGTCCCGAAACCAATAATTTTGCATACTCCAAACTCGCCTGAATATCTTCTTTTTCCAACTGAGGATGGTCTTCGAGAATTTCCGCGACCGTCATTTCAGACATCAACATATCCAACACGACCTCAACGGGCCAACGCATCCCACGTATGCAAGGCTTTCCATGACAGATATTGGGGTTGATTGTGATTCGGTTGCTGTATTTCATACGTTTTCTTTTTCCAAAGATAAGGAATTTTAGGTGATTTTGCCATTCCCCTCACAAATTCATAACTTGCAGTATGAAAAACGAAGAATTGATACAACGCATCACCCTCAATCCGGCGATTTGTTTTGGAAAGCCTACGGTTCGCAATATGCGTTATCCGGTGGAGATGATATTAGATTTGCTTTCTGCCGGAATGACGCAGGAAGAAATTTTGGCGGATTATCTGGCATTGGAAGTGGCTGATATTCAAGCGTGTTTGGCGTTTGCTTCTAAATTGATGCGAGTCAATAGCACACACAAAGTCATTGCGGCATGAAGTTTATCGTAGATGCACAATTGCCGGAATTACTCAAAAATTGGCTCAACGAACAGGGACACGATGCCCTCCACACCAACGACTTGCCTGAACGTGAGCGCACTCCCGATATGGAAACTATTGAATTGGCAGAGGAAGAAGATAGAATTGTGATTAGCAAAGACAGTGATTTCTTCAAACATCATCTTGTGACGGGAAAGCCTCGCAGAATTCTTATGATTACGACAGGAAATATTATCAACAAGGTACTCATCTTAAAGATATTGAACGCGACTTTAAACCGATAAATCGGTTTGAAGTTGCGTTTTTTTATTCCACATATTCAAACGATTGATTCGAGTCATTTGCCACGCTAAATTGGTTTAAAGGGTTTGCCAGATGAGGTTGCCGCCTTCGTCTTCGTGTGCTTCGGAAAATTTTAAGCCTGTGAGGTTGTTTTGTTCTACGATGGTCTTGAATTGGTCGGAGATGAAGGTGGACATTTGTAAGGCTCTGCCATGATTCATAATTTTGAATAAATGTGAATCTGCTAACTTTTCAGGGAAGAAAGCGAGCGCATCGGTCATGTAGATTTCTTGTTTTTCTTCGTCAAATTCAAAATCTGACTTGTCGAAATCAATGACTTCTAAAGGTTTGATGTCAAGGATGTTGAGTAGGTAATGTGGTTCGGGGTATATCATTTCGATGAGGGGTTTGTAGGATTTTCGGTATCGCAAGAGTTGAAAGCGTGGGATTTTTTTGTGGATTTGTTTGCGAGTGATTAGGGGGAGCAATTCGACTTTATCGGCGAGTAAGGGTTCGAGGGCTTGTTTGGCTTTTTCGGTGAATATCCAGAATTCTTGTTCCATGAAGGGTAGCCGCCCGATGTCTGCATTTTTGAGATTGCAGATGATGGTAGGGTGAAGGTCTTGTTCGACTGTTTTTTTTGTATATAATTTATTATTGAATAGGTCTATGTAGTAGTTTGTTTCCTCTTCAGAGGCGATGTAGGGGAATGTGGGTTCTTCGTTGGAGGGGCTGAGTTGCCATATTTTCATTTGATTGGATTAAGGCGGTTGAAAGAATACTCTTGATAGGCTTGACCCAATTTTGGATTAATGAGTTACTGTACTTTTTATTTCTTCAAACCATTCATTAAACCCATCAACTTCTGTTCTTTCAGAGTGATTAGAATGATGTAAATCGTAGTTGATATCGTTATCGAAAGCTCCGGTTTTAGGTTTATACGTCATTTTCATTAATGTCGGTACTTCCATATTATGTTTTTCAAATAGTGCTGATGTCTCATTCAAAAAACCTGTGCCTATTTTTAGCAATTGTCGGTTCATACTTGGAGTAGCAGGATCATCCGGTAGAAAATCATTTACTTTATGGGCTTTGGTTATATTACCTTTTATTGAATAGAATACATTATAAAAAATCTCTTTATTTTCCATAGAGGCATATATGTATATACAACCAACCTCTTCTTTGTTTCTCCCAACATATTCGTGGGCGATTTCTACCATCTTGGTAAATAATTGCTGAAATTCAGCGTCAAAATTATTGTTCATAGAAAAACTCTTACAGATTAATGGAGATTTTTAGATAAATATGTAGTAATATACAAATATTTTTGCAATTTTTATACCACTTTTTTATCTAAATTTTCACCTTATATTATCCTGACAATTTTTTGAATATTTAGCTTGAAACTTAAATAGTTATTGATTAATCGTTTTAGAAAACATCTCACCATCAACTGTCCAATTTATATCAAATGATGAGGGTCTTTGTGCATTTCCTGTGTAGTTTACATTAATATCTACGGTTACGTCTTTGCCGGCTGCAAGGTCTCTTGCCCACTGATTTTCAATTTTCTTGAATGAACTAAGATTAACATTTTGGCTCTGCGACACTAAGTTGTCAAGTTCCGGAGAACCTCCAAAACGGTCACCCAGTAAATGTCCGGCATGGTCACCATCTAATTTGCCCGGTGTATTAGCATCATGTTTTAAGCGATCCGTTCTTTCTGTCAATTGCAAGTTATCTGTCTCTACTCGGCTTAGTCTGCCCAATTCATCAGTTTGTCCGGTGTATCCAAATTCACCTGTTTCATACTTTACATTGGGTTTTAAGTTGCCATCGGCGTCGAAAGCATTGTCAACCTTTTTTACGACCACTTCCGGCAATTCATCAGCGGCTTCCTCCGCCGCTTCTCTTGCGGCTCTCTCCGCTGCTTCTTCCGCCGCTTCTTCGGCTGCTTCTTCCGCGGCTTCCTCTGCTGCCTCTCTTGCTGCTTTCTCGGCGGCTTCTTTTGCTGCCCGTTCTGCTGCCTCTCTTGCTGCTTTTTCGGCGGCTTCTTTTGCAGCTTGCTCCAGAGCTTCTGCTGCTGCTTTTCTATACGCGCCTGCGCCGCCGAGAATAGTTAAGGCTACATCCGGTGCAACTTCTCCGACTGCCCTTCCTACGCCTTCAGGATTATCAATAATCCACTGTCCTGCCTCCATCCAGTTATCTCCATCACTTGCCCAGTCCCATGCTCCACTGGCTGCATTGGTCCAATTTTCTCCTTCTTTTGCCCAGTTAAAACCATCGACTGCCATATCTTTTACCCCTGTTGCTACTCCCATCGGGTCTTGATATATTTGGTATGCCAACTCCGGCATACTTGCTGCCCAGTTCACAAGACCTTCTGCAAAACCATCTTTAAGTTTATTATCCCAATCTGTAAATGGGATATCAAAACCTAATGGGCCAACAGGCATATTAAATGCCGCTTGTAGTCCATCAGTTGCTGTATCTTTGAGCCAGCTTCCGGCTTTTGCATACCATGGTCTGTTTGCCTCTGCCTCTTGAGCAGCAGCGAGCGTAGCGTCAAAATGTTCCTGTATTATTTCTGCCTCTCTTTCGAGTCTATCCGCTTCATTTTGAAGCATTTCGGCTTCGTTTTCAAGCCTTTCTACCTCATTATCCAGTTTTTTTACTTCGTTTTCTGCTGCTACTAAATCCAAATAAGCCATTGCCGCAGCAAAAGTGTAATGAATCTTGATAGGTCCGCCAAACATGCACATACAAGTAGAATCGTCTTTTAGTAGTCTAAATGACCCGTGATAAACACCGGGTTGGGGCTTTAACCACATAATGGGGGCTGGCATAGTGCAAACCCTTGCCGGACAGGTTTTGCATGCGCCAAAAGATTTGATATTGTAACCCGGAATTTTGTCTCCCTCTGTTGCTACCGGAACGCCATAGATGTCAGAACTTTTATTGGTCACCGTTAGGCGTGATGGTGTAGCTCCGCTATCGCAGGTCAGCCAAACTCCTTCCGGTATATATTTTTTTTCACTCATAACACCTCTTTTAAAATGCTTTTCTCATTTTGTTGTAAGAAGCCCGGTATAGTGACGGTACTCATACATAGTGACTGCACAGGCAACGAAGAATTATTGAAGGCATATCGCTCTATATATTGCAGTTTGGGGTCTGATTTTGCTCTCAGATTATCACGAGCAGTTTTTACGAATCGTGCAACTCCCGGCTGTTCGTAGTTATCCTCGTCGAGTTTTCCCTCGGCAATAATTTCTATGACATCGGGTATTTGAGATTTTTTCATTTTTTGGGTTTGCAGTATGATGGGCATTTTATCTTTTGCAATAAAAAATTGCTTTTCTCTATAATGTTCTTCAGCGTTTGTTTGGGCAGAGAAACCTGAAAAAAGAGAGACAAAAGGAGGCAAATATCTGATAGAACTTGCAAATCGTTCTTTATCCTCCACCAATTCCGTAATTTTCTCTTCCGTCTCTTTGTTGTACAAATCAGACTTGTGTTTGGTCATTATTTTGTCTTTTATGGATTGCCACTTTGCCCTTATTTCTTCTATATTCACGACATCCTCTATCATGCCTTTTTCCGAAACTGATACTACAATATCCGATTTCAACACTTGCAAATCTTTAGACAATCCATACAAGCCCTTGTTATTTGTTTGTCCGTAATTTGTTGTTTTTAAATGATATCGTTGCTTGCTGTTTTTTTCTTGTAAAAAACAACACTCAATATCGGCTTGTATTGCATTTTTATTTTCTAATGTTCCCAAACGTGAATGTTCCGTTTTGAGGAGTTTATACCGTCGAATCTGCTGTGATTGAATTGAAATATCTGACATAGTGTTTCATTTTATTATTACAAATATTTACCCTTTATTAATCTCCACCTTCGCCCCTTGAATTTGAAATTTACCTTTAGCTACCATCCGCGCTTTACCTGTTTTGAGTAAAGTTTCTTTGGCATTCATATCTAACTTGCCAGAATTTGCTTTGAGGTTAATATTTTTAGAGGATGCTGTGAGCGAAATATCCTTAGTTTGACTATCAATGTTGACATTTTCCTTCCCACTAATATTCACATTCTTCTCCGCAGCACTCACCGAAATATCCTTTGTTTCACTATCAATACTAATATCTTCTTTTGCTGAGATATTAATAATCCCCACACCACCGCTTTCCGGACTCGCCGGACTCGCCTGCATATTGATACTGTTTCCTGCCAATATATTAATGTCCGTAGAAGTCAGCGTCAGTTTATTCGGCGCGGAAATCGTAATTTCTCCATTCCCTGCCATCGTAATTGTATTTCCACTTGGGTCTATGATGTTCACACTTCCATCTGCGTCATTAAGTTCTACTCTGTTGCCGCTTCGGGTTCTTAGAGCTTTAGTATCGTTGCCTGCACTGCCCCAAATAGGCTTCGCATTGCCATGAAAAAGTGAGCCGACCACATAAGGTCTATCCGGATTAGCTTGGTCAAATCCGATATAGACTTCATCCTCCAATTCCGGGGTGAAATACATCCCGCGCCCACCTGCGGCACTGCTCGTGATGACTCGTATCCACGGGGTAAGTTCGCCGGCTGATTGCCATTTAAATTGGGCGCGTACCCTGCCGAGTCCTTCCGGGTCGTGATTTTCTTTGACGACTGCCACCTGCGATTCTGCTTCCGGTTTTACTACGTTTTTATTCATCGGAGGAACAGTGACGGTAATAGGAATTGCTTCAAAAGTATTCCGATAATCCTTATTGGCATCCAA
>ENA-ORXT01003910-ORXT01003910.1-marine-metagenome-genome-assembly--contig:-NODE-3910-length-15864-cov-3.488947_pt1 | contig 15864 bp, 11 predicted proteins | sample MGYA00237868_ERZ511482 | MGnify/ENA metagenome assembly ERZ511482 | reverse complement strand
TAACCCTCAATATGAAAGGGAAAAGTCAAGGTTTGATAAATACTTTCTGCTACTAGTGCCGCTTCAGACTGATTGGAAATATTTTCTAATAAAATAGTGAACTCATCTCCCCCCAAACGAGCCACAGTATCCGTTGGAGCGATCGAATTTTCTAAACGGCGGGCAATTTCAATTAATAACTTATCTCCAATTAAATGCCCTACACTATCATTGACTACTTTAAATCGATCTAAATCCAAAAATAAAACGGCAAATAAATAATTATCTTGATTATGACTTTTCTTCAGCTGTTGTTCTAGACGATCCATAAACAAGGCTCTATTGGGCAAACCTGTTAAAGCGTCATGAAGGGCATCGTGAAGTAACTGTTTCTCCATCGACTTGCGATCGGTAATATCGACAATCTGATTATTAAAGTGCAATGGTTTGCCATCGCCATCTTGAACTACCAACACTTTAAGTAGAGTATCAACTATCCGACCATCTTTAGCAATAAAGCGTTTTTCAATTTGAAAGTCGGTTTCTTTCCCTTGAATCAATAATTGTTCTAGATTGCGGTGGGCTTCCCAATCTTCGGGATGACTTATCTCGGCAAAGGAGACTCCCAACAATTCTGCTTCGGTATATCCCAAGGCATCGCATAAAGCCTGATTAACTCGTTGAAACTTACTTTTGAGACTGCTTATCGCCATTCCAATAGGAGCCATCTCGAAAGTAAGCCTAAATTGCTCTTCGCTTTTTCTCAAGGCTTCTTCTGCATCTCTGCGCTTGGTAATATCTTCAGCAATGCCCACAAAGCGATTTACCTTACCCATCACGTCTCGCACAGGAAAAGCTCTTACCCTAACCCAGCAAATAGATTCATCCGGTCTAATAATCCGATATTCTTCTTCAAAATCGTCCCCTGTCCTAAACTGGGTTTCAATAGTTGCCAGAGCCTTAAAGGAGTCTTCAGGATGAATTGCAAAGAGCCAAGATTGAGGATCTTCATATAAACTTTGACAGCTACGTCCCCAAACCTTTTCGTAAGTTGGACTGATGTAGAGTATTTTGTCTGTCTTCGCAGAAATAACAAAAAAAACCTCGCGAACATTCTCGGCAATTTGCCGAAAACGAGCTTCTCTTTCAGTTAATGCCTGAAATTCTGTTCTCAGCCTTTGATTTTCACTTAATACTTCTTCTACTCGGCTCAAAAGAGAATTTTGCTGTTGCAAAATCCCTGCCATTTCCTGATTAGACATTCAACTGGCTACAGCTACGGTAATTACACCCTTATAATGCCCAAATTATTCTTAAAAACAACAAACATTTGAGAGATAAATAAACTGCACTGTTTTTTGAGTGCAGCTTGCAGTTTATTTATCTCTACCGTTTTGGTTTATTTTGTCTTTCACTGCACCAACAGAATTATCCTCTCAGCGAGCGCCTTTCTTTTCTTCTCAAGTAGCTTACTGCTAGTAGTTTTTTATAGGGAGATACTCTAATTTTTCCTCGTAGATTCTCAAAGACAAGCTCTAATTTTATTGTGGCTTAGATTTATCTTGAGGTACAATTTCTTCTGCTGAATATTTTCGCTTTATGGGTCAATTTACAATGAAATATCTCGATCGCCATGTAATTATCACAGGTGGCTCTAGTGGAATTGGCAAAGCTACGGCTAAGTTGCTAGCGCAACAAGGGGCAAATATTTCTTTGATTGCTCGCGATCGCGCAAAATTAGCCATGGCTCAACAAGAAATCAAAGAAGCTGCCATCAATTCCCAACAGCAGATATTAATATTTGTGGCAGATGTGTCCCAGCAGTCAGAAATAGCAGCTGCAATTCAAAATGCGATCGCCACTTTAGGAACGCCTCAATTACTAATAACATCGGCAGGGATTGCCCATCCTGGTTACTTTAGTGAAATTCCCCTTAAAGTTTTTGAACAAACTATGGCGATCAATTATTTTGGTTCTTTATACGCTGTTAGAGCAGCATTACCAGCGATGGAACTAGAAAAACAAGGAAATATAGTCTTAATCTCTTCTGGTGCGGGTATAGTCGGTATTTATGGCTATACAGCCTATTGTCCTTCTAAATTTGCTCTAAGAGGATTAGCCGAGTCTTTGCGAGGAGAGCTTAAACCAAAAGGAGTAGGAGTAACGATTGTTTATCCCCCTGATACTGATACGCCTCAGTTAGCAGCAGAAAACAAAATAAAACCCCCCGAAACCAAAAAAATTACCGCTACAGCTAAAGCTTGGACAGCTGAAGCCGTAGCCGAAGCAATTGTTCGGGGAGTAGCTCAAGGACGATTTACGATCGCGCCAGGAATAGAGTTAACGGTGTTAAATCGTTTTCACAGCCTAATTGCACCCCTGTTAAATTGGTACTTCGATCGCATCGTCAAACAAGTTAATAATTAATAATTAATAATTAATAAGCATATTTAGCAGTTAGATTTTTATAAAGGAAAATTACTCTTAAAGTCTTTTCTAGTCATAGGCTGCTTGATAATTAACCCTTCTTCTCCTAGTTTTTTAAGCGGTTTTCCTTCAACACTAATCCACACATTTTCACCATCGCTAGAGCTGCTAGCAGTATAAATCACCTGTGCAAGCCTACTAATCATCGAAGAACTACCGCCACCAGAAGCAAATTCTTTCGATAAATTAACGCGAATTCCTGTATCGCCCACCGTGACACCCAATAGCTTAGTCCCTGGAGGAATCGCGGTAGTATGAGCCAAATCTTCGGGAGGATTGGCAAAGAGAGTTTCCAAGGCTGTTTCTAGCACCCGTTCGGACTTGACTGACTTTTGAAAAGTCATGGTGTTGGCAGCTAATTTAATACTGTCGTCTTGAGGGTTGAGCCAATAAACCTCAACTACTTTTTCTTTGGTGATCGGTTTAGGTGCAGTGGGAATGTCATCTTTAACAATGGGAGCAGGTTTAGTTTGAGTAACCTTTTCCTGCTCGTTTAGTGATGATTTTGCCCACCAGGCAGTACCACCTCCTGCCGCCAAGATAAGTCCTGTAATTGCTGCTACCACAGGCAGAGAAAAGCGATTTTTGTTGTTATCCTGCATGGATTATGCTCCTGCTTAAGAGAAATAGGTAAGAAGATATAAGTAAAAAGTCTTTTAAGAGAATTAAACCTTAAAACTGCTTTTATCTCCTTATGAAGACGATTAGGGGTTTTTTGTTTCCAATTTTAAAAAACTGGCCAACTCTATTTTGTCTTCGTCGATCTCTAATTGTAAGATACGAGCTAAAATTCCGTCCTGTTCTAATAAACCTAAATTTAAGCGATCGCCAACTCCAACCGCAAATCCATTTAACAGTCTGGGGGACATAGGACGACCGTTAACCATGCCTTCTGGGTCTATTAAACTAATTTTATTACCCTCAGCCACCTGAATACCTAATTCTAAAGCCATGTTTAATTCTCTAGATCTAGAACTAGGTCTAGAATCTTGGGAATCACTGTTCGACTCAAAATTGCTGACAGGTCGAACTAGCTTTAATTTTACTCCTAAGCGATTGTTGGGTCGCAATTCTAAATTCAAGTCGAGCAGTTGATAGGCAATGTTGGTCGAGCCAGCCTTGCTAACAATTAAGCGGTTAAGAGCTTTTTGTATTTGAGCCAAAACTTGTGGCGATCGCAAAGCTTGATTAAGATCTTCCTCGGTTAAAACCAGCCTAACTGCTCCTTGAAAGGGTTTATTCAAGGACAATCTTAGTTCATCAATACCATTAAGATTTAGTTTGGCTGGGTCAAGATCTAAGGGATCTGTTTCCAACTCTAATGCTTCTATTCTTAGATTGGGCTTGATTCTTGTACCCCTAGTCGCAATTCTGACTTTTTGCAGTTTCCCTTGAGCAACCGAATAATTAGGACTATTATCAATCCTAACTTTTTGTTCTTCCACTCCAATCACCTGGGAGCGAATTTTGCTAGCTACAACAGAATCAACAACTATACCTCCGCTAGCTGCTAGAGATAATAACCCTGATAATATAATTGTCAGAACTTCCATTATTTGCCTATCGTAAATTAAAGAACTTGTCAGCCTGGGTTAACTCGCATCAAAACTTGCCCAAACTCGACTGGCTCGCCATTTTCTACTGATATTTCCATAATTTGCCCTGTCACCTCCCCTTCAATTTCATTCATCAACTTCATGGCTTCGATGATACAGACAGTATCGCCTTTATTGACGCGATCGCCTACTGTGGCAAAAGGATCTTCATCAGGAGCAGGGGCAGAATAGAATGTTCCCACCATCGGCGAAGTTATATCAACCCACTTTTTATCATCTACTGTGGGAGTTGAAGGTGTTTCGGGAGCTACAGTCGCTGCTTCAACTGGAGTTTGTTTGGCTGCAGTGGGGACACTCGCTTCGACAGTTGTTTCAGGCACTGCCGCTGTAGCCACTTGTTGCACTCCAGCCGTTTTGGTTTCCTTACGTACAGTCAATTCAAAATCATCATTTTTGAGAATCAGCTCGGTGATGTCGGTTTGAGAGATCGCCCCTAGCAAGTCACGGAGTTCTTGAAAATTTATAGACACAAACTATATAACCGTAATTCTAGTAATTTTAAAAACTCTCCAAGACACATATTACGTTGCATCTTAGAGATTGGATCGTCAATCTAAACAGAGTAAAAATCAATATTATTAAATATTAATTTTCTCTACCCAAATAAGAGCCATCGCGAGTATCAACCTTGATTTTTTCACCAATGGAAATAAATAAGGGTACCATCACTTGCGCTCCAGTCTCTACGATTGCGGGTTTAGTGCCTCCAGTAGCAGTGTCTCCCTTGACGCCAGGATCGGTATCAGTAATTTCTAAAACTACTGAAGTAGGAAGTTCTACTTCTAAAACTTTCTCGTCCCAAAAAATGACGTTAACTTCCATTTCCTCTTTTAAAAAGCTAATGCGATCGCCTAAGCTCTCTTCGCTCATGCGAGTCTCTTCATAGGTTTCCATATCCATAAAGACCAAATCATCACTGTCTTTATAGGTATATTGCATGGTGCGCTTTTCCAAATTTGCCTGGGGGACAGTCTCGCCAGCGCGGAAGGTTTTTTCCACGGTGTTTCCTAACTGTACGTTCTTGAGTTTTGTCCTTACAAATGCAGAACCTTTTCCTGGTTTTACATGAAGGAACTCTACTACTCGCCAGACAGAGCCATCTAGCTCGACAGTAACCCCTGTGCGAAAGTCATTACTAGAAATCATGAAGCTAAAAATATATGCTTAAAGATCGACATTTAATTGTACCTGATGGAGGGAGGGGTTAAAAGGATGCCCTAAAGGAAGATACGGTGCATAAGAAGAAAACTTGATTAAGCTTAATGCTGCTTAGGTAAAGAAATATTGACAAGATAGATCGAATACTAAGAACATACACCTTAGTAGGTTTGATTATTTCTCTGTCCGCAACGCGCTCAGGATACAATTTATGAACACAAAAAAAAATACACTTTTAAAATCGTATAAGCTCTGGTTGACCAACCAAGCCTTAACTTTTGCAATAACTTTGGTAGTTTTTGGTGCTAGCTTATTTGGCTTTGCACCCCAAGCGTCGGCAATCTTAGCTCAAGGAGATGCAGTTACCGATCCTAGAGCTATTCTTCAGTACTCTTTACCCATAGAAAATAAGCCTGTCAGAAAACTGCAAAAAAGTTTAGAAGATATTTCTAATCAGCTTCGGGGTAAACGATGGAAAAATATCGGCAAAGATCTTAGAGACGCAAATTCTATCTTAGGTTATGGTCGCGATCAGCTTCTAGCAAGCATTCCCGAAGCTCGTCAACCCCAAGCAGAAGTCATAATAGATCGCTTGAGTGAGGGAGTCGAAGAAATTAGAGGAATTATTGATACCAAAGATCGTGAAGGCACATATATCAAAAGAAGAGAATTGCTAGATTTAGTCGGTGATTTGGAACAGTTGATGGTAAAGGGTTATCCTTTTGAAGTTCCAGAAGAATACAGCTATTTACCCCAACTTCTCGGTCGAGCGACCGTAGCAATGGAAACTAATAAAGGCGATCTAACTGTTGTAGTTGATGGCTATAGTGCGCCTATTAATGGTGGTAACTTTATCGATTTGGTAAACCGAGGCTTTTATGATGGCTTAGATTTTAATCGCGCCGAAGATTTCTATATCTTGCAAGCAGGCGATCCACCAGGAGATGCAGAAGGCTTTATTGACCCTAAAACTAAAGAATATCGTTCTATTCCCATAGAAGTATTGGTTAAAGGGGATGAATTACCCGTTTATGGCGAAACTTTAGAAGATTTGGGTCGCTATTTAGATGTACCTGCAATTCCTTTTAATGCCTATGGCGCGATCGCTTTAGCTCGTCCTGCCAACGATCCCAACGGCGGATCTTCACAGTTTTTCTTCTTTAAATTTGATACAGAAATTACGCCTCCTGGCTATAACTTGATGGATGGTCGTTATTCTGTCTTTGGCTATTTAGTTGAAGGTAAAGAAATATTAGAAGAATTGACTGCGGGCGATCGCATTATTTCTGCAAAAGTTATTGATGGAATAGATAACTTGAAAGAACCCAGTTAGTAATTACTAATTACTGATTACTGATTACCATTCGGGGTGGGTAATGCTCACCTCGATAGTTGCACACAGAATAAAAGGCTAAAAGCTAAGAGCTAATGGCTAACCCAACTATTCCATCAAGAACTAAAAGCCACGATAAAAAATGACTGATAAATCGCTTCTGGTTCAGGATTTGGGAGAACATGGTTTATTAGAAAGATTACAGCGTTATTGTCCAGCAGATGTTGTCGGGGATGATGGGGCAATCTTAAGTACCAATCCTGATAAATCTTTGGTAGTGACTACCGATGTCTTGGTAGATGAAGTTCATTTTAGCGATCGCACTACCTCAGCTTATGATGTGGGTTGGCGCGCTACTGCTGCTAACCTCTCAGATTTGGCGGCGATGGGGGCAAGTCCTTTAGGGATAACCGTAGGACTATCTTTGCCTGGAAATAAACCAGTAAGCTGGGTAGAAGAACTTTATCAGGGAATTGATGGTTGTTTGGGTAAGTATTCAACTCCCCTCGTCGGGGGTGATATCTGCCGTTCTCAGGTGGCTACTATCGCTATTACTGCTTTTGGTGAAGTTGATCCCCATAAAGCGATTTTGCGCTCCTCTGCTTGCCCTGGAGACGCTATTGTAGTCACTGGATTGCACGGTTTGTCCCGTGGAGGATTGGAATTGCTGCTTAACCCTAATAAACAAAGCAGTTTAAGTTTAACAACAGAAGAGTGTCAGAGTTTAATTAAAGCCCATCAAAGACCATTACCAAGATTAGATGTTTTAGAATACTTGAAAGGTATTCCCCCAGAAATTACGATCGCAGGAATGGATAGTAGCGATGGATTAGCCGATGCGATCGAGCAAATTTGTAGAAATAGTGATGTGGGCGCAATAATATACGAATCGAGTTTGAATATTTTTTCAGGATTGATTAAATTAGCAGGATTAACTAAAGCCCAAGAGTGGCTACTTTATGGGGGAGAAGATTTTGAACTAGTATTATGTCTTCCTCTAGATTTTGCTTCGGTTTTGGTTGAGCAATTGGGTAAAGATGCAGCTATTGTTGGCAAAATAATTAGGGACAAAGAAATTAAAATAATCGACAACGATAGTTTGAGCAAAGGAACAACATTAAAAATAAACAAAAAGTTCCAGCATTTTTAGCTATGATGATTAATCCTAAAACGTAATTCTCTGGTTGCTTAAGTTAAAAATTGATTTGTAGATTGGCAAAAAACATCAACAATAATACAAAAGCCATTTTGAGAAAAAACCCGTTACCTTGGTAAAAATTCAACTAAAAATGGGAATGCTAATTTTGAAGGAGAAAAAGTTATGGTTGGTTTAATCGCAACCTTTATCGACCTCTCTGTAGGGAATAAATCATTAAATTTGTGATGAATCAACCTAATCAAAGTTCCTTTCAATCTTCACCTGTCTCAATCTCCTCTTTGACTATGGAACAGCGAGATATGTCGAGCAATCTGCCACAGTCTAGGGATAAAACAGGTTTGATTTCAGAAATTCTGCGAATTATTTTGCAAAACCAGCCCAAAGCTAACATTATGCTAGAGTTAGCCCAGAAGCTTGGTAGTCTATTCGAGGCGGAAACCTGTATTATCATTTCTGCCACAGCGAATAAATATAATCAAGTTAACTCTTGGCAACAGGAACAGAATTCGTGGTTGACTCAAAGCAAAATACTCGACCAGTTGGCTAACTTTTCCCTAAATCATCGTGCCGTAGCTTCAATCGATTCAGTTGATGAAGCTATACCTCTGTTAGACCGCGTTTCAAATTTGTTCAAAGAGGTCTTGCCGACAAAAACTTGGCAAGGTATAGCGACTCAAGATCGGCAGCAAACTAATGGCTTAATCTTATTGCTCAAGTCCAACTCTTCTCAATGGACTGAATCTGAACGAGAACTATTAACCCATATTTCAGATTCAATGGCGATCGCCATATCTCAAACTCAACTCCAGCAGCAAACCCACACCAAGTCTAAATACCACTCTTTACTTAAAAATCTTAGTCGAGAAATTAGTCATAGTTCTCGTCCTGATTCGCTATTTAAAACTTGCCTGACCCAAATTTGTAATACGCTACAGCTCGATCGGGGCATGATTTTAATGTTGAAATATCAAAACCCCCTACAGGCTAAAGGCAGACGCAACAGCAGCAGCAAATCCGTTAAAGGTACGGTAGAGATTGCTTGTCAATGGTCAACCAAAGATAAAGATTGTGATTCACCAGACAAACAGTTTTTTAGTTTCAATCACTCAGATCTATGCCAACAAGCATGGCAAAATGCACCTAAACATTTGTGTTTTGAATCTGGCACAACTTTTCCCGATCTCAGTCTGAAAAATGCTGACTTTATTGAATCTTGTGGTTCAGCTTTATTAATGATGCCCTTGATGGGTAAGAAAAGCAGAGAAACATCGCCAGCAGTCGTTTGGGGCTTTTTAGTCTTACAAAATGACTCGCCCTACTATTGGTCAGAAGACGAATTGGACTTGATTGATTGGGTAGCTGTTCAAATCAGTACCGCTATTGTTAATCATCAGACTTTGACCCAAGTGCAGTCAATGGTAGACGATCGCACTGCTCAATTAAAATGGAGTTTAGATGTACAGGCAAAACTGTCAGAAAAGATGCGCCAGCACATCGATCAGCTACAGAAGTTAAATCAGCTAAAAGACGACTTTATGAATAGCATGAGTCATGAGTTGAAAACTCCTCTAACGAGCATGAAAATGGCGATTATGATGCTGCGTCAGGCACAAATTTCCCCTGAAATGCGAGATAAATATCTTAATATTCTCGAACAAGAATGGAATAGAGAGTATGGTTTGATTAAAGATTTATTGACTCTCCAAGAACTAGAGTCGGGAGAGTTGGCTTATAGCCCAGAAGAACTAGATTTGAATCAAACTGTTAGTGATTTGGCTCAATCTTTTACAGAAAAATGGCACTCAGATAAAGGCATTAACATAGAGACTAAAATTTCTGAACCCAATTTAAAAATTAATACCGATGCGGAAAGTTTGACTAATGTTTTGAATGAGCTATTAGTTAATGCTGGTAAATATTCGGCAGCCGACACTACCATTGAACTAACCGTAGAAAATCAAACAACTTTAAAAGGCAAAAACATTATTATTGCGATCGCTAATTATGGCGCAGGAATTACTCCCGAAGAACTGCCTCATATTTTTGATAAGTTTAGGCGAGGTCAGGGAGTAACAGATCGTGCAGTACCAGGAACGGGTCTGGGTCTAGCTTTGGTGCAGTATTTGGTCGAACACCTCAACGGTACTATCGACGTGACTAGCAAGCCTTTAGAGGAAGATTCCGACCTGTTTGTGACTAATTTTGTGCTTAAGTTACCTCAATTTCAACCAATAATTAGTTAATCTAGTTTACAGTTATTTAGTAGTAAGTAATGGCTGCGATCGATCGCGCTGAATAAATTTAATCTTGAAGTCGGTCGATTTTCTAATATTTTTATGAAATTGCATCAAAGCAAAAAGCTCACCAATATAAAACCATCCCGATTATCTCAAGGAAGCTACTCTTATTCACCATTTTTTCGTCAATATAAAACATTTGGGATTGCCTTTAAACTAATTTTTTCGCTGTGGTGGAATAAAAAAACTGGTAACAATACTCCCCAAAAAAGGCATCGCATCGCCAAATGGTTGGTCAGAAATATTTTGGAATTAGGACCAACTTTTATTAAAATTGGTCAGGCTTTATCTACTCGTGCTGATTTGATTCCCATTGAATATATTGAAGAATTCAGCCAGCTACAGGATCGTGTACCGCCTTTTGATTCTAATTTGGCGATCGCTGTAATTGAGCAGGAATTAGGCAAGCCAATTTCAGTTTTATTTGCCGAATTTAATCCTACTCCCATTGCAGCAGCTAGTTTAGGTCAAGTACACAAAGCCAGACTCCACACAGGGGAAGATGTGGTGATTAAGGTACAACGTCCTGGTTTAGCTAAGTTGTTTAACCTCGATTTTGAGATTTTGCATCGTTTGGTAAGATGGCTAAATCGTCTGATTAAAGATATTAGAAAATTCAATTTAGAATTAATTTATCGCGAGTTTTTTGAGCTGTTATATTTAGAAATTGACTATGTTCACGAAGGTAAAAATGCCGATCGCTTTCGAGAAAACTTTCAAGGGTATCAAAGAGTCACCGTACCAAAAGTTTATTGGCAGTATACTACCTCCAAAATTTTAGCTTTAGAATATTTACCAGGTATAAAGATAGATGACCGTCTGACTTTAGAAGCGAATAGAATTGATACTCAAGAAGTAATTCAATTAGGTATTACCTGCTATTTAAAACAGCTCTTAGAAGACGGCTTTTTTCAGTCCGATCCTCATCCAGGGAATATGGCTATCAGCCAAAGAGGAGATATTATTTTTTACGATTTTGGCACTATGGCAGAGGTCAAAACCATTGCTAAAGACCAGATGATTAAAACCTTTTTTGCTGTTTTAAAAAATGATTCTGATGAAGTGGTAGAGACTCTAATATACATGGGTTTGATTGAGCCTGTAGCAGATATGACTCCTGTAAAGCGCATGGTTGCTTTTATGATGGAAGAGTTTCGCGACAAGCCTGTAGACGTTAGAGCTTTTGAACAAATCACCGACGAAATATATTCGATCTTTGAACAGCAGCCATTTCGTCTTCCGCCACAAATGACTTTTATCGTCAAATCTTTGACTACCCTAGATGGTATTGCCCGCGCCCTCGATCCTCAATATAATTTACTGGCTGCTGCCCAGCCTTTTTTGAAACAAATTGCTTTTTCTCAACAACAAGGCAATATGTTGAGCATTGTGGCAAGACAAACTAAAGACTTTATTCAATATAAATTTAAGCAGCCAAATCGCACCCAGTTATCGATAATGCGCCTCGAATCTCGCTTAGATTTAGGTGAATTGCAGGTGAAAGTCAAAGCAGTTGAAAGCGAACGTTCTTTAAAACAAATCCAGTTAGGAATTAAAAGTTTAATTTATACTTGCCTATCAGGATTTACCCTATTATCAGGCTCAGTACTGTTGGTTGGTCAGCTAAAGGGAGTTGCGATCGCCCTATTTTGTTTTGCTACCTTTTGGTTTATTTTATTACTTCGTTCTCTAACAAATATGGCAATGATCGAGAAGATGTATAAGATGACTCAAAAATAAATTATTTACTAGACTTCATTTATTTTGAACCAACCATCATCTATATCAACTTTGAAAAAAATTCCAAGTTTTTTAAAGAAGAGATGAAGATGAACAGTTTTAGGACAAGTTACTATGAACAAGCCCAAATCGCTGATTGGTTGTGAAATAATGAGTTTAAGACTAGATATTCATTATTATTTACCAATCTTGAAGGGTGCGTTCGTACATGACGCACTTTTTTTTTGCTGATTTTTTAGTATCAGACGATAAATGTATCGAGTAAAATAATCTTTAGGTAAAAAAACGACACAATTGAATTTTTCAAACTCTGGTGTAGACTAAGGGCGAATATACTATCCCCCAAGATGAATTTTGAAGAATCGCTCTAGCTATTGGCAGCTTATTCCTTTCATTCTTCCCCAAAGTAAAACGATCTCTCTGGCTTTTATATGTACTCTCTTATTTACTGCTCAATGGCCGATTCAGGCATGGCTAGCAGGGGAATTGACTGAGTATATTGGCAAAGGGGATACGAACAGCATCGCCAGACTAGCGGGGTTAGCAGCAGCTGTATTTATTGGCAAAGGCATTGTTCAATATGGGCAAGATTCTTTGATGGCAAAAGCGGCTTTAACGATCGCTTTGAACGTACGTAAGATCGTTTATGGTCATCTGCAAAGGCTAAGTTTGAATTATTTTGAGGTGGCTAAAACAGGAGATCTTACATATCGCTTAACAGAAGACATCGATCGCATTGGGGAAGTAGTCAATCAATTTTTTCATGATTTTGTCCCCTGTATTTTACAGCTAATCGTAGTCTTGGGGTATATGCTCTGGCTTAACTGGCAGTTGACTATAGCCACCTTGATTTTGGCTCCCTTTATGGCGATAATTATCGGTGCATTTGGGGAAAAGCTTTTACAGTATTCACGACGTAGTCAAAATCGCATTTCTAATTTATCGGCTTTGCTAACCGAAGTATTGGGAGGAATTCGTTTAGTCCAGGCTTTTGCCGCCGAAGATTATGAATTGGAACGTTTTACCATTGAAGCAGAAGGAAATCGTCAAGCTAAATACAGATCGGAAAAAGCTAAGGCATTTCAATTTGTAGTAGTCGGTTTTTTGCTAGTGATGAGTGTCGTATCCATCTTTTTCTTGGGTGCTTGGCAAATCTCGCAGAATAACCTAACAGGAAAAGACTTTGTTAGTTATCTAGCAGGAGTAGCACTATTAATCGATCCTATTACTCACACAACCAGCAACTACAATAGCTTCAAAGAAGGGCAGGCTTCGGCAGATAAAATATTTGAACTACTAGCAATTGAGCCAGCCGTAATTGAACAAGAAAATGCGATCGCTTTACAAGGAGTTCTAGGAAAAGTTGAATACGATTCAGTTAGCTTTAGCTATATTCCTGGCACACCCGTAATCAATAAGCTTAGTTTGATTGCCAACCCTGGGGAAACCATTGCTTTAGTTGGCTCATCTGGTGCGGGTAAAACTACTTTAGTTAATCTTTTACCTCGTTTTTACAATGCTAATAGCGGCAAAATACTAATTGATAAAGTTAATATTGCTGATGTTACGCTAAAAAGCTTACGACAGCAAATAGGAATTGTGCCTCAAGAAACAACTCTCTTTTCTGGCACGATTGCTCAAAATATTGCCTTTGGTAGAACTAGCTTCGATCTCAAAGATGTAGAATCAGCAGCTAAAATTGCTAATGCTCATCAGTTTATTAGCGAACTGTCTCAAGGCTATTTTTCTTATGTAGGAGAAAGAGGAGTAAATCTGTCAGGGGGACAGAAACAAAGAATTGCGATCGCCCGTGCTATTCTACTCGATCCCCGCATCTTAATCTTAGATGAAGCAACTTCAGCCTTAGACTCAGAATCAGAAGCTTTAGTACAGGAAGCTCTAGAAAGAATTATGCAAGATCGTACCGTCTTTGTAATTGCTCATCGTTTAGCTACAGTGCGCCGAGCAGATCGTATTCTCGTATTAGAAAAAGGACAAATAGTCGAATCAGGTAATCATCAAGAATTAATCGATAAAAACGGCGTTTATGCTAGTTTTTATACCAGACAGTTTAAAGAAGATTAATATCCTCGTGCCTCAGCTTGTGCTTGTTGAAAAGACCTGACCTATGATATTCAACATAGTTTTACGCTTTCTCAAAGCTCATTATGTAAAAGCTACTTATGAAATAAAAAGTGGGTCGCCTGGGATTCGAACCCAGAGCAAATCGGTTAAAAGCCGAGTACTCTACCATTGAGCTAGCGACCCTTGAAAACATTGGCTGTTTGCCTTTTGTTCTCACGGACATTCATCATAACACGGCTTTTAAAAAAAATCACTGTTTTATAAATTTAAGGTTTTTTCCTTTGCTTTGACTGCTTTTTGCAGTGCGATCGGCAGCCAAGAATAGTATTGAGGATATACGGGTAATCTAGGTTTGATAGTCCATCCAGCAGGCTGCACAATTTTTGATAGAGAATTATAAGTCGGATGGGGATAATCAGGATTAACTTCATCTATCGGGCTAATTCCACCTAAGTCAGTTGCCCCAGCAGCCAAACAATCTAGTAAGAAATTGGAGTCTGATACTAAATTGGGTGGTATTTGAATAGAAATGTTTTCAGGTAAAATTCTTTTTGCTTGAGCGATAATGCCTGGTAACAAATTAGGATCGAATGTAGGAATTTCAGCCTCTTGACTGCTCCCTGTACTGTGAGGTTGAAGGATTACCTCTTGAATATGTCCCCAACGTTGCTGAATTAAAGCGATCGCCTTTAAAGATTCTTCTATATCCGAGTCTGTTTCGCCAATACCCAGAAGTAAACCTGTAGTGAAAGGGATTTTCAACTTTCCAGCCCATTCCAACTGCTCCAAACGCAATTTTGGCTGCTTGCTGGGGGCATGCTTATGTACTGTCTTCATGAATTTGGGATTAATTTGTTCTAGCATTAGCCCCATAGATACATTTACTGTTTTCAACAGCTTCATCTCCGACCAGCTTAATATGCCTGCATTGGTATGGGGTAGAAAATTCAAAGACAAAGACAAACGGCAAATATCATAAATTTTTGTAAACCATTTTTCTCTACTATTAGATGCAAGATTTATTTCTCCGCTTAAAACCAGAATTTCCGCAATTGATTTTGAATCAAGCTCTTGTAAAACTTTTTCAAAATATTGAAGTGTTCTAGATTCGCCTTTTTCCTGGTCTATACGAAAGTTGCAGTAACTACATCGATTAAAACATTCATAGGTAGGGACTATTGTATGGGCTGGACTGTAAGTAATAACTGGGTTCATCTAGTATTATAGGATTTACTTATAGTTAATATAAGAAAATATTTCATCAAAAAGGTACACAAAACTAAAAACTGTCCTATACTAATTACATAGACAAGAGAGACACATTATTATCTCGTCTCCCACAGTCTAGTTCTGGCAACAGAACGAACCTTGAAAACTAAATAACGCAATTATATAACACATGACTACTACTTTACAAACACGCGAAACTCGCGGTGCTTGGGAGAATTTCTGTCAGTGGATTACAAGTACTAACAACCGCATTTATGTCGGTTGGTTTGGTGTCTTGATGATTCCTACACTTCTTGCAGCAACCACTTGTTTCTTAATCGCATTCGTTGCAGCACCTCCAGTTGACATCGACGGAATCCGTGAGCCTGTAGCAGGTTCATTGATCTACGGAAACAACATCATCTCTGGTGCAGTAGTACCTAGTTCCAACGCAATTGGTCTTCACTTCTATCCCATTTGGGAAGCAGCTTCTCTTGATGAGTGGTTGTACAACGGTGGCCCTTACCAATTGATTATTTTCCACTTCTTGATCGGAGTATTTTCATACCTTGGTCGTCAGTGGGAACTATCATACCGTCTAGGTATGCGCCCTTGGATCTGTGTAGCTTACTCAGCTCCAGTATCAGCAGCAACAGCAGTATTCTTAATCTACCCATTAGGACAAGGTTCCTTCTCCGATGGTATGCCTTTAGGAATATCTGGTACATTCAACTTCATGTTGGTATTCCAAGCAGAACACAACATCTTGATGCACCCCTTCCACATGTTGGGAGTAGCAGG
>ENA-ORXT01003906-ORXT01003906.1-marine-metagenome-genome-assembly--contig:-NODE-3906-length-15872-cov-4.683318_pt1 | contig 15872 bp, 16 predicted proteins | sample MGYA00237868_ERZ511482 | MGnify/ENA metagenome assembly ERZ511482 | reverse complement strand
CGAAATAAAAGAGCTTATCGGGAATGATGGATCCACCGATGCGGGCACCGGCGATGTAAGAACGGAAGTCGGCAAATTTCGCCCCGTCGAGGTCGCCGCGTACGAGGCTCTGGTCACGGTAGAAACCGTAAACGGAAGCTTCGGTGTTGTTGCCGCCGGAACGGGTGATGGCGTTGATACTACCGCCGCCGAAACCACCCTGGGTCACGTCAAACGGTGCCAGGTTAACCTGGAAAGACTCGATGGCATCGACGGAGATCGGAGATACGCCCGTCTGACCGCCGTTGGTGCCGGAACCGGCCAGGCCGAAGACATCGTTAGATACCGCGCCGTCGATGAAGATGGCGTTGTAGCGGCTGTTGACGCCACCGAAGCTCAGGGCCAGACCGTCGTTGCCCTCGCGGGTGGTGGACTGGGGCGTAAGCCGGGTAAAGTCGCCGATGGAGCGGCTAACGGCCGGCAGTGCCTGAATGGCTTCCTGACCTACGTTGGTTTCCTGACCCGTAGCGTTACCGTTGAAGATGTCGGAGCGGCTGGAAACCACCTCGATTCCCGTCAGCTCAACCGCACCCGTTCCCATCTTCTTGGTGAACTGGAACGCCTGACCCAACTGCAGGTAAACGCCGTCTTGCACGATCGGCTGATAGCCGACGTAAGTGGTCGTGATGATGTAAGGGCCACCAACGCGCATGCCGGGAATACGGAAGAAACCATCGACGTCGGTAACGTTACCGTAAGTGGAGCCGGAAGGCGTGTGAACCGCCTGAACGGTCGCGCCGATCAGTGCCTCACCGGTGGTCTGATCGGTCAGCTTTCCGAAAATGGAAGCCGTCGTAACACCCTGGGCGGACACGCTCAGCGACGTGACCAGCAACAATGCTACGGTTAGAAATTGCGTAAAGATCCTCATGTAGGAGAAATTTGGATTAGTTGATTAAACCTCGGGGCCTGGTTATCACATGCCCTTTTTCGGCCGCAAAGGTCTATCCGAATCACCTATCCGGCGTTAACTGAAAGTTAAGTATTAACTATCAGTTAATTGCTGCACCTTCTCCTAATGCTGACAATGTTTAGTCCTGACGGGCAAAAACCCGCTTTAGCAAGTTAGTATTCCGCATAGCCGGGGTCCGGCGCAATTCGGTTTCCTTTACTTCCACCAAACCAAACAATCCTTCCAATGCCCGATCGGTGACGTAGGCATCGAGTTCCGGGTTGGTTTTTTTGACGAAGGGAATGCGGTTGTAAGCCGTCACCACTTTGTTCCAGTATTCGTTGGCGTTCACCTCATCGAGGCTGGCGCGAATAATGGGCTGGAATTCAGCCGCTAGTGGGTTGGTGGTGCTGCTTTGCAGGTAACGGGTAGCGGCGTCTTGCTCGCCCATCAGCAGGTTCATGGCGTCCTTGATGGTCAACCCCTTGATGGCGTCGACAAAGATCGGGCCGGCCTTGGTGGCGGCGAGCTCGGCGGCTCGGTTGACGCGCTCGGTCATATCCTGCTCGACGTTGCCGAAACCCGGCAGGCCGGATACCTTATTGATTACGGTCCGTGCTTCCTCGGGCAGAAATATTTTATATGGGCTAGCGTAGTAGCCGTCTTCGGCGCTCAGCGAGGTGACGGCTTTACTGACGCCCTGGTTGAGGGCTTCTTTCAGTCCTTCGCCGATCTCGTCTTGTGAGAGCGGGTTGCCGCCGCTGAGTACCTCGTCGGCCTTGTCGGAGGCCTGCTTCAGTAGTTTACCGAACTGCGCCTGGGCGGGCGCGGCGAATAAAAGAGCGGCGAGGAGGAAGAAAGAGTAGACGATACGCATGGTAATAGTGCTTTTGTTCAGGCAAAGGAACGGTGGCGGTGTATATATGGATGCAACGGGACCGTTAAGTTTTGCCTAAAAGGCCGTGCGGTAGCGACTTCCCACTTCAATACTTCCCACTTGAAAAGGGCGGGGCCGCGGGAATGCATGGCCGGTTTTTCAAAAAGCCTCGTTGCCGACATCTACCGCGGGGGAAATATCCGAACAACGTCCGCTTTTCCCTGTCCTAACATAAAAACCAACGCATGAGCCACGCGGAAGCCATATTATACCAGATCGCCGAGTGGGTAAAGCTCGGCGTCGAGGCCGTTGGTATTCTTGCCGTCGCTTACGGCATCGTTTTTTCGCTGGTGTGCTACGGGCGGCACCTGTTCGGCAGTTCCGACGTCAATTACCTGCCGCTGCGGCGCAGTCTGGCCCGCTACCTCATTGTCGCCCTGGAATTCCAGCTGGCGGCCGACATTCTCGCCACGGCCATCGCGCCAGGCTGGGACGAGATCGGCCAGCTCGCCGCCGTCGCCGCTATCCGCACCGTACTCAACTACTTCCTGGAAAAGGAAATTCGGGAGACGGGCCCGGAGCGGATGCCGGCACCGGATGAAAGCTAGTTCGTTAGTGTGTTAGATCGTTAGACCGTTAGAAACAAGGGTTTCTAACGGTCTAACGATCTAACTTCTAACGAACTAACGGTCTAACTTCTAACGAACTAACGGTCTGACTTCCAACACACTAACGGCCTACTCCGTCCCCTCCGCAATCAACCCACTCATCCGCCGGTACAACGCCGCGTATTCCGGATGCTCCGCCAGCAGCTGCAAATGCCGCGCCATTGTCGCTTCGTCCCCCCGTGCCGCCGCGCCGGTTTGGGTCAGCCGCGGCGCGGTGCCGTCCTGTTTGGCGGCCGTATTGCGGATGATGGGTAACAGCGTCTCGAAGGGAATTCCACTTTCGGTGCATAGCTCGTGGCTGATCTCGTATAGCCAGGTGACGAAGTTGTTGCTGAATACGGCGGCGAGGTGGAGCTTCGACCGCTGATCATCATCCAGGTGGTAGGTGAGGTCCGACAGTTCCCGCGCCAATTCCCCCAGCACCCGCGTAAGCGCCGCATCCGTACCGTGATACACCAGCGGCAAATTTCGCCAATCCGTCACCGGTTCCCCCGCCCGCAAACTGCGGATGGGCCACAGCGCTCCCCGGTTGGGAAAGATGCTGCTGATCATCACCACCGGCGTCGCGCCGCTCGTGTGTATCACCGGCGTGGTGGGCTCGATGTGCAGGGAGAGTTCCGCCGAAACACGGTTGATGGCATCGTCCGGCACCGCCAGAATGACCATCGCCGGGCTTTTGACTATTTCCTCCAGGGCCAGCACCCGCACCGGCCACTCCGCCACCCGCGCCGGATCGCGGCTCACCAGCGCGACGTCTTTTCCCACCGTCTGCAGCACGGCGCACAGGTGCCAGGCGAGGTGGCCGGCACCGATGACGATGTATTCCTTCATGCGGCGAAGGTACGAGTAGTCACAATATGCTAGTTTTGTGCTCCATTTCAAACCAGGGGGTAAAGTACTTTGCTTCACCTACCATTTACCACCCGCCTCCCATGTCCATCAAACTCACTGAATACTCCCACGGCGCCGGTTGCGGCTGCAAAATCGCTCCCGCCGTGCTCGATACCATTCTGGCGCAAACCGCTAAAGGACCGGATTTTCCCAACCTGCTGGTGGGTAACAACGAGCGGGATGACGCGGCGGTCTACGATCTGGGCGACGGAACGGCCGTCATCAGCACCACCGATTTTTTCATGCCCATCGTAGACGATCCGCTGACTTTCGGGCGCATCGCGGCGACGAACGCCATTTCCGACGTCTACGCCATGGGCGGCACGCCGATGATGGCCATCGCCATTCTTGGCTGGCCGATCGACAAGCTGCCGCCGGAGGTGGCCGGGCTGGTGGTAGAGGGCGGTCGGCAGGCCTGCGCCGACGCCGGCATCCCACTGGCCGGGGGGCACAGCATCGACAGCCCGGAGCCGATCTTCGGTCTGGCCGTCAACGGCCGCGTCCGGGTCGCGCACCTGAAGAAGAACGGCGGCGCAAGGGTGGGGGACCAGCTCTTCCTCACCAAGCCCATCGGCGTCGGCATTCTGAGCACCGCCCAGAAGAAGAAGAAACTGAAGCCGGCGCACGCCCACCTGGCCGCCGAACAGATGGTACGCCTCAACAAGGTCGGCGTGACCCTGGCCACGCTCGATTACGTGCACGCGATGACGGACGTGACCGGCTTCGGCCTGCTAGGCCACCTGACCGAGATGTGCCGGGCCAGCGATACCACCGCCGCCGTCCGCCTGGCCGACGTGCCACTGATCGACGCCGGCATCCTCGATCACTACCTGGCGGAAGGCTGCATCCCCGGCGGCACGAAACGGAACTGGGCCAGCTACGGCCACCATGTCCACCTTACCAATGACCGCCAAAAGTGGCTGCTGGCCGACCCACAGACCAGCGGCGGCCTGCTTTGCGCCGTCGCCCCCGACCGCGCGGCGGACTTCGTAAAGATATGCGCGGAGAACGGACACCCGGTAAGGGCCCTCGGTGAAATGGGGAAAGGACAGGGTGAACGGCTGGTGAACGTGGTGTAGCCTTTAGATTGGAATACTACGGGTGGTGCATAAACTATTTGCTTGTAAATGCAACCAACACTAAAATCAAGATGTTAATTTGAAATTACCTGAATGTTAACTCAATGTAAACTGGTCTTCGGCCGTTATTGCTTGAGCAAATACGCACGACTTTCAAAATTACATCATCATGGCAAACAAATTGCATAAAGAAAAACAGCGCTACACCGATAAAATGGTGTTCGGAATGCTGGGAGCGGGCGTGCTTTTGGTGCTTGCGGGCGTGTGTAAAGCGGCCGTTTCGGACAGCTTCAACCCCCTGCACTTCAGCCTTCTCCTTACCGTAGCGGCCGGTCTGTCGGGCTGGATGTACTGGCTGTTCCGCTTGCGGCTATCGGTTAAGATAACGGACAAATCCATCAAGTACAAGATGGCGCCGCTGCACGGCTCTAGCCGAAAAATTCCGTGGTCGGAAGTAGAAGATTGCACGATTGTACAGACGCCGAAGATCGGTCAATGGCACGGCGGTAACCTGACGTACGGTGCGGAAAGCCACTACTCGCTGTCCGGTCGCAACGGGCTCTCGGTCAAAACGCGCGACGGCCGGAAGTACTTCATCGGTTGCCGCGACGTGGAGGGGCTGAAAGATGCACTTTCCACCTTTTCCTCCAAACAGGTGAGCGCTTAGCTCGGGGCGGTAGAATCACCTTGAGCGGCCGGTGGGCGGTAAGTGGTGTAAAGGGTTGAACAAAGTCCGCCGGTTCCGTCTTATGCCAACAGACCAACAGACCAACAGACCAACAGACCAATAGTCCAACAGACCAATAGTCCACAAGCCCAACCCATGACCCCCGTCCTCTCCCTCGCCCAACTCCCCGCCGGCCACAGCCACCAGATCGATCACGCCGGAACGAAAGTTTTACTGACCAACGTCGACGGTGAAGTGTACGCCGTGGAGAGCAAGTGCAGCCATTTCGGTTTGCCCCTGGAAAACGCGGCTTTATGCGGCCACCGGCTGCGGTGCCCGTTTCACCACGCCTGCTTCGACGTGCGCGACGGCAAGCAACTGGAAGCGCCGGGAATGGACGGGATTGCCACCTTCAACACCGAGGTTCGGGACGGAATGATTCATGTGGCGGACGGAGCCAACGAGGCAACTCAACCTTCCGTGGCACCCGCGTCCCCGCCCAAATACGACACCTACTTTGATTACGCCATCGTCGGCGGCGGCATCGCCGCGGCCAACGCCGTGGAAGGAATCCGGGAGCATGACAAAGACGGCTCTATCGTGCTGCTGACCCGCGAAGACCTGCCGCCGTACGATCGTACGCACGTTAGTAAAGCGTTGCTCTCCGGCGCAAAAGACGTGGCTGATCTGCCCGTGCGTTCCGAGCAATATTACGCCGACAATGGCGTGACGCTGATGGAAAATACCGTTGTGTCAGAGGTGAACGTGGAGAAGAATACGATCAGCATTCTGGGCGGTAGCATCCTGACTTATAAGAAGGTCTTGCTGGCTACCGGCGGCACGCCCCGCCAACTCGACATTCCCGGCGGCGCGCTGCACGAGGTTCACCTGATGCGCCGCGCTTCTGATAGTGAACGGGTGCGCGAGAAGGTGAACGAGGGGACGAAAGTCGTCATCGTCGGCGGTAGTTTCATCGGCCTCGAGGCGGCAATGAGCCTCGGTAAGCAAGGTGGCGATATTACGGTTGTTACACCGGAAGAAACGCTGTTTAAAGGCCCCTTCGGCAAAAAGGTGGGCGATTACATACAAAGTTTGCATGAGGCCGCCGGCGTCACTTTTCAACTCGGGCGCAAGGTGGAAAAGATCATCGGAGAGCGAAAAGTGAGCGGCGTTCAACTCGATAACGGCGACGAACTGCCCGCTGATATAATCGTCGTCGGCATCGGCGTCGAGCCGGAAACCGGCTACCTCGTAGGTTTGGCCGCCAACGACGACGGTGGTTTGAACGTCAATAACCACCTGGCCGCCAACGTGGCTGACGTTTGGGTGGCCGGCGACATTGCCCGCTACCCGGATCGCGAGGGTGCCGCCCGCATCGAACACTGGAAGGTGGCCGCTCAGCAAGGAAAGGTCGCGGGGCGCAACATGGCCGGCGCCGATGAAGCCTACACGATGGTGCCCTTTTTCTGGAGCAACCAGCAGGGCGTCAACATCCGCTACGTCGGCCACGCCACGGACTACGACGAGATCGTTTTCGACGGCACGCCGGGTGAGGGGCCATTCATCGCCTTTTACCGCAAGGGCGAACACGTGCAGGCGGCTCTGGGCGTTAAACGCGACGCCGACGTGGCCGCCATCGGTGAGCTGATGAACGCCGGCAAAATGCCGGATAACAACGCCCTGACTTCCGCGAACTGGCGCGGGTTACTTTAGTCGGTCATACCCAACCGGTTGACTTGAATAAGGACGTAGACTTCTGGGCGGGGCCGCGGGTGCAAGGGAATGGGAAAGAACGAATAATCAGCTACCGTTACTACGGTACTAGCCAGGTGAACGTCCATTCTTCCGCTTCCCCCCGTTCGGCCAGTAATCGCCGATGGCCATCCCGGCTCAATTGCAATACTTCCGCCCTGGTGATGCGGGTGGAAAGTATGCCGAAATGGCCGGCGGCGTAATCCGTTTCCCTGGTGTCACGCTGGTTCCAGTCCTTTGGAAGACCATCCGTGGCTTCTTTTTGTGGGCGACCGGGCGCGGCGAGCGTAGCGTAAGATTTACGGGAGTGCTTAGGAAGTTGGTCAAACCGCTCTTTAGCCAAATTTTCGGGAAGCCAGTCCGTAGGCCCGCTGCAGTTCAATTGTATTTTCTTTTTTGGATCCCAGAAAGTCCAGGACATGACCCGGCTGCCATTGGTTAGATCGTCTGCTTTATTTGATCGCCGATCCGTATAGCCGAGTAATTCTCCGCTGACTTTCAATACCTTACGAAGGACGATGGTACGCGTGCGGGGTTCGCCATCTGCCGTGACCGTTGCCACGACGGGAGTGGAGAAGGCACATTTTGGGTCACTTTGTCCCCGGTGAAGTAATTTCCAGGCGGACTCCCACAGGTCATTTTGGGTGATCTCAGGCATCTTTTCGGGTAGAAAGGAAAATCTTTCGAAAAAGTTGAAAAAAATTATAATTGGTTTGTTGCCAGCGGTTTGGGGTGAATTTGGCCATTTTTTCAAAAGGCCACGAAATTATAGTTGGTAAGACAACTGTTTTGCTGTAATTTAATGGCTATGACGCAGCCGGCAAATGACCGCGGATGTAACTAAATTTCGGAAGGGCCGTCATAATGGCGTCTTTCGGAAGTAACGAACGTTAAAAACGCTGCTTCCGATCATAGAACAAGAGACAGGTTTTCATGATATGAATATGGGTTTTAGGTGTTTTTCAGGAGGGTCCGGACATTGTCCGGACCCTCTTTTTAATGGATGGGGTTACCGCAACAACGGCTTCCCCACCGTCGTTACCTTTGCCTCTCGCCTATGAAACCGACCGACCTACTGATTCTACTTTCCTGTTGCCTGTTTTCCGCGCTTTTGGCCGTGACCGGTGTTTACCTGTTTTTGGCTCCCGCAACCGTGACCGCGCCCGATTACGGCGTTGAGGCTGCCCTTGTTAATCCGCGTTTGGAAGAACTTCGACTGCGCACCTTTGCCAGTAGTTCCCCGACTGACTTCATTTCCGCCGCCGAGCAGGTGACGCCGGCCGTGGTGTTCATTCGTTGCTTCGGACAGCGCACCAGTCGGATGGAACCGAACGTGGAGAGCACTTCCTCCGGCTCTGGCGTGATCATCGATGCGGACGGGCTGATTGCCACCAACAACCACGTGATCAAAGGGGCGGATCGCATCCGTGTATTGCTGGAAGACAAGCGGGAGTTCGACGCCGAGGTGATCGGGGTAGACGAAAGCACTGATTTAGCTCTGCTCCGCATCCGACCCAACGCCAGGCTGCCGAGCCTGGTCTTCGGTAATTCGGACAGCCTGCGCGTAGGAGAATGGGTACTGGCGGTCGGTAATCCTTTCAGTCTCAACTCCACCGTAACGGCCGGCATCGTTTCGGCGAAGGGCCGCAGCATCGACGTGCTGGAAGCTACCGACCGTATCGAGAGCTTCATCCAGACCGATGCGGCCGTCAACCCCGGAAATTCCGGCGGCGCGCTGGTCAACACCAACGGCGAACTGATCGGCATCAATACGGCCATTCTGACCAACAGCGGGCGGCACGAGGGTTTTGCCTTCGCCATTCCCGGTAACCTCGCCGGGCGGGTGCTCAACGACCTGCGGCAATTCGGGGAGGTGAAGCGCGCGCGCCTCGGCGTCTACATCCAGGCCGTGAACGACGCCCAGGCCAAGAGCCTCGGCCTCAGAAGTGCCACCGGCGTGCTGATCACCAACCTGACGCCCAACGGTGCCGCCCTGCGCGCGGGCCTCGAAGTGGGCGACGTGATGACCGCCCTCAACGGCGTGGCGATCAACTCCGCCTCCGAAATGCAGGAGCAACTCAGCCGCTACCGCCCGGGCCAAAAGATCCGCGTGAAGTACGTGCGCAACGGCCGCAAGCGATCCGCCACCGTACTGCTGCGCGATAAATCGAACCGCACCAAAGCCCTCGTCAACCTCCGGGAAGACGACCTGTTGCGGCAACTGGGCTTTGAAGTGCGCAACCTCGACACGCGGGAACAAGAGCGGTTTTCGGCGGGTGTTTACGTCATGTCCATCTTCCGAAACAGCCCCATCGAGGCCACGAATATGAACGTCGGTTTCGTCATCTCCGCCATCAATGAGCAGCCCGTTACCTCGTTAAAAGACTTCCTGCGGCTGGTGGGAGCGGAAGGGGAACTGCTCTTCAAGGGCCGGTATGACGGCTTTGAGGGAGATTACTTTTACCGGGTGGATTAATGCTGGTCAAAGGGTATTCCCGCCGGTTATATAAGCACTCTCCCCGGACGGAAGGAAAGTCCTCAAGCGGGCTTTGACCGGAAATCCCGAAATCCCCTGAACTGATCTCTCCCCGTATGAGTTGGACCAACAGACCAACAGACCAACAGACCAACAGACCAATACACCAACAGACCCACATGCCCGAACTCCCCGAAGTCCACAATTTCAAGCAATACTTCGACGCCGCCGCCATCGGCCAGACGATCGCGCGGATGGAAGTACACAACGACAAGATCATTCGCAACATGAGCGGCGAGGCGTTTGCCGACGCGCTGAAAGGGCGAAAGATCCTTGGATCCATTCGCCGGGGGAAATACTTGTTTACGCAACTCGACAATGGTCACGATGTGCTGCTGCACTTTGGCATGACCGGCGATCTGAACCTCTACCAGGAACCGGAAGACCGGGGCCGCTTCGAGAAATTCGCCTACCATTTCACGGACGGTAACATTCTCGGTTTCGAGGATTCCCGCCTCTTCGCCCGCATTCTTTACCTGGAGGACCGGCAAGCTTACATCGCCGAAAAAAAGCTCGGGCCGGACGCGCTCGACCTGGAACTCGACTATTTTCTGAATAAGATGACGGGGCGCAAAACCACCATTAAAGGCGCGCTCCTTAACCAGCATATTGTCGCCGGCCTGGGCAACCTTTACGTGGATGACCTGTGCTACCGGCTGCGCATCCACCCCGCCAAGCGCGTCACTGACATGTCCAAAAAGCAACTGACGGAAGTCTACCACAAGATCGTGGAGATGATGACCTTCGCTACCCAAAACGCACCTTACTACCGCGATTACCCGGATAAGTGGTTTTGGCATACCTGGCGGACGGAAGGCGGGAAAGACCCGGAAGGGAAAGGTGACGTAATGATCACAAAAGTGGCCGGGCGGACGACTTATTTTATACAAGGGAGACAATCCTTGTAACTAACGTCCGGTAAGCTGAGATGTTAGTCGTAAATTTCGGCGTGCGCTCTCTTCTTAAAAACCTTGTTACCCGGCCCGCTGCCCGCTTCAATAAGCTGTGCCGGGCAAATGACTTGCGGCTCGATTATGGCCCGAACGCCGATGGCCTGCCGGTACTGGACGCTATCTTCCGCGGGCGGGAGTACGCCGATCACTTCCCGTTTTACCAGGCGGCCACGGTCGTGGATATCGGTGCCCACTATGGCTATTTCTCGCTTTTCGCCGCGGCCAATCTCGCGCCACGTTCCACCGTCTACGCCATCGAACCGGCGGCGGCCAACGTCAAGGTGCTCAAGCGGAACTTGCGCGACTCTGGTGCCGGTCGCGTTCACCCGCACCAACTGGCCATCGCCGGTAGATCGGGCAAAGCAACGCTTCATATCGGCCGGGGCGAGAACAACTCCCTGCTGCCGGACTACCGCTTGCTACCGGACAACTCGCTCGTCTCCGAAGTCAATGCCCTTAGCCTGGAAGACTTCATGACCGACCATAATATTGAATTCATCGATTTCCTTAAACTCGATTGTGAAGGGGCGGAGTATGATATTCTGTTCAATGCTTCGACTGAGGTGTTGAGGCGGATAACAACGATATCGCTGGAATTCCATGATCTGAAATCCACCACGGCGAATGGGGGCGCGCTGGTTAAACATCTGCGGGAAACGGGTTTCCGCATCGTCAAATTTACCCACGAGCCCACAAGCCAAAACCTCAACTACGGGAAGATCGTCGGGACCAGGGAATGATCGCCGAGTTGCTGATAGGCCACCCGCTCGGCACCAAAACCCCGAAAGAAAGTAGCGACGCCCTTGATGTCGGAACCCTCGAAGTCAAGTAAGAAATTGCGGCCGGCAAACTCCCGGATGACGGCATCCAGCAAGCGCGCCATCCCGTGTTGGCGGAACCCGGCGGTGCTACTGGAGGCCATAAGATTGATCAACCGCCGCCCGCGACGGGCGATAAAAAGGGCGGCAACGGGTTCGTCTTGCGTGCCCCGCAGTACGTAAATGTTACCTGCTCCGTGCGCTTCGGCGGTATCGAGCAGCCGCCGCATGATTTTGTATTCGCGGGCCTTCATGCCGAAACGGTTACCGGTGTGCTCCCGGTAAAAAGCGACGAAAGCCCCGGCGTCCCAGGTGTCCGGTGGGGTAGGGAGATGATCGCGAAGTTTACGGCGAAGATCGGCGCGGTAGCCTTTGGCGAGGTCGGTATACGGCGCGTTCAGGTCGAGTTCGTAGTTGGTGCGAGGTTGAAAATTGAAACGGGGATTTGCGGCTGGGTATACGTTGGCCAGATAGAGCCGGAGCGAGCGAATACGCCAGCTGTTTGGTACGGCCTTCAACAATTCTAGCGGATCGGCGGGAAGCAGGCCGTGGGGGCCGCAGTGCTGGGTGAAGGGCACGGAATCCACCAGTTTGAGCGGCCCCGCGTTAAGACGAACGGGTAGCGGGATAACGCAGCGATAATCGCCGGCTACAATGCCCCACCAACGGCCGTCGGTCACCGCGTCCAGCCACCAACTGAGGCCGTAGGCGTGTTCGGTCACCGCCGCGTCCCAGGCCTGGAGGTCGATCTTATCGCGGTGCAGCAATTGAACTTCGGGCCGGCTCATTCCACGCTGAGGTAAGGGCGCTCGACGGGGCCGAACTGACGAAAGAAAGTAGCGATGCCGGGCACGTCGGAGCCCTCGAAATCCAGCAGGCCGTCCTCCCCGGCGTGGGCGGTGATGATGCCGTGCAGCAGCCGCGCCATGCCTTCCCGCCGGTAGCCGGCGGGGGTGGAAGCGGGGAGCAGGTTGATCAGGCGGCCGCCGTAGTGGGGCAGGAAATTGGTGGCCAGCAGGGTGCCGTCGTCGTCCGTCAGTTTAACGCAAAGACCGGCGTTGTTGTCGAGGGCGGCGTTCATCAGGGCGCGGCCGCGGGTGAAATGCTTCTTGCGCAGGCCGACCTTGGGGCCGACGACGTGCTGGTAAACGTCCATCACTTCCTCCACCGTGGCGGATTCGAGGTGGGCGGGGCCGTGCTTACGAAGTTTACGGCGCAGACCGCTGGCGTAGCCCGCGGTCAGCTCGTCTACGCCGGGCGATAGGTCGAGTAGGAGGTTGGTGCGATAGTGTGCCTGGCGGCCGGTTGGAACATCGGTCAGGGCGAGCCGCTCCGATATCGGTAGGGCGAACGAGTTGATCCGCTTCGGCAGGGCGTTGAACATCGCCGGGAGGTCGGCGCCCGAAAATATGCCGAACGGCCCACTTTGCTGCGTGAAAACCGCCCGTTGCACCCGCGTAAAGCGCCCAAAGTAGCCGGTATTCGGTAGCGGCCAGACGGCCTGGTAATCTCCGAGTACGATGCCGTCCCACCGGCCCCGAGTCGCCGCATCCAGCCACCAGCAAAATCCATAAGGTAAACCGGTTGCGTCCGTAGCGGCGGCGGCGTCCCAACGGTTTCGGTCGATCTCTTGGCGGGGTAAATAATGAACGCCCGCCACTATTCGGCGGCCATCGCCTTCGTCACGTATTCCCGGTAGCGCACCTGGCGGTAGTCGCGCCATTTCTGGTAATTCTTCGGGAATTTGTTGAGCTCGCCCTTGAAGGTCTGGAAGGGGCGCGGCCGTTTGAGGGCGTAAGTGAGGGCCTGCCAGAGTTCCTGGTTGCGCACGCGGTCGGTGAAGTCTTTCATCACCTGGATGGCGTCCGCCGCGGGCATCCGCTCGATGTGAACGTAGGCATCCGGGTCGGTGGAAACGTCCTGTATAATGGCTTCAAAAATTTCCGGATCGGCGCGGACGTTGCGCTCCGGGTCGTCGGCGATGAGCATCCGTCCGTGTTCGCGGTGAACGTACACTTCCATGCCGCGGCGTATGGCGGTGGCGGCTTCGTTGATTTCGTTGTCGCTAAGTTGAGCCATGGTTAAAGTAGTTTAAGTCGAATTAAGAAGTAGTCACTCGTGAGATAAAGCCAGTCTTCGTCCGGCCCCGTTTTCACCGTTGGCGGCGGGCGGATAAGTTCGGAAAAGAACCACCGGTGTACCATCGGGTTCAACTACCCGGACGCCGCCGGGAGCCGTCGCAAATATGCGTCCGTTTTCGGCAACGGCCAAGCCGTTACCATGAGCGGGATCGAGGTACATCCCGCAAAAAGCGAACGTAGCTCCAAAATTAGGAGATATTTGGCGAAGTCGCGGCAAAGAAATATCTTTACTTAAATTTTAAACTAACCATAGGCCAAATTTATGCTTCCTAATAATATCGCCCTTATTCTCGTCGATCTGCAAGTTGACTTCATGCCCACCGGCATGTTGCCCGTCGCCGGGGCGGACCAAGTCATTCCGCTGGCGAACTCACTAATGAAAGACTATAAGACCGTGGTGGCCACGCAGGACTGGCACCCGGGCGATCACGGAAGTTTCGCGGCGAACCACCCCTGGCGCAAGCCCGGTCAGGTGATCGATCTTCACGGCCTACCGCAGGTGCTGTGGCCCATCCATTGCGTACGGGAAACCTGGGGCGCGGAGTTCGTCGCCGGCCTCGATACCGACCGCATCACGAAGGTCTTCCGCAAGGGCACCGACCCGACGATCGACAGCTACAGCGGCTTTTATGACAACGGCCACCGCAAGAGCACCGGCATGGCCGAATGGCTGAAGGCGGAGGGCATCACGGCGGTTGACGTATTGGGCGTGGCGACCGATTACTGCGTCAAGTTCACCGTGCTCGACGCGATCTCGGAAGGCTTCGAAACGCGGCTGTTGCGGGAGGCGACGCGCGGCGTCAACCTCGCGGACGGGGACGTGGAGAAGGCGGTGGAGGAGATGCGGGCGGCGGGAGCGGAGATTAGTATTTAGTTCGTTAGTAGTTAGTGGTCTATGACCCTCTACATTCTAAATACTAACTTCTACATTCTAACTTCTAACTTCTAAAACTACTTCCTGCTTCCTTCGTACAGGTCATACTTCACGTACCGCACCTCGATCGGCCCGTTCATCAGCGGGATCCGGCGGCTCGTTTTCAGGCCGACGGACTTAAGGCCTTCCGGGCTACCGGTGATGATCCAGGCGGAGTAGCCCTTCCAGTTCGTCTTCAGCGTATCGCCGATGGAGCTGTACAGGTCTTCGATGTTGCCGGTTTTCAGGCGCATCTCGTAGGGTGGGTTGGTAACCAGGACGGCACCATTTTCGGGCGCGGAGGGCGCGGGTGCGGGGAGTTGTTGGAAGGGCATCGAGGAGAACCTGATGTGCTGCACCAGCCACGTTCTTTCGAGGCTGATCTTGGCCAGGTTGAGGGTCAATTCGTCGATGTCGTTGGCGTAAATGGGCTGGGGAGGGACGCGGCGGCGATTTAAGGCCTCTTGCCGGATGGACGCCCAGAGGCCCGCGTCGAAATCCGGCCACCGCTCGAAGCCGAAGTTGCGGTGCAGCCCCGGTGCCTGGTGGGCGGCGATCATGGCGGCTTCCGCCACGATGGTGCCCGAGCCGCACATGGGGTCGACGAAGGGCACCTCGCCGTCGTAACCCGAGAGCACCACCAGACCGGCGGCCAGCACTTCGTTGATGGGTGCGCCGCCCGTCCGCTTGCGGTACCCCCGCCGGTGGAGGCTTTCGCCGGAGCTGTTGAGGCTGACGCTGACCTGGTCGTCGCGGGTGACGTGGAGGTTCAGCGTCAGGTCCGCGTCTTCCTTGCTGACGCTGGGCCGTTCGCCCGTCTTCTCGCGGAACTGATCGACGATGGCGTCCTTGAACAACTGGGAGAGGTAGACAGCGTTGCGGTGGTACTCCGAGGCGGTGTTCGCGTCGATCCATAGGTTACCGTCCACCTTCAGGTACTGGCTCCAGTCGATGGCCTTGAGGTTGTCGTACATCTCCTGCTCGTTGCGCGCGCGGAAGGTCGCAAGCTCGATCAGCACACGGATACCGGTGCGCAATTCCAGGTTCAGGCGGTAGAGCAAGGTCTTATCGCCCTTGCACATAACGACCCGGCGGCCGGGCTCGACGTCGGTGGCCCCGAGGGCGGTCAATTCGGCGGCGAGGATTTCCTCGAAGCCCTCGAAGGTGGTGATGGCGTAAGTCTGGATGGGTGGGGAAGTTTTGTTGGGGGCGAAGATAGGGTTTACGGGGTGGGGGAGGTGCGTGGTTGCGGGGCAATCGCTTTTTAGCCGTCCGGACGCTCGAGGACCTCAACACCATTGGCCAGGTCCTCATAACATTGGTCCTTTACGCAACCGGTTTTATTAAGAGCGATTGCCCCGTGTGTGGTTACCACTGACGTAGATATTTTCGTACCGTGTGCGTCTCCCACGCGAGCGGTGATTTTTTGTCGCCACACTTTGAGTTGGTCCTGAAATACAGGACGGGAATTTTTTTTCATCTATATGCAAGAGCATGAAGATATACAGAGCTTTGAATCTATAACTCAGATAAACGGACCGTATACGCGAATCAAGAGCTAAATCTAATGCAGCCAGAACGGACGCTTGGAGGTAGCGTGTCCGATATTTTGATTTTAGCCCGGACGCTTGGAGGGTCACCTCACC
>ENA-ORXT01003905-ORXT01003905.1-marine-metagenome-genome-assembly--contig:-NODE-3905-length-15874-cov-17.445781_pt1 | contig 15874 bp, 10 predicted proteins | sample MGYA00237868_ERZ511482 | MGnify/ENA metagenome assembly ERZ511482 | reverse complement strand
TAGCCCGCCCGCTTAGCGGTTCTCTCACTTAAAGCACTTTCGTACTTTATTCGACTACGTCGAACTCGTTCGTTCTTGCCTTGATCCATTTTGAACAATTCTAAATCCTTTTCCGTCATCTAAAAATAGAAATGGTATAAAAGCTTCTCGATATCTTCTTCTGCCGCACCCGGGATAGGAATGGTATGACGAGTTCTGATCCTGCTATAGTGCAAGGAGCGTCGACGGCTGACGTAGGAAGACTAGAGGCGACTATGCAATATGAATGATCAGGGCTCAGTCGTAGGAATGGATAGCGCGATAAGGTGCCCAAATCTTATAAAAAAATACCATAGCTGAGTCTGCCGAAATATATTTTGCGATCCTCAGAAAGGGCTACTGATTATTAGGGGTTTAGGGGGTATTACTGTATCCGAAATTTGTTAATTGCCAGATTACAGCGCATCGAAATGGATAGGGAATACATAAATGTCAAGGGCAAGTCACAATTTTCGAAAAAAATTCAATAATACGGGGAAAAAAGAGTGATTTTGATGAATGTTTCTATGCTTAGATTTATACCTTTGCAGCGAAATTGAAGCAGTAAAAATCTATGAAGAATTACTATATTCTTTTTATCCTTATGATCTCAGCAAGCATTTGCTTCGCTCAGACACATAATCATGATCACGGAAATCATGAGGGTCACAATCATGCGACTCAAACAAAACAGCAAGATAATCATCAGGGTCATGATCATTCTGGTCACAATCACGATGGACATAATCATGCTGATCACGCTCAGCCAAAAGCACAGCAAAAGAGTAAACACACGAGCCATGCAGGGCACGACCATTCTGGACATGGACACGACCATGGTGCGCATGCAAGTGGAGGTGATCACGGAGCTCACCATGTAAATAATATTGTAGCGGATTGTGGGTCAGCTGCTCAGCCAGTGCATCATACGGGATACGACCCAGCGGCGACAGCCATACACCATATTAGTGATGCGAACGTGTACACGATTCTAGATAAGATCAGAATACCACTTCCGGCAATCATATATAATAAGGACAGAGGAATAGAGTTTTTCTCGACAGGGAAGTTCGGTGCAGGTCATCATGACGATGGACATCACGGTTATAAGGATTATGTGTTATACCAAGGAAACATCCATAGAATTACTTGTCCAGGATATACAAATAATACTGGACTTTTCGATGTACAGGGATTTGACAAGACGGTAGAGAAGGGTGCTGACGGTAAAGAAATAGAAAAGAGATTTGCGATCATAGATGGTAAGGCTTACCATATAGAGCAGAAGACGATATGGGATGGTGGATTATTAGGCGGGGGAATGACAAGCTTCTATGACCTCAGTCCTACGAAGAATGTGGTATCTATGTTTCTTGTATGTGCCTTGTTGTTTTTCGTGTTCAGAAAGGTTGCTAAATCTTATGTAACAAGAGAGGGTATGGCACCGAGTGGATTACAATCTTTTGTAGAGCCGGTATTTCAGTTTATCAGAGATGATGTGGCTATACCGTTTATCAAGGACGACTATGAAAAGTATCTGCCATTTCTGATGACGGTATTCTTTTTCATCTTAGGACTGAACCTATGGGGGCAAGTGCCTTTCCTAGGAAGTACGAATGTAACAGGTAATCTTACGGTAACAGCGGTTCTGGCGATCATTGTATTTATTATTACAAATATCAATGGGAATGCTGATTACTGGAAGCATGTATTTAATATGCCCGGTGTGCCATGGTTTGTAAAAATCATACTTACACCAGTGGAATTATTGGGCTTATTTATCAAGCCACTAACGCTTATGCTTAGGCTTGCTGGTAACATCATGGCGGGGCATATTGCGATATTAAGTTTTATAGGTTTGATCTTTATTTTTGGAAAAGCAGGTGAGAGTATGATAGGAAGTGTGACGGGAACAGCCTTAGCGATACCATTGACCATCTTTATGATGGCGATAGAGTTAATCGTTGCCTTTATACAGGCATTTGTATTTACACTATTGGCGGCATCTTATATAGGAGCAGCAACAGAGAAACATGCAGAACACCACTAGGGTGATCTTTGTGATATATTTTTATTTTTTAAACAATACTTATACTAATTAAACTCAATATTGTCTAATAAATTGATTCAAGTTTGCACGCATACCGCGTTAAAAAACTCGCAATAGCAAAGGCTATTACTGTGTATTTCGCCTTGCCTGCATAAAAATTTGTATTTAATCTATTTTAAACATATCGAGCGCTAATAGTATCTAAAACTTAGTAACATGACTGGAACTTTAGCAGCAATAGGTGCAGGTCTTGCAGTAATCGGAGCCGGAATAGGCTTGGGTCAAATCGGTGGAAAAGCCGTGGAAGCCATAGCAAGACAACCTGAAGCTTCTGGAGATATCAGAGGAGCGATGATCCTTATGGCAGCCTTTATAGAGGGTGCTGCACTGATTGCAATTCTTCTTTCTATCTTCTTTACGTAGGCTTTGCAAGTTTAGAAAAAGTAGAGAGCAATGACACTGCGGTTGGCAGGTGATTGCTCTCATTCTTAAGTTTTTTTTTAGTATCTATATTTAATAAGAGAAGTTAACTCAAATACTATGATAATTTTAGCAGCATTTGCACCGTTTCAGCCGACTCCAGGACTAGCATTATGGTCATTGGTCATATTTTTATTATTCTGGTGGCTTATGTCAAGATATGCATTCAAACCCATTGGATCTGCACTGAAAACAAGAGAAACAGATATCCAGACTGCACTAGATGAGGCAAAGAAGGCGAAGTCAGAGATGGCTAACCTAAAGGCAGAAAATGAGCGTCTACTAACGGAGGCAAGAGAAGAAAAAGCAATCATGCTGAGAGAAGCAAAAGATTCTGGCAACAAGATCGTTGCGGATGCTAAGGATAAAGCGAAATTAGAAAGTAGCAAACTAATCAACAGTGCTAAACTAGAAATAGATAACCAGAAGAAAGCTGCTCTTACTGAGGTGAAAAACAAGGTAGGTGTTATGGCACTAGATATCGCGGAAAAAGTAATCAAGAGAGAGCTGAAGGGAAATCCAGAACAAGAAGGATTTGTAAATCAGTTAGTGAAAGAAATAAACTTAAACTAGTATGTCTGCAAACAGAATAGCAACTACCTATGCTAAGTCCCTGCTCGATCTAGCAATAGACCAGAGCAACTTGGAGCCGGTAAAAGAAGACATAGATGCTTTCAAGGCGAGCCTAGAAAGTAGAGATCTTTACTTGCTTCTCAAAAGTCCTATTATCAATAAGAATAAGAAGAAGCAAGTTTTCGATGCCATCTTCGGTGGTAAGTTTAACAAGGTAACAAGTGCTTTTTTTGACATCGTACTGAAGAAAGGAAGAGAAATGCATCTGCCGGAAATAGCGAATGCATTCCAGCTGCAGTACAAGGCTTATCATAAAATAACATCTGTGACTATTAAGACTGCTGTAGCTATCTCTGATGCTAAGTTAGAAAGCATCAAAGCCAAGTTACTAGAAAGTAATATAACAGCATCGAGCCTAGATATCGCAACAGAAGTAGACCCGAGCCTTATCGGAGGGTTCGTAATAGAGGTAGGCGATAAGTTATATGATGCTAGTGTAGCACACAAACTAGAAAATATCAAAAAGGAATTTTTGACCAACGAATACGTAAAAGCTTTTTAAAAAATACTATAAAACTTAGAACTATGGTGAATATAAAGCCAGATGAAATATCAGCAATACTAAAACAGCAATTATCAGGATTCAAGACTGAGGCTGAACTAGAGGAAGTAGGCACCGTATTACAAGTAGGTGATGGTATTGCAAGAGCTTATGGACTTACTAAGGTAAGAGCCGGAGAACTTGTAGAATTCGAGACAGGAACGCAGGCTATTGTACTGAACCTAGAGGAAGATAACGTAGGAGTTGTACTCTTAGGATCAGCTGATGGTCTTAGAGAAGGATCTGTTGTAAGAAGAACAGGTAAGATAGCATCTCTACAAGTAGGAGATGGTTTTGCAGGAAGAGTTGTCAATGCCTTAGGTGTACCAATAGATGGTAAGGGACCTATCCAGGGTAAGACGTACGATATGCCTTTAGAGCGTAAAGCTCCAGGAGTAATCTACAGACAGCCAGTAACAGAACCTTTACAGACGGGAATCAAAGCGATAGATGCTATGATTCCGATAGGAAGAGGACAGAGAGAACTTATCATCGGTGATAGACAGACTGGAAAGTCAGCTATAGCAATAGATACGATCATCAACCAAAAAGAATTTTACGATAGAGGGGAACCTGTATATTGTATATATGTAGCATCTGGGCAGAAGGCATCTACTGTTGCGCAGGTAGCTAAGGTACTAGAAGAAAATGGAGCGATGGCATACACTTGTATCGTTGCTTCTTCAGCAGCAGATCCGGCACCGATGCAGTTTTATGCACCTTTTGCAGGCGCAGCGATAGGGGAGTTTTTCAGAGATACGGGAAGACCGGCACTTATCGTATATGATGATTTGTCAAAACAGGCAGTAGCCTATAGAGAGGTATCTCTTCTACTGAGAAGACCTCCAGGAAGAGAGGCTTACCCAGGTGATGTATTCTACCTTCACTCGAGATTACTAGAGCGTGCAGCAAAAGTTATAGACGATGATGCCATAGCACAAAGCATGAACGATCTGCCAGACTCGCTTAAGGAAGCTGGGATTGTAAGAGGAGGAGGATCGCTTACGGCACTTCCTATAATCGAAACACAGGCGGGAGATGTATCAGCTTATATCCCTACCAATGTAATATCTATAACAGACGGACAGATATTCCTAGAGTCTAACTTGTTCAACGCGGGTATCAGACCAGCGATTAACGTAGGTATATCGGTATCTAGAGTAGGAGGATCTGCACAGATCAAATCTATGAAGAAGGTATCAGGAACGCTTAAGTTAGACCAGGCACAATTTAGAGAGCTAGAAGCATTCTCTAAGTTCGGATCTGATCTAGATGCAGCGACACTTGCCGTACTAGATAAAGGAAAGAGAAATGTGGAAATACTGAAGCAACCACAATATTCTCCGATGTCAGTAGAGAAGCAAGTTGCGATCATATATCTAGGATCTAAAGGTCTACTGAAAAATGTACCTGAGAATAAAGTGAAAGAATTCGAAGAAGATTTCCTTACGCAGATGGAAACAAGCCATGCTGATATTCTAGGAAACTTCAAGTCTGGAAAACTGAATCCTGAGGATCTTAAGAAAGTAGAAGAACTAGCAGCTCAGTTATCTAAGCGTTTCGCATAATTGTAAATTATTAAAGTTAATATCACAATAATATGAGTGGTGCTTTAAAAGAAGTAAGAGAAAGAATAACATCCGTAAAATCAACTCAGCAGATCACAAATGCCATGAAAATGGTATCTGCTGCTAAGCTGAGAAGAGCGCAAAACGCGATTACAGAGATGCGCCCTTATGCAAATAGGTTACAGCGCATGATGAAAAATATTCTTTCTAATATAGAAGGAGATGCGAGTAGTTCTTTCGGGAAAGAGCGGGAGAAGACAAATGTAGCGATGGTGATCATTACCTCTAACAGAGGATTATGTGGAGCCTTCAACACGAATGTTATCAAAGCGGCGATCAAAAAGATCAATACGGATTATAAGTCCTTTGCAGAAAGTGGAAATCTTACCATCTACGGTATCGGTAAGAAAGGGAATGATGCAGCGAAAAAACTGTATGGTGCTGACATGGTCAATAGTACTTATGTCAATCTTTTCAGTGATCTAGCTTACGATAATGTTTCTGCTGTTTCTCAGGAGCTGATGGATAGTTTTATCTCTGGAAAATACGATGAGGTATTTGTTTCTTACGGTAGATTCAAAAATGCTGTTGTACAATATCCTGAGTGCTTACAATTCTTACCTGTTCAGAAAGTGGAACAAGCTAAAGATGAGGATGCATCTAAAATGAAAGCGGATTATATTTTTGAACCTAATGAGCATGAGTTGTTAGAGCAACTAATTCCATCTATATTACAGACGACTTTTCACAAGTATGTATTAGAGAATCATGCATCAGAGCATGGAGCAAGGATGTCAGCGATGGATTCTGCTACAGAGAACGCAAAAGAACTATTAAACGAACTAAAGATAAGCTACAACAAAGCAAGACAAGAATCTATCACCAATGAGATATTAGAGATTGTAGGAGGTGCCGCAGCTCTAGAAGGAGGATAGAGGTAGAATTAAACAAAATGGAAAAGCTCTACTGATAAGTTCGGTAGGGCTTTTTTTTATAAATTATGCAGTAGCAATTTATTCCTGTCTGATGAATAATATGAGTATTTCTAAAAGAGGACAAACCCAGGTCCAGTCTCCCATAAGAAGCTTAACACCTTTTGCTGAAAAAGCTAAAAGAGAAGGCGTAGAGATCTTACATCTCAATATCGGTCAGCCTGATATTCCCACGCCTCCTCAGGCCATAAAAGCTTTACAAAATAAGATAGATGAGATCATCGCCTATGGCAGCTCTGAAGGCAATATTAGCCTAAGAAACACAGCCAGTCAGTATTATCAATCAAAGGGATTAAACATAAAGACTGAAGATATATTTGTAACGACTGGAGCTAGTGAAGCCATCCATTTTGCCATGCTGGCTTGTACGGATCCCAATGACGAAATCATAATCCCAGAACCTTTCTACGCCAACTATCTAGGATATGCACAGATGGCTGGAATCAAAATAAAAGCCATTTCGACGCATTTAGAAAGGGGCTTTTCTTTGCCCAAACCTCAAGACTTTGAAAGGCTAATCACGCCTAGAACCAAGGCTATTTTATTATGCAACCCAGGTAACCCCACAGGACAGCTGTACAGTAAAGCCGAGCTACATCAACTCGCTAAGCTTGTAAAAAAACATGCGCTCTATCTTATCGTAGATGAGGTCTACAGAGAGTTCTGTTATGAACAAACCTTCACTTCTGTATTAAGCCTAACTGAAATAACACAACAAGTGATCGTACTAGATTCTATATCTAAGGTATTCAGCGCATGTGGCGCAAGGATAGGTTATCTAATCACAAAAAACACAAGACTGCAACACACGGTACTTAAGTATGCTCAATTAAGACTATCCCCTCCCGCGCTAGGGCAGATCTTAGCCGAAGCCTGTTACCATAATATTGATAACTATCTGAAAGAGGTAATTCATATCTATGAAAAAAGGAGGAATATCCTCTACCAAAGATTGTCTACTATAGAAGGGATCAAATGTTATAAACCAGTAGCTGCATTCTACAATATTGTAGAGCTACCTGTAGATAGTGCAAGTGATTTTTGTAAATGGATGTTATCAGATTTTAGACATCAGGGTAGAACGGTAATGTTTAGTCCTGCTGCTGGTTTCTATTACAACAAAGCCCTGGGTAAGAAGCAGGTAAGAATTGCTTTTATACTTAACGAGGAGAAGTTGCATCAGGCGATGGATTGTTTGGAAAAAGGGCTGGAGGAATATGGGTAAGTGGAAAGTGGAAACATCAGTAAGGTGTAGATATTCTACCCCTGACCCTGACCTACTCAAATGGAAAATTGAAATGAGCCTATTATACATTCAATTTCGAGGGCAACTAGGCTACTAAACCCCTATTCTTTCTACCAATTCCTTAAACCTTCTTCTTGAAGCTACGATATGTTCACCATTGGTCAAATGAATGATTTTTTCCTGTGGATCTAGCGATGTGACATAATGCAGATTAAGAATACAATTGTGATGAACTTGTATAAAATTTCCTTCTGAAAGAAGTCCATCTTTGTAAAATCCCATATGTTTAGAAGCATTTATAACTTGATTTTCAACAAAGTGAAAACTACAAATTTCTCGATCTGCTCTTACATATACTATATCCTTTAATTCGATATAAACAATTAGGCCTCCAATTTTTCTTAAAGCGATTCTCTTAGATTTCTCTATTGATTTTAAGTTCTCCACAAGAAGTTCTAATTGACTGGCATCCAACCCCCTTAAAGGGTTTGTTGCTTTCTTCACACACGTTTCTTCTGCTGACTGAATGGCATCTATTACATCTTGTTTGCCATATGGTTTAGCTAAGAAATCAACTGCTGAGAATTTTATGGCTTTCATTATTAAACTTCTATTGTCTGTTCCTGTAATGAAAATAATTTCAAAATTAATTTTATTCTGCTTTTTCAGAACATCTAACAAGTCGAAAATGGTACCATCAGGCAACTGAATGTCTAGAACAAGAATATCATAACTAAAATCATTCAGAAACTGCATTGCCTCATGAAGATTATAAGCTTGTTCTATTTTTGAATCGATACCCTGAGACTTAATAATTTTAAATAAGTCATCTGAAGTATTCTTAGCATCTTCAACAATTAGATATTTCATATTAACTAAACTCTATAATTAGGATAACGTGTGTTCCCTGAGGTAGATGGTCCTTAATTCTATATTCTATTTGATAATCCAGTTCATTTAAATATTTAATCCTTCTTTTCATGATTTCTGTGCTTCTTGATTTATGTTTACCAATAGACTTTGCCTTGACCTGTCTAGATCTGTCAACACCTATACCATCATCTATAACTTCACACACAATACGATCTTCATTTCCAGAGAATCTAATTTCTATGAATCCTTTTTCGCATTTAGGATGTATACCATGTTCGATCGCATTTTCTACAAAAGGTTGAGTAAGCATCGGAGGCAAAGTGACGCTTAATAAATCTTCATTAGTAACTGTTATTTTATAGTCGAATTCATCTTTATACAGAATTAACATTAATTCTAAGTATGCTTCTAAGAGTTCTTGCTCTTTCTCTATAGTGATTTCATTATCGATAAGTTTATGCTCTAAAGAATTAGAGGTCGAAATCGATGTTTCGAGAAAACCCCTAATCAGTTTAGAAAAATCTAATAGATATTTTTCAGCCATACTTACTTCTCCAGAATTTATAACACCTTTCAAAGCATTCAGGATATTAGAGAAAAAATGAGGATCTAATTGTGCCTGAGCTGTCGCCACTTCTAAGGATGCTAATTTCTTTTGTTGGTTCAATATTTTAATCTCCTTCTGTGCTTGATTTAGTTTTAACTCTTCTAATTCATGTTGGCTTTTATCTACTTCTAATCTGTTTTTATAATATTTATTTAGTGCATATATAAGAGCAAACATAAATAGCAAAATCAGGCTCAATGCATATATGTAAAAATTAGGGTTTTTATATACGGGGATATCAATTATAATATTTATAAATGCTCTAGGGTTCGCTCCTAAATTGAAAGAACTATTTCTTGATTCTACTTCAAACAGGTATGTGCCTCTTGATAGATCAGTTAGGTAGGCAAAATCGTCTGAATTCCATTCTGTAAATTCACATTTTCTATTTTTCGAAAGCCTCCACTTATATTTACTTATAGATGTAGCATTGAATCCAATATTAGAAAAATTTATGCGTAAATCATTCTCGTTTAAAATAACAGAATCTTGACCAAAGGCTATACCTTCCCCATTAATTAGGGATATTACTATATTTGAAAACGAAGTATCAAATGTTAATTCATTTATTCTTGCACTTGTCAGCATGGTCGCTGATGGAATCCAAATTTTATCATTGTGTACCTTCAATCCTCCTTGAGCAATTTCTTCACACATCATTCCATTTCTATGATTGTAGGTCTTTATAGTTAAGCTTGAATCTCTTTCAAAGGCATTTAGGTCTATCATGTAAATTTCCGTCCCACTGCCTACAAATAACTTATCTTTGAAACTCGTTATACTCAGGTAATAAGACCTATTGTCAAAACCATTTAATTTATTCAATTTTTCTCTTTCTCTATTATATAGGTAAACACCTTTTTTACCGCTCACCCATATGTTTCCATAGTGATCTACATGGCTACTGATAGTAGCCACTGTGTCAATCTTAGAAAATAAATTTTGCTTTATACTATATTTGTACAAACCACTATAGGAGGTAAGTAAATAATAATTATCTATTTTAACCAATGAGGTTGGATAAGATTTAACTACTTCAGGGTCTTCATAATATACTGATTGATCAGAAGTGATATCATAAGAACTTATTCCGTTCTTAATGCCTCCAATAATTGTATTCTCCACTTTGTCAAAGTGCGTAAAGAGTGTTATACGATCTGTTACTTTTTTAAATTCTCTATTCTTGTTTAACTGATGTATTCCATTATGACGTGGCAAGTAATGAAATTTCCCATCGAAAGAATTAATAAAATACCAAGCTCTGTCTATTGCGACAGGACTTAATTTAACAGACTTGTTTTCTTTTAAACTATACAAACCAACACCATTAGAATAACTAGAATGAATAAAACGATCATCATCTATAAAGTCAATAGACCAGATGTTTTTCAATTCATCATTTTTAAAATTTTTAAATGGATAATTCCTATACTGGAACACACCATTTTCGGTTGGTATCCATATATTTTTATCAAAATCAAATATACCTTGGTTTGGTGTAACTAATGCTTCTTCATTTATTTTATGAATGCCATTTTCTGAAATTATATAAGCATTATTCAAATGAACAAAAGACATTAAATATTGAAACTTGAAGTTATTTTCTACATAAGTGATTTCACATTTTCCTGTATTCAAATCGATAGATAGTTCAGCATGGATATCAAAATTTTCTAGACTACGTATACGATAGACATTACTTTTATTTTGATCGTATGGTATAATCCTTTCATATAAATAAGGTTTTTCTTCTAATTCCAAAATTGTAAAAATAGAATTTTCCTCTCCTTGATAAACTAAAGAAATAGAATCCTTATCTATGTGGTCTATTCTATCTCTATCTAAATAGAAAAGCCTATTGTTATATTCTACTAGGGATGAGAAAAAACTGAATTTCTTGTTTAACGATAAAGTTCTGACTACTTTATTATTAAATAGTTCAACAACTTTGCTATTATCTAAAATGAATAAATGTCCTAAAGGGCTTAAATATAATGCATGTCTTGTCAACTCTTTTGAAGTATAAATTAAGTCAGCGCTCCTACCATTATAGTAATAGACTTTAGACTTGCTTTTAAAATAGATCCCAGATTTCGGATGCTCTAAAATTTGATATATCTCACCTGATATGTTCTTGCCATCAATTTCTAAAGAATTAAATGTATTGCCATCATAAGCAGATATTCCATTTTTTGTACCAAAGTAGATCAATCCACTTTGTGATTGATGAACAGTTAATACTTGTATTTGAGCTAGTCCGTCGTGCGTCGTGTATTGAGTATACGCTCTATCTTGAGAACCTAATATACTAGTTCCTAATCCCAAATAAAGTACAAAAAACAAGAAAGAAAACTTTCTCATATCCATAATTTGTTGTACCACTAGAAGCCTTTGAAAAACCATTTATTCCAAATATTGACCAGTTATTATTTATACTCGATTTACTTTAGAATGATAATTAACTTTAGAAGGTCTTGATCCACAAGACAAAAAACAAGATAGGAATTTTTTAGTATTATTATTTTAAGCTAAGATTTAGATGTTAACTCTTTTCACCTTTTTTGGTTTTTTTTTACGGTAAAAATATAAATTAATAAAACCTTTAAAATGTGTACGTTGACTTTATAATCTTTTGAAAATAAAAACATAGAAATGAATTATAGATATATTTTAACCTTAGCCTTTATCTGTTGCTTTTTTTCGTGCAGTAAAGAAAGCGACCCTTCAGATAACTCAGGTGGTGACGAAAACCCTGTCTCCATTCAAAGTCAACTTAGTTATAGTCATTCAAATAATGCAACTAATTATATTGTTTATGACAATGAGGAATTCATATTTGACAACGATAAGCTATCTGTAGTGACTGAAAATGGGGCTATCAGTTCTTTTAATAAGGTGAGCTACACCTTAGGTGTACACCTTCTAGAAGCAAGTTTAGAAAATATAAATGCAGTAATCACTAGAGATGATGGTTTATATATAGGCACTTCTGATGGTCATTTATTAGTCTATGAAGATGGCAACTTTAGAGGATTCCCTATTCTTATTCACAAAATGAAGAGATTCTGGCAAAACAATCCTGTTCAGGCTTTATGGGAATGGACGGATCAAGCGACTTCTATCCTCGGCTACGAGTTTGTATCAGGAGTTTTGAGAAGTGAAATAGAGTATGAAGAAGAAAATGGTTTTGTAATTAAAGATGAATATCCCTGTATCAACGCACTAAATATAACAGAAAACCACTGCGAGGATTATGAACTTATTGACTTTGCAAGTCTTGATAGACTTGCTATGCTGGGAAGATATGGACAGCTACTTATATTGCCCGATTATGGTAACAGCTCAATCTATATGTACGAACCAAATTTTTCTAATTTATCAATTAATAGCTTTTCTCAAATAGAAATATTCTATAGCGCTAGTTCAATAAGCCAGGCTCCTGATAAATTTTATTTTGATCATCTATGGGTAAATACAGACAATGGCTTAGCCTTTTATAGAATCCAAGAGGATGAAGAACTCAATATTATTGATGAACAATGGAATTATGTAACTACAGCTAATTCAGGACTTAGTTCAAATAATATTATTGATATGAAATTTCTTTCTGATGAACGTTTAATTGCTTTTTCCAATAATCCATCAAGATTAAATTACATAAATGCGGAAGATGGTATGGTTTGCTCTTTTGCCCCGCCTTCTACTCAAGCAATAACTAAGATGGAAGTACAGCATAATGAGGTTTTTATAACTCAAGGAAAAGAAATTCATAGGATATCTGTAAGTGATATTGAAACTGCTTGTGGGTTTTAGGTGTGCTAAAATCTATATGTCAAAAAAGATCTAAATCTTTTTGTCTTTTGAAAACCAAAAAGAATCAACGATATCATTATGAAAAAACTAAATCTCTTATACACAGTTTTTCTAATACTATATTTTAATCCGAGTATTTCTGCCCAAATAGAACTTTCTACTCAAGCGGAAGTAGATGCTTGGGATCAAAGTATCACTGACCTTACAGAAGATGTCATTATCAATGGGAGTGATATTACAAATATTGATGCCTTTTCCATGCTTACGGATATTCAAAGTAAACTAGAAATAATAAGTAACCCAGTCTTGACTAATATTGATGGTTTGTCTGGGCTAAAAAAAGTTTCTGGGTCGATAAATATTTATAACAATGACTCTTTAACAAATATTGACTGTTTTTTAAGTCTCAAAGATGTTGAAGGTAGTATTTTACTCCAGATCAATGATGGTCTGACAAATATAAATGGATTCTATAATCTCGAAAATGTTACAGGTAAAATATTTTTGGCATCCAATAAAGCCTTATCAAATATTGATGGTTTTTCAGGATTGGAAGATTTTTCCGGAACTTTAGCTATTTCCGGAAGCGATGCATTAAACAATCTTAATGGATTTTCTAATCTCACAAATTTTTCTGGAACCATTGAATTAAATGACAATGATGCATTAACAAACCTTAATATATTTTCTAATTATACTGATATAATTGGCAATCTAACTATAGAAAATTGCGATGCTATACCAAACCTAGATTCATTTTCTTCTCTGACTGACATTTCAGGAACATTGAATATTTATGGAATCTCTTCAGTAACTAATCTAAATTTTCTATCTAAAATCACTTCACTATCTGGAGACCTTAGAATTAGGAATTGTCAAAATTTAAAATCTATTGATGGCCTGTCTGATCTTTCAATAATAAACGGTGGTCTATTTGTAATAGATAACAATAAATTGGAAAATATAAATGGTCTTTCTAGTTTGGTTACCCTTAACGGAAAGTTAGAAATCAATTCCAACGAACAATTAAAAAACATAAATATACTTTCAAGCCTTGCAGATATAAATGGAGAATTAGAAATAAATGACAATGATTCTTTATTGGATTTGGATTTCCTTTCTAACTACACAAATATAACAGGATCAATTATTATAGAAGATAATGATGGGTTAACTAATCTTGACGCATTATCAAACCTAACTCAGCTTACTGGATCCATAGTAATTCAGGATAATATTTCTATTGCTGATATTGATGCATTTTCTATGTTGAGTAATGTAGCTGGAATTCTTACAGTACAGAGTAATGATAACCTAAGTAATATTAATGGGTTGTCGAATCTCTTGGATGTTACAGGAAGGATAGTAATTAGTGAAAATAATGAACTAATAGATCTCAATGGATTTTCGGGACTTGAGAATATTACGGGACGTCTTGATATATCTGGAAATAATGGTCTTGAAGGATTAGAGGGGTTATCAAACCTTTCTAATATTGATGGAGGTCTTTACATTAGTAGGAATGACGGGTTGACAAATATTGATGGTCTCTCTACATTAAGCTCAATTAATGGTTCTTTGGTAATTACTAACAACATTTCTCTAATAAATATTGACGGTCTTTCTGGAGTTCTCAACATTACAAAAGATGGAAAAGTTGAAATTGACAAGAATTCTAGTTTAATCAATATTGATGGTCTTTCTGGTCTAGTATCTTTAGACGGAAATTTATTTATTGAAGAAAACTCCTCACTATTAAATATTGACGGTCTCTCTGTGCTAACCGAAATTTCTTCTACTTCAGATATTCGGATTAGTCAAAATCATGCACTAACGAATATAGATGGTTTTTCTAATGTTAAAAATGTAAATAGAAATCTTTTAATTAATAATAATAATGGATTAAGTACAATGGATGGCCTATCACAAATAGAAGAAATTTCATCTCTCGGACATCTCGAAATAACGAATAATGCAAATTTAGGAAATATCGATGGGCTATCAGGGCTTAGAAGAGTGATAGGCTCAGGACGTTTAACTATTCAAAATAATGATGGGTTGACTAATCTTGATGGACTTTACGGACTCGAGAACACGACAGGGAGAATCATAGTTTTAGATAATGATCTTTTGAGCAACTGCTGTGGTTTGAGTGATGCGATAGAAAATGGTGAGCTTCAAGATTTTGCTATTGATACAAATCGAATAGGGTGTAATAATATCGATGAAATTTTGGATGCTTGCAGTTTGACTTTATTGTACGACCTTTTACGACCCTGTGAAGGGCTAGATAATGGGAGGATAAATTTCTTTGCTAGTGATTATGATGCAATCCCTTTTTCTTATCAGTGGGAAGAAATAGTATTTGGAGATTCAGGTAATGGTATCAGCGATTCTGATAACTTCTCCATACATAATCTTGGAGCGGGTACCTATAATGTGACAGTAACTTTACCCAATGGTGCAAGAGAATCAGTTCATGGTATTGTAATTGATCCTATAGAAGGTTCCATATTTGAAATTACCAAACTCACATCCACCAACAGCATCAATGGAATACCAAGTGGTAATATTTATATCGAATATTCAGGTGGTACAGCTCCTTATGCCTTGGATTGGATAGGTCCCAATTCAGGAAATCGTTCTGATATCTCAACAAAACATTATACCATGTTTGGATTAGGGGCTGGAGAATATTCTGTGCAATTGACCGACGCAGATGGGCAGAGTAAAATTATCGACATCATACTATTAGATAATGATGTTCCTGTGTTCCCTTGCAGTGAACCTCTTGACTTAGTGATATTAAATGATGTGTCTGGTTCAGTGGATGAGGTGGAGTACGATGAGTCAAAAAGCTTCTTTATCGATTTTCTGAAAGCAGCAAATATCGGAGATGGCGCAATGGAAAGTCAGGCGTGCATCATTGAATGGTCTAGTAATCCTCAACAAAGGCTGATTGTACCACTTACTGGCAATATTGCGGAACTTGAAAACTATGAAAATGCAACAAGAGCTTTCAGTGATGGAACAGCGCCACATCCTGCAATGCA
>ENA-ORXT01003904-ORXT01003904.1-marine-metagenome-genome-assembly--contig:-NODE-3904-length-15876-cov-14.457750_pt1 | contig 15876 bp, 12 predicted proteins | sample MGYA00237868_ERZ511482 | MGnify/ENA metagenome assembly ERZ511482 | reverse complement strand
CAAAGTGACGATTATTTATGATTAGGTACTTAACTCTACTTTGTCATATTAAAAATAACACAATGTAGAGTAATTTGAAATTTTCAGTTAAAAAAATAATTCCATTTGTTCTATGGTCAAAAACAGAAAATGAAATATTTATTTTTTCAAACAAAAAATTGGTTTTTAAATTGTAAATAAAACAAAATTAGGCTTAAAATTGTTTAAATAAGATAACCACCTAAAACTCCTTTTGTTGATCATAAAAAGGAGAATAAAATGTTAGCTATTTCAAACATTTTCTATAGCTCACCAGCAGTAAAAATAGATAATCAAGAATCTAAACTAGACCTTACACTGAAACAGAGTGCCGAGCGGCTCTTAGATTATGTAAACTCTTACAAAGTGTATTTCACGAATGGGACAAAAGAAGTTAGTAGGAATGCCCATGCTTATGTACAGGGTCTTTTCAAATCAGAGAAGAAAAAAGCAACCTGTACAGGTATGAGTGAAGTGTTACAAAACGTAAGGAGTCAAAATTTAAATCACTTATTAACAGGTAGCCCTTGGTGTTATAAGGAAGTAATGACTCAAGTAAGTAGTAAAAGCAACAAGGATTTAAAAAACCACCCAGATACTTGTTTATTATTAGATGACTTTAGTTTTGCGAAGAAAGGGGAGAAATCTGTGGGCGTTGCTCATCAATACTTGGGGTGTTTAGGTAAAAAAGCCAATGGACAAGTGGTAGTTGGTCTGACGCAGAATTGTGGAACACATAATTCAATAGTGAATGCTCGTTTATATTTACCCAAATGTTGGACCTCGAATGTGACTAGAATGGAACAAGCAGGAGTACCTTGGGAATATCAAAGCTTTAAAACTAAGCCAGAAATAGCATTAGATTTAATAGATGAATCGCTCAAAAATGGCTTACATTTTAATTGGTTAGATATGGATAGTGGCTATGGACGTAGTCTTCCTTTATTGAGGAAACTAGAAAATAGAGACATCATTTTTGTGGCAGATATTCCAGCAGATATGCAAATATATGAGCAGCAGCCAATCCTGTATATTCCTGCGAAAAAAGAGGGTCGGGGTCGTCCATCGACTAAATTGGTAACAGATAGTGTTCGAATAGAGGTGCGAAAATTTCAGGAACAATTAAGCCCACAAGATTGGCGAACCATAGCTGTTCGGGATGCAACTAAGGGAGATGTACTTATACAAGGTTACAAAACTAGAATATGGGTATGGGATAAAGATAAAACGAAGACTCAATCCTATATTTTATACATTAAAAAGCCCCTTAATTATGATGATAAAATCTCTTATTCTTTACTTAATGTAGCGGATGATTTACCTTTGGAACGCATAGCTTTTATGCAAGGACAACGTTTCTTTGTAGAGCATACATACAAAGAAGGTAAAAACCAAGTTGGCTTAGGCGATGCTCAAGTCCGTAGTTGGCAAGGGCTTCACAAACATTTAGCACTTTGTATGATGGCACTACATTTTCTAATGCAATGCCGAATGAATACACAAAAATTAGGATTTAAACATTTTACTGCTAATGATTTCAAGGAACTGATATGCTTTTTAATCCCCAATAAAATTAACTCTGTTGAGGAATTAATAGAACGATTAAAAAGCAAGCATCGACAATATCATAAGGATATTGAAAGAAATAAACGTAAATCTAGAAAACTCTTTGTACAATTAGAATAGACTCATTTATTGATGAAGTGCCTTTGTGCATCACCTAAAATCCGAATTTTAAAACATGTATGAACCGCTTTGTGCGCTCTCAATGGAGAGTTTGATAGTCAAAGTGTGTCCCTCATGAATCTATGGTCTAATTTGAAAAACGGATAAGCTTTATTTTGTTTGATTCCTCCTTTTCTGGCGGACTTTTTTTATTTTTTCCGCTTTTCATCAATATGTACAATTTGTCTTTTTTTAATGTGACAAAGTAGAGTTAAGTACCTAGTGCCTGACCGAAAACACCCCATCAAAAGCTAAAGGCTGTCACTTGTAGCTGTTGCAACACCGTCAATTGGTGTTCAAATTATCTTTTCAGATATATGAGGCGATATTTTATTTTCCAGTACTACATTTACGTCTATTTTCTTGTTTTTGGACATAATTATCCCTGATTTTCAGCGAAAATCATTATTTTTCAACACCCCGACTTGTTTTGGCGCAGAATCTAGGCTGTATGCCTTAGCTTGCGCCTTTTCAGTCGTTTTATCTCTTTTAAATCTGCTGCAATCACCAGCCGTCCCAACTTGGTTAAATTATGAGACAATATCCCGTAAGCCACACATCTTTTGAATCCTTCAATTCCTTTGTCCCGGCATAATCCCAAGCCATGCTGTTCTAACTCATTAATATTCCCTTCCACTTTTCCATGGGCTTTTTTTATTTCTTCATATGCCCCTACACTTGTTTGCTCCAACTCGCTCTTACTTTTTCGACCAGGTTTTGGTAAATGAAAAAATTTAAACTGTTTGCTCAAACTTTGTTCCGCAGGAAAGGAATAAAAATTTTTATCAAACGATATACTATACAATTTTTCTCCTCCTCCATATTGTGCTTGTAAAACATTACCTATCGCAATTGTTCTTGATTTATCGACCGTCTTTTCATAAACTTCTCCATACAAACCAATTCCATATTGGTCAAATGCAACTAATACATTGTGCCCAAGTTCAACTTTATTGCCTGCTTTACCCTTGTCATTCCACTCCGCATGGGCTTCAAAAATTGAGAATACTTTTTCTTCATGTGGGATCACCTCGCCTAAAATGATGCGGCGATGCACTAAGTCTATATGTTTTTCTAACATCTCATAATAAAATTGCAAATCAGCCAACTTACTTTTCTCTCTAGTCGTCATCGGTCGTATAACTTCCTCTGTAATAGATAGTTCTAATAAAGATTGTTGCACTTTCAATGCTAACCCTCTACATATTTCCAAATAAGTAGTGGTGGATTCTTGTAACCGTTCTTTGTAATTTGCTCCTCCTTTTCTATGGATTTCCGATGTCCAGCGGTATTGAGTATATACTTTCTTACGCCAATCTTTCCACTCCCGCCAACCAGTTAACAGTATTTTGTTGCCCCGAAAATACCCAATCGTCTCTATGCATTTGCGAACGCTATCCCATAACAAATTTATATCCGTTGGAAAATGAATATTCATTTCAACTACAAAACTATCTGCCCTTACTTTTAAATCTAAAAAATCCTTTCCCTCTTTTTTTTTTATTAAATCATGATTAGCTGTAGCAATTAAATTCACAATTTTATAGATAGTCGCATCGTCCAATAATTGTACATTATCTTTCAGACTTTGAAGACTGTATTTTCGCCCCTCTCTAAAATCACTTCTTTGTATTCCTAAAATTCCTCGTAACGCATTATGTTCATTGGTCAAATCATGCAGCGCATCGTAATCAATATCAAGATTCAATTTGACGGTGCCAAGCACTAAAATTTCCCATAAATCCATTCCAGGGCGACCAATATTTGGAGTATCACCTATTATCTTTTCATCTAATATTTTGAATACCTCAGCATTGAGATCAGGTGTTTCAAATACATACTGAAGGCCACGCAGTATTGGAACAAGGCTATGACGACTTTTAAAGTCTAAAACTATTTGAGAAATGGGAGTGATTCCAAATTCTAGTTGCTGTTGAAAATATTTTCGCATTTTGTCTGAGTTTTTTGCTTAACAAATAATTTACGTTTTTGTGGAATTATATTGCTTTGTGTCTAATCTATTGAAATCCAATAAATTAAACAAACACAAAATACGAATATATTTTAAAAAATCAAAAAAACTCACCAACTAATTTTAAGTTATTTTATTGGTTATCAGCGAATTATGAGTTTTCGTTCAGGCACTAACTAGACTTTAGCTATTGGTCTTTAGTCTTTGGTACGCTATGCTCGGCAGTAGGAATTAGCTAAGTACTTTCTTTACACTCGAATGAAGGAAAGACAAGCGTAGACTAAGTATTTAGTTAATTCCTACTGCCGAGCATAGCGTACCAAAGACTAAAGACCAATAGCTAAAGTCCAGATTAGGAAGTGTACTTCAAGATACTATCTACTATTCTTAAGCACGCACTTCTTTAATACCCGCAAAAATATGCTCTCTAGAGCCGCTAATATGGGCTACGCTCGTTGGTACCCAACCGCAACCACGCTAGCCAATGGAGAAATACTGGTCGTGGGGGGCAAAGATGGCTCAGGGCGACCCGTTACAACACCTGAGATCTATTCACCTCAAACCAACCGCTGGCGTTCAATGTTCGGTTTATCCACTGCAGGCTACCCAGAACTTTACCCCAGGCAATGGGTTGCCCCTGACGGGCGAGTGTTTGGTATTTTTGGCGATAAGACGATGTACTACCTCAACCTTCGCGGTGCAGGCAATGCATGGTTCTTAGATAAACTCCCAGTGTCTGGTGACGTCTTTCAGTCATCTTCAGTAATGTATCAGCCGGGTAAAATTTTACACGTTGGTGGCACCGGAGCCCGCACTAACGATAGCGTCATTATCAATATAAAAGGCGCTAAGCCTTGGGTGCGGACGGTTAGCAAGCCGCAGCAGGCAGGGCGAAGCTGGGTAGATTCGGTTGTTCTGCCAACAGGCAAAGTGATGATTGTTGGGGGTTCGCGTGTTGAGAACAAACTGAACGGGGCCTCTTTTCGTCCTGAAATTTGGGACCCAGCTACTGAGCGTTGGTCACTAATGGCGCCCGCGGTCAAATCGCGCTTGTATCATTCTACTGCCTTATTGTTAAAAGACGGTCGGGTGTTAGTGGCAGGTGGCGGTGCGCCGGGACCACAGACCAACACCAATGCCGAGATCTTTTCACCCCCTTATCTTTTCAATGAGGCAGGTTTGGCCGCTCGACCAGCCATTTTAAGTGCGCCACTAGAGGCACCGTATGGCAGTAAAGTAAAAGTTAATTTTCGCAGCAATAAAAACATAAGTCGTGTCACCTTAATAAAAACAGGGGCGGTGACGCATTCTTTTAATATGGAGCAACGTTTTATCGAGCTGAATTTTTCTGCCACAGATTCAGGTCTTAGAGTAAATATCCCAAGTTCGCCCAATGTCGCGACCCCTGGGCATTACCTACTTCATCTCATTGATGATAAAGGGGTGCCCTCAAAAGCACATATCATCCGTATTTCAAAAACAGCATGGCAGGCCGAAATAACCGCTGGCCCAACGGCATCGGTGGATAAGGCTCAGGTTCAAAGCGGCAGCACAGCCACTATTGACGTAGTGGCAAATGACACTGGCGTTGGTCTGCGTGTAAAAAAGCCAAACGCTTGGTCTAAGCGAGGTGGTTCAGTGTCTTTGGTTGATAACAAAATTGTTTATCGCTCAAAGCAAGGGTTTAACGGCGAGGATACTATCTGGTACGTGGTTGAAGACTCTCAGGGGCGAACCCGTTATAGCCAAGTTAATATCACTGTAGTCGCTACATCATCCCCATTTCCTGTCTCAAAACAAGATGTTGTGGCGACAGTGTCAGGGGCGAGTTTTACTATCGATGCGTTAGCTAACGACATTGGAACGGGATTGGTGTTACAAGCCCCTAACCGTTGGTCGCTCAAAGGGGGAGGGGTTACTTTAGCCAATAACAAAATCGTGTATAAATCAAAACCCCGCTTCACCGGTAAAGATACGATTTGGTATGTTTTTAATGATCATCGTGACCGTAAAAATACAGGGAAAATAGACATTACTGTTTATGGATCAGGTTCTAGTCAACCACCTGTAGCAATCACCGACTGGGCTTCAACGAGGCGTAACAGGGCTGTGATCATTAAAGCACTCGCCAATGATATTGGGAGAGGCTTGGTTATTAACACAGTTAATCGTTATTCGGCAAAAGGCGCTTCCGTTGTGATTGTTAACAACACGTTGCGGTACACGCCAAAACAAAACTTCGTAGGTAGCGACAGCTTTTGGTATTCGGTGAAAGATAGTCAGGGGCGAACAAACGCAGTCAAAGTGGTGGTCAACGTCTACAACTAGGGGCTTGGGAGATTAGTCGTCAAAAACTTAATTCCCCGTCCTTTGGTCGTTTAAACTATGCCGCGAGTGGGAGTGCTAGGTGATGCGATAGTCCCGCTATGTTCCCTTGGGTCAATAACCCAAAATTAGGAACTGACGTGATGCACTCTATAAAATTTCTCGGTCTATCTGGTGCGCTGTGCGTGCTTGTCGCCGCTCAGGCACAGGCTGCTCCGCAGGATGACGGCAGCTGGAGCCCAGTCGCTGATTGGCCACTTATTGCCATTCATTCGGTGCTTACGCCACAAGGCAAGGTGCTAAGTTTTGGTACGGATGAAGCCGGTGTTCAAGGTGCTCAGTTTACCTACGATATTTGGGACCCTAAGCTAGGTGTCAGCACAGGTTCGCATAACACACTGCCCAATACGCTGGGGGTTGATTCATTTTGTAGCGCCGCGATACTGATACCTGAAACAGGTAATGTATTGATGTCTGGAGGGGACAATCGCCCCAACGGCGGCACTAATCGCGGGATTAAAGATGCGCCTATTTTTAATACGCAAAGCAATACCTTAAGCCGTGCCGCGCAGATGAATTCTGCGCGCTGGTACCCTACCTCCACGGTATTATCTAATGGCGATATTATGCTAATAGGTGGAAGAGATACTCAGGGTCGGGGAGTCACGGTGCCTGAGATCTATTCACCCTCTAGTAATACGTGGCGCTCGTTGTTGGGCATTAATGCAGGAGGCCTTTACCCAAGGCAGTGGGTTGCCCCCAATGGACTGATTTTTGGCTATGCCGATGACAAAGCGATGTACTACTTAAACCCCAACGGTAACGGAAGCCGTCAAGACCTTGGCGCCATTAATATTGCTGGAAGCCCTTATCGGGGTACGGCGGTCATGTATCAACCCGGTAAAATTCTAGCGGTTGGGGGAAACGGCACGGTTAACAACGACGCTGCGATCGTTGATATTAATGGCAGTAGCCCTGTTGTGCGTAAGGTGACCAAGCCCTCAGAGGTTGGTCGAATCTGGGTAGACTCTGTTGTACTGCCCAATGGTAAGGTGATGATTGTTGGTGGTTCTAATTCTGATAATAACCTATCAGGTGTTGCGGACAATCCAGAGATTTGGGACCCCGCAACAGAGCGCTGGACATCTATGGCAGCGACCAGCACTGCACGTCTTTATCACTCCACCGCGTTGTTGTTAAAAGATGGTCGAGTCTTAGTGGCCGGCGGCGGTGCACCAGGGCCTCTTATCAATACCAATGCAGAAATCTTCTCGCCACCTTATTTATATAACAACACGGGTCAGGCGGCTTCACGCCCTAATATTGTAAGTGCGCCAAACGAAGCCCCTTATGGCAGTAATGTCGCGGTAAGGCATACGGCAGGCAATGTGATTAGTCGTGTAACGTTGGTTAAAACAGGTGCGGTGACGCATTCGTTTAATATGGAACAGCGGTTTATTGAGCTAGATTTTCAAGATATAAACAACGGCGTCAAGGTCGCCCTACCAAACTCTGCAAACATCGCCCCACCGGGTTATTACATGATGTATTTGCTGGACAATAAAGGGGTGCCGTCAGAGGCGCACATGATTCGTATTGCTAGCACCGCTCGATTGGTTATCGGTGCCTATCCAGTGGCTATTGCTGATACGGGAACCTCAAGGTTAAGCGCTGCCATCACGATTGATGTTTTGGCAAATGACCGGGGTAACGGCAAAGGCTTAGTGAGTGTTAATCGCTATTCTCAAAAAGGCGGTACGGCGCGGGTTAGCGGTGGCAAGATTGTTTACACGCCAAAGTCTGGTTTCAGCGGTACCGATGTCTTCTGGTATGTGATGGAAGACGACCAAGGACGCACCAATGCGGCAAAGGTCACGGTCTCTGTCACATCCTCTGGCGTATCGAGCGCCTATCCGACCGCCACCACCGATAGCATTAATGCCTCCGGCAGTGGCCGTATCACAATTGATGCACTAGCAAACGATAATGGCAATGGGTTGGTGCTAAATGCGTTAAACCCGTGGTCACAAAAGGGCGGAAACGTTGCATTGCTTAGCAATAAAATTACCTACAAACCAAAAGCGGGTTTTAATGGGCTTGACAAGATTTGGTACAGCTTTAAGGATAACCAAGGGCGTTCCAATAGCGGTGTAGTGAATATTTCAGTGACGGGTAACGATGATGCAACTAACGTTTACCCAACCGCCACGGCTGACAATGTCACGGTACCTACAGGCACCGCGCGAACGATTGATGTATTGGCCAACGATACGGGAAGCGGGTTGGTGCTAAACGTGCCTAATGCATGGTCACAAAAAGGCGGCAACGTCTCGCGAGTGAATAACAAACTTGTTTACAAATCAAAAACAGGCTTTATCGGTAGCGATAAGATTTGGTATGTGTTTAAAGACGCATTGGGCCGTTCTAATAATGGACAGGTTAATATAACTGTCACTGGCGGTGGAACAAGTGCCTTGCCCGTTGCTAATGCTGACAACTTTACGACTCGTCGTAACACAGCGGCAACACTTGACATTTTAGCCAATGACACAGCCAGCGGCGGCATCGCTATTAGTACTTTGTATGCTTACACTGCCAAGGGTGGAACGACAACAAAGGTGAACGGCAAAGTCCGCTACACGCCAAAAACTAACTTCACGGGTGAAGATAATTTCTGGTATGTCATGATTGATGCTCAAGGGCGAACCAACAGCGCACAGGTGAAAATCAACGTTGCGCCTTAGAGATTTATAAGCAATAGCATAATCTCCCCTTGAAACCTATGTTATGTTTAGGTGACAGACTAGTAGTCCAAGGCTACTAGTCTGCAATTATTTCAAGAGGAGAAATTATGAAACTTACAAAAACGATCACGGGTTTAGCTATTGGTGTGGCTTTAGCATTCACAGCCGCGGCTGCAAACGCAGGCGACACTATGGACCGCGTGATGAAAGAGGGTGTGCTCAAAGTTGCCACCGACCCTAACTGGGCGCCGCAGTCGTTTATAAACGATGACAATAAAATGGACGGTTTTGACGTAGATGTCGCCAAAGAGGCGGCTAAGCGTTTAGGCGTTAAGGTGGAGTTCGTTACCCCATCTTGGGACATCATCACCGCGGGTAACTGGAATGGCCGTTGGGATCTTTCTGTTGGCTCGATGACACCAACTAAAAAACGTGCTGAAGTACTAAGCTTTCCAGCCGTTTACTACTACACGCCAGCCTCTGTTGCTGTGCATAAAGATGGCGCTTACAAAACCATTGCTGATTTCGATGGCAAAAAAATTGGTGCATCAACCGCCTCAACCTATGATTTATACCTGCAAAAAGATCTAACGATTGATGCCGAAGGCGTGCCTGAGTTTGAATATCAGATGACACCGGGTGAAATTAGGTCGTACAAAGACAGCACCGCGTCAATGGATGACCTTCGTTTAGGCGATGGCGTGCGAATTCATGCAATCGTTGGCTCACTACCTGCAATCCAATCGAGCATCAAAAACAAATACCCCCTAAAAGTCTTAGGTGCGCCAGTCTTCTATGAGCCGTTAGCCCTTGCGATTGATAAAGGTGACGAGGCGTTTAACGACAAGCTTGCTGAAATTGTTAAAGCCATGAAAGAGGACGGCACGTTAAAAGCGCTCTCTATGAAATGGTACGGCGTAGACTATACCTCGGCTATTGAATGATAGCGTGATAGTAGCGACGTAACAGGGTAAGCAGACAATAGCCCGGTCAGAATAGATTTTTGATCGGGCTTTTTTGGGGAGTTGAAATGCTATTTGCAGATACGGTGGTCGGTGACCGACTAGTTCATAAACCTAGAACGATAATAATAATGCTGGTTGTCGCGACCGCGTTATTTACATTCTTTGGGATGAACGACACCCTCTTTGGTGAGTTTTTAAGGCCGGTCATTGGTGAGCCAAAAGAGTCGGGCTTGTTTGGTAATTTTTCAGTGGGGTTCGTGCTGGCCATTTTATTCACGATTAATGTGATCTTGGTTGGTTTTTTATCCTTTAAGTATCAAGTTATCGTCGTTTGGTTTCAGCTGCTGCTACTGTTTATGGCATTTTTTTACAGCTTCGAACTTAACTACGAATTCATTCAAAAGAAGATTTGGTTTATGGTCTCGCAGGGGGTGTTTACCACACTGTACATCTCGGCCATCTCTATCTTTTTAGCTTCTATCGTTGCCATTTTTGGCGCGATTGCTAAGCTTTCTTCCAACGGGTTCGCGTTTGCCATCGCAAGCTTTTATACCTCCTTTTTTCGTGGCCTGCCCCTGCTTATGCAGGTCTACCTCATCTATCTCGGCATGCCGCAGCTAGGCTATGTGATTGACGCGGTACCGGCAGGTATCCTTGCGCTAACGCTGTGTTACGGCGCTTATATGACCGAGATTTTCCGTGCAGGCATTCAGTCTATCAATAAAGGTCAGTGGGAGGCTTCACGCTCAATGGGCTTTGGTTTTGGTTTGACGATGCGCAAGATTATTTTGCCGCAAGCGCTGCCGTTAATTATCCCGCCGACCGGCAATCAGTTCATTGCCATGCTTAAAGACAGTTCGCTGGTGTCAGTAATTGGCGTTTGGGAGCTTATGTTCCTGGCGCGCACGTTGGGTAATAAGGACTTTCGTCACATGGAAATGCTAATCACCGCAGCGCTAATTTATTGGATGTTGTCGATGTGCCTTGAGTTTATTCAAAGCCGCATCGAGCGTCACTACCGCACCGTTAGTCACTAAGGGGGATAAGATTATGTCAGACACCATTATTGAAATGAACGATGTTAGCAAGTGGTATGGCAACTTTCAGGCGCTGTATAATATTGATTTTAAAGTCAATAAAGGCGACAAAATTGTGGTGTGTGGGCCATCAGGCTCGGGTAAGTCGACCATGATTCGCACGCTTAATTGGCTGGAGGCACACCAGCAAGGCACGATCACCGTCGATGGTTCGGTGATGCATGCAAAAATGAAAAACATCGACGCGGTACGCATGAATGTTGGCATGGTGTTTCAGCATTTTAATTTGTTCCCGCACATGACGGTCATGCAAAACTTGATGGCTGGGCCAATGTGGGTGCGTAAGATTTCAGAGCAAGAAGCTCGGGCAACGGCGGTAAAATATTTAGAGCGCGTTCGAATACCCGAGCAGGCAGACAAGTACCCGGGGCAGTTGTCTGGTGGGCAGCAGCAGCGCGTCGCTATCGCGCGCTCACTGTGTATGCACCCTAAAGTGATGTTGTTTGACGAGCCCACCTCAGCGCTTGACCCTGAGATGGTCTCTGAAGTGCTAGACACCATGATTGGGCTGGCAGAAGATGGCATGACCATGGTGTGCGTGACCCACGAAATGGGCTTTGCCAAAGCCGTCGCTGACCGAGTGGTGTTTATGGATGAGGGGAGAATTGTTGAGGAAAATGACCCTGTGAGTTTCTTTGAGAACCCTCAAAATGAACGGACTAAGGATTTTTTGGGGCAGATACTGGTGCATTAAGGTTAGTGCTGCTTTATTTTATAGGCTTTATACCAAGTCCTTGGGTATTACAGGACTTGCATAGCAATGAGCTAAAGATACTTACCAGCTCAAACATTAAAGGCGCTCTCTGACCCAGCGGCTGCTCTAAGAGAACAACAGCCCACCATTAATATCCACATTAGTCCCCGTCATAAACGCCGCTTGATCAGACGCTAGATAAACCGCCAAATTAGCCACATCTTCAGATGTGCCTTCACGCTTTAACGGCGTTATCCCCGCTACGTGTGCACGTACTTCATCTTTAGTAAACGTGTTGTGAAAGTCAGTATCAATCATGCCAGGGCACAATGAGTTCACACGAATGTCAGGGCCAAGCTCTTTAGCCAAGCTACGCGTATAGGTCATCACAGCCCCTTTAGAGGCGGCATAGACACTCGAACCCGGACCGCCACCGTCACGACCGGCTTGAGAGGCAAACGTTACAATCGAGCTGCCTGCTTTCATGTGGGGTTGGCACGCTTGAACCGTTAAAAATAATGAGGTCAGGTTAAGATCTAAAACATTATGCCAATGCGGCAGTGTCATCTCTTTGGTCGAAACACGGGCGACCAATCCGCCGGTTACGTGAATCAACGTATCGACGCACCCATAAGCCTCTACCGTCGCGGCCACTAGCGCATCAACATCAGCTTGTTGGGTCATGTCACCTTGCTTGGCAAATGCCTTGCCACCTGCGGCTTCAATCGCTTTAACCGCCGACTCGGCGCCTTCGCTACTGCTGTGATAGTTAATCGCGATCTGAGCACCGGCTTCTGCTAAACGCATGACGCAGGCACGACCAATATCACGTCCACCACCGGTTACGATGGCGGTTTTACCTTGTAAATTCATTAGTTACTCCTATATAAAATTGCTGAAGTCTTTGGATATCATCTTTTGTTACGAGAAGCTAACGCAACGATATCATTATTCAGAAATAAATAAATACCCTATCGATTATCTCAGACCGTGCGCTTGAGTAATGCTCAGCCCTATGAAACCCTGTCGGTATTAATACAGTAGGCGCTTTTTATGGAGTTTTAAACCATCGAGAAGCCGAGTGACATACCATCAGTAACAGGGCACCAAGGGTTCAATGAACAATATATTTGTACGAGGCGTTGTAGGCGAGCGCCGCAAATGGGCTGGCAGGCTTCTGGTGCTTTCCATACTCTCGACCATCTTTGCTGACATTCACCCAGATATCGCCTCTTTTAAATCATTTTGGCCTAGTGGTTTGTTTATGCTTTTTGCCGCGATACTTTTATTGCCCGATACCGGCCGTTCACAGCGCATTCAACTGGGTATTTTAGTGACTTTGGGTTTTGTATTGATGGCGATAGGGTTGGCGAATGGCGCGATCATGGATTGGCCGGCGCTGTTTTCTCAAAACACTGGGCTGCTCACCATGGTGTTAACCGTAGGCGTATTCGGCTCGGTCATTAATATATCGGCACCGATTCTCATTATCGCGGTGTCATCCATTGTGCTTACCGCCAGCGAGTTAATGATCAAAAAAGGCGTGATAGATACACGTGATCGATTTCGTGATCACATTGAAACCCAGCTGCCTCGCTCACTAAACGAAGTACAATTATTTCTATCGGCAGGTGTGCTCGCCTCTGGTTTGCAGAGCCTAGTGACCATTGGCTGGTTAGAATCTCCAATTAGTGAGTTTACTGGTGGGACGGCTTGTTTATTGTTGGCGTGTTTGATTGTTATTGCGGCACTCGGTATTCACCCGATTATTCAAATCGTTGCCTTTACCCCGCTCATATTATCAAGCAATCCAAACCTTGAATTACTCGGGCTGACGTATTTGTTTGGCTGGGCGCTAGGCACTTGCGGCAGCCCGTTGTCAGGAACCAATCTTGTGATGCAGGGGCGATTTGGTATTGTGGCTTGGCGCGGGGCAATGCAGAACTGGCCTTATATAGCGCTTATGTACGGCATTGCTTGTATCATCTTATTGGTCGTTGCCCTTGGATAGCATCAGCCGCAATATAGTCAATGCTGACACTGCTTGGGGAGATATTTATTAGGTATTGTAAATGCACTGCATTGAAACTGCGCAGAGCCCTTCCAGTCAGTATAGGTGAAAGCCATGCGTTTGTTGTTAACATTCCCGTTTACATTCTTAAAAGTCATCATATATTGACCAGTGTAATCACTCAAAACTCGATATTCACCACTTGCATAACTTAACGTTGTCATTGTCGTATGAAAGCCTTCAGTACTAGAACCTGGCGCTGCTATAATCGCTGCACTTTCAGGCATCTGACCATTGTCAATATAGTATGACCACATAATAGTCTTACCTGCGCTTGCTGAGGCTAAGACAGAAGTAATGGCACTCTTGGCTACATAAGTCTGGTAGGCAGGTAAAGCGATCGAAGCTAGAATTCCTATGATTGCTACAACGATCATTAACTCTATTAGTGTAAACCCTTTTTGCAGGGTATTTATCAATCTCATTCTCAGTTCTATGGGTAGTTAATTTATAGATCAAACATATCCTGATATTGATGTATGGCTACTTAATATGAGTATTTAGCCCAAACCGACAGATCGGACAAATCCAGAATTTCTTCCGCTTCATTCGAAGATAACTCACCCTGTGTGCTTTGTGAGGCACTCGTTTTATTTGTGCCTCATTTCAATCTTTTTAAAACCCATGACTGAAGCTAATTTCCCCTAGAAACTCTAGGCCTAGTTTTGGTTATCAATGCGTGACGTTATGCTCAAGCCAACCGAAGCCTATGATTCTGGGGGTATAATCGGGCTTTTACTCGCCCCAGCTTCTAGTACACGCCTACTTCTGTAATTTTAAAAAGTAATCATAAATCTCAGGAACATTCCCATCGCCCATACCCTCACCCAGTGCCGCTTGAAGGTTAGCTGACGTGCCTTCAGCAATCTGTGCACGCGTGCCTAAGTTCTCAACCATCTCTAAGAAATAGCTCAAGTCTTTATTCGCGTTAGCAATTGAGAAACCTAAATTACTGTTCCCATCAACCGCATAGTTTTTACAGAACTGCATGAAAGGAGAGTTAGAAGGGCCTGTCGACATAATGTCAAACAGCTGCTGACGGTCTACACCTGCAAGGTCGGCGACTGCGAAAGCTTGCGACATCGCAACGGCAGTGGTCATGCCCATGAAGTTATTGATCAGCTTAGTGGTGTGGCCTGCACCGAGCGCACCTAAGTTGAACACATTCTCACCCAACACATCTAGAACTGGCTTCATTTTATCAAACGTCGCCTGCTCACCAGAAGCCATGATGTTCAATAGTCCATCTTTAGCATGTGCGGGTGTGCGGCCAAGTGGAGCATCGAGCATGCCCACGCCTTTTGCAGCAAGGTCTGCACCAATCTTTATGGTAGAGGCAGGAATAGAAGTACCGAAGTCAATCACGGTCGAGCCTTCTTTCATGCCAGCCAAAAGACCATCATCGCCATAGACCAAACCTTCAACAACGTCAGAAGTGGTCACACAAAGCATCACAATATCACTAGCCGCTGCGAGTGCTTTGGCTGAGTCAACTCCAGTAGCTCCACGCGCAACTGCGTCAGCCGCTTTCTTGCTACTGTTCATTACGGTTAATTCAAAACCATTGTTTTGCAGGCATTCAACCATGTTGCCGCCCATGAGGCCAAGGCCGATAAAGCCGATAGTTGGCTGTGTCATATTTTAATTCCTAAAGTTTGATGCTGTTTAATTACGTGGATTTCAGCCAGACTGGTAACTGAACCCCGCGTTCTTTTAAATGCTGAAGTTGGTAATAATTGTTGATAGTTTTTTGCTTATGATGAGTGGCGCTCATGAATCATGAGTTGCTCAAAAGAGAGCGCAATCCAGCCGCTCACTAGCATGTCGAACCATTGTTCAACGCCGCTGGATGCGACCACAATATTTCCATAAACAAAAGAGCCGTAAAAAGGTAAATCGCCTTCCTGCAAAGAGGAGGGGTGTTGAGTTTGTGTCACGACGTTAGCTTGCGAATCGCGCCAAGCCTGTTTTGCTTTATTTCGAGCAAAGTCGTCAAAAGGGTGTTCCCACTCTGCGGTGCGAATGGATTCTTCATAAAGAATGGCATTCTCAAAGTCCGACTCCCAAGGCTTTATACGCGGGTCCATAATGACGATATGAAGCTCCCTGCGATTGGTCCGTTTGAATAAAGCTTCAATCGACGGCTTCATCAAGTTAACGGCTTCTTTAGCCAGTGCTTCGTGCTTCATTGATAAGGTTCTCCAGCTTGGCTATCAACCAAGCATGGTAGGCAATGTGAGCGATATCGCTGGCACAAAAGTAATT
>ENA-ORXT01003903-ORXT01003903.1-marine-metagenome-genome-assembly--contig:-NODE-3903-length-15881-cov-3.346052_pt1 | contig 15881 bp, 13 predicted proteins | sample MGYA00237868_ERZ511482 | MGnify/ENA metagenome assembly ERZ511482 | reverse complement strand
CGCCCCCGCCGCCGCCCAGGCTTTCACCGCCGCTACAAACGCCGCTTCACTGGCCGGCGGTACCTCCCGCATGTTTCCTTCGTCGTCCACTCCCGGCGTGAAGGCCCAGAGTACGAGTTCGTCCTCCGTCATGTGCTTCACGGTTTCTTCCAGCGACTTGCCGCCGTTGTTCTCCCGGCTGAGAAACGAACGGGCGATTTCCGTTCGGCTCAGACCTTCCCACGCCATCGAAAGCGGAGCCAGCCCCCAGTGCGGTGCGCCGGGAACGCCCGAGTACTCGTTGTTCTCTTTCTGGTGGCAGGTCGCGCATTGCAGACCTTTCACACCGTGGTTATCCGGTCCGCGCTGTACGTTGAAGTTGTGCAGGTGGCTGTCTTCGCCCTGCCTGGGCCGGTCGCCGCTGGGATGACAGTTCATGCAGCGTTTGTGGGTCACTACGCTCATCATGACGTCGAAGGGCGTGGCGTCGTCAGCGGGTGGAGGCGGGCTTGTTTTCCGGTCGATCCCGGTAAATGCCAGGGAGACGCCGGCAAACATGATCAGTAAAAAAACGACGGGCCACCGGTAGTGCATACGATTGGTTTTGCGGGTAAGTTAGGCATTAATGCAGGGGAGAGCGGTTAGTTCATCGGTCAGATGTTGTCGGGCGCGGACGCAGGATGCAAAGAGCGTTAGTTAGAGTGCGAAGAACTGTCGCCTAAAGCCGTTTCTATGCTCTTTAATGCTACTCTCTGCACCCGCGGCCCCGCCAGAAGTATCCCACTTCCGTTATAACCGACATTTGTAATATTTTTTGCGCCTTGATCAGTTAACCAAACGCACCGCTGTAAAAAACATCGGAGCGCTTCATCGGCGGCGCTCGGAACCGTGACGTAATCAGGAACCTCGAGACCATCGCCGTACACAACGTAGCCACCGGTAAGGCCCGCGAATCATTCGTGCCCGGCTTTCAGAAGATTGACGATGACCCGGTATACATGATCTTTGAGTGGGACAGAATCCGGGCCGCCCCGCCCGTCCGTATAAGGTATCCGAAAAGAAGGTAATCTTATTCGCCGGAGGGCCGCTCCAAAGTCAGACCTACCGCGGTGCGGGGTTTAAAACCTTCCCACCCCTCCTTGCCGGGCGTGGCGCTTACGTTCAGGTATTTGGCAAAGTCAGCCCGCCCTTTAAGCTTACCGCCCAGAAAGGCGGAGATGAAGTGCTGGTTTATGTTGTTCATCCGGCGGGTGTCCCAGACGGAGTCGGCGTAGCGAAGGTATTCATCGATGTGCAGGCCCGGAGCCAGCGCTTCCGGTGGGGCGGGATTGGGGGCAACGTTGTGACGCGCGCCTTCGAAGGTGAGCAGGTACCGTTCCGTTGCGGTGGCGCCTTCGTAGATGGCCCTGATGCCGTTCTCGTAGCCCGAAATGTCGTCCTGGCTACCGGCGATGAAGAAAGTCGGTACACTGAGGCCCTTCATCCCATCCTCGTTCCATACATCAATCGCTTTTCCCCACGGAGCGAAAGCAATGACGGCCTTCACGCGCGGATCGGCACCGGGATAAGCCGGGTTGCCGATCAGGTGCCGCCCGATCATTTTTGATCCGCCGTTCTGAGCGGAAAAGAAAGCACCGAAACCAGTGCTGTAGCCTCCGCCCCCGACGTTGAGCACCCCGTAACCCCCCATGGAATAGCCGATGATGCCGGTATTGCCGGCGTCGGCCAGGCCGGCGAGGAAGGAGCCGGAGCCGGCTGCGGTCAGGCGTTCCATCTCGTCGATCGTAAAGCGGATGTCAACGGGCCGGAAGTAGAGGGTAGAGGAAAACGCCCCGGCGTCGCGAAAAGTCGATTCGGTATGATCGATCGCCACCACGACGTAGCCTTTGGAGGCCAGGTGCTCCGTCAGGTAGGTCATCAGGAACCGCGAGCCGGTATAGCCGTGGGATACCACTACGAGCGGGTAGGGCGCGGCAATTTTTTTTGGCGCGGCATCGCGGGTCGCCCGGCCGGTGAATTTGAAGGGGATGATGGGGCGGGTAGTGTCGCCGTGCTGCCCCATCACCTCGGGGTATTCTATGGTCGCACCGACGTCGGCATCGGCCGGGTACCAGACCTCAACGGTAAGGGGTCGGTCGTAAGTGGGGATGGTACCGTCTTTGGCACCGACGATGTTGGGTTGCCCCGGGTTGGTCAGCGTCATTGTACGCACGCCGACGGCGTGCTCGCCCCGGGCCGAAAGGGCCGGCGCGTCGGGCAGTTGGTCGCCGTAGACGAACTGGGCGGAGGCGGTAAACGGGAGAGCGAGGCAAAGAAGTAGTAATAAACGCATGGGGATGGATCGGTTCGTTTGAGCCTGGGTAAGGTCGGGAAAAAGTTCGGATTTACAATTTACCGGATTGCGAAAGCAGGGTTATACCGCTACCATAATGGTAGATCCGGTCGCTTGGGTATATATCCGATAAGAGTATAAGGTATCAAGGGCCGGCTCGCCGAAGTATTGTAGTTGGGGTACAGACCTTAAGCGGCAGTATGACGTGCATAACATGCCCGGGCTTAACGTAAGAACGGCCTCGCTCAAAGGAGCAAGGCCGTTATATTTAACACCTGTTTTGAGCTTGTCGGGAAATAAACTTCCCCCGACAAGCTTTTGTCCGGAAGCTCTTACTTAAGCATACCGCCAATCTTGCCCATAAGTCCGCCACCGGCGTCCTTACCGGCATCGGCCGCGCCACCGAGCATACCGGCTGCTTTGCCGAGGAGGTCACCGGCGCCACCGCCACCGGTAAGACCGCCGAGCAGGCTGCCGGCATCGAGGCCGAGCGCACCCATCATCGAACCGGCATCGATACCGTCGGTGTCGCCGGCTTCCTGGGTTGCACCACCGATCTTGTTCATGATCATGGGCAGGGCAACGCTGGAGAGCGTACCGGCGATGCCGGAGTCGACACCCATGGAGCCGGTAATCTTACTGATGAAATTGCCGGCTATTCCTTTGTACACCATGTTCTGGAGCAATCCGCCACCGGCGTCACCACCACCAACGGCACTTTTGAGCATACCGACGATTCCATCGACGTTGCCACCGGAAATCGCACTGGTGATGCCTTCGGTGATGGATTCCTGAGCGAGGGGAAGGGCCTGCTCGGCCTGGCCTGCGTCGAGGCCGGTTTTTTCGGTGATGGCGGATAGTACTTGGCCCTTTACGGCGCCCATGATGGAGTCTAACATGTGGGGATTGTTTTATGATGGATGCCGACAACACGCCTGCATCGTAAATTCAGTCTTATGACGATTGAAATCGATTTGGTCACCCATAATTCCCGGAGGAGGAGGAATAGTTTTTAAATAGGCTACTCCTTCAGCTTATAAATACCGATCGATAAATGACCACCAGGGTATATTTCTACCACCGGTCGTGCATAATGGTTTTTTATTTCCCGCCTTTCGTAGCGGGTGGAGGGGTAGATGAAGTTGGTCGCTACGTATTCGGCTTTATTCCAATCCACCAGCTCGATCTTCGCCTTGGCGGCCGGGGGGAGGGCGTTGTAGTTGTCCTTGCAGGGCCAGACCTCGCATTTGACCAGGCGAATCTCCCCTTCGGCGGTTTGCTCCGCCAGTTGCAGAAAAGCATCCCGGAACCCCACGCCCCAGTAATCCATGTCGAAGCGTACGTTCAGCGGTTCTCCGTGGATGGCCTCGTTGAAGTATACGTACTGGTGGGGATGGTACCGCACCATCTGCACGGTTGTCGTCAGCAGCCCGGCGACCAGCAGACCGATCACGACTTTCTCCCGCTTCCAGTAGCGCCGGGCGTGGTCGAAACCCACCATCAGCAGAAAGACAAAACCCGGATAAACAAAATGCAGGTGACGCCAGCCGTTGTACAGCGTTGACCCCAGCAGGATGATCACCAGGATGGGACCGATCGACAGCCCCAGCTGAGCAAAGTCCATCAGCTCGTCGTCATCGCGCCAGAGTAAAAAACCGGAACGCAAACTACCGATCATCCCCCGCAGCGCCGCATAGATGCCGGTGAACATAAAAAGCAGGTAAAGTAATGGCGTCGTGATCAAAATCCAGGCCGGTACGTAGTAGGCCGGCACGTCGAGGGCACTGATCTGGTCGCCGAACAGCCATACGTAGCTATCCCAGTCGAAGGCCGACATTTCCGTGAAGGCACCGACCAGGCGGTGCAGGGTGTCTTCCCACAAATAAGGGAAAAAAGGTATCATGAAGGCAACCGACAGCGGAAGGTAAACGCTGATCCAGACCAGGTTCTTCGCCGGTGCCGGGCGGTGGCGCAGCAGCTCCCACCCTAACAGGAGCACGGTCGTCATCGGTACGATCAGGGCCGGAAGACGGGTATTGAGGGCCAGACCGGTGGCAAAAGCGTGGAGGATCAGGTGACGCCAGGTCCGCTCCCGGAGGAAACGCAGCAGGGTAAAAATACTGATCAGGTAAAACACCAGCAGCAGGTGGTCCTTCGGGTTGTAAAAGGCATTGGCAAAAATGCGTGGACTCAGGATGAGGGCCAGGGTGCCGAGCAACGGATACCAGGCCCGGTCGGGAAAACGTAAACGGATGGTGCGGTAAAAGTAGATCGTTGCGATCCAGAACAGCAGGAAGGCCATCACGTGCCGCAATCGGTAGAACCGGTAGAAGTCGTCTTCCATACCCAGCGACTGTTCCAGCAGATTAGCCGTAATCTGATAGACCATCCCGTAGTTCGACCACTGGTAATCCTCCAGGTCCCAGTCCGGTTCAAGCGGAGCGTAGTCTTCGATTCCCAGTTTTTCCGCGGCGTAGTCGATCGAAACCCGGCCGTGCCGCCGCTGGATGGACTCGTCCCAGCTGATGCCGTAGTCGTCCAGGATGAACAGACCGACCAGCAGAAAAAGCAGGAAGAATACTGGAGCGTACCAGGCATGGAACTTCGGCATGAGGCGAAGGTAATTCGTTGGTTCGTTTTTTGAGTAGTATTGCTGCGTGCTTTGTTGCAAAGCGGCGGGCGTTCAGCAGCAATTCTCATTTTAGTCTTTTTTACCCTTAAGGCACTGAGCTCAGTCTTTTAGGTCACCGATTCTATGCGCTCAGTCCCCCCCCTTCTTCGGAGAGGGGTTGGGTGTTGAGGTTAATTGAAGCCAAATTGAGAACTGCTGGGCGTTCAGAGTAATTCCAGCGCCGCCGTCAGCAGCTCCCGCATTTCGCCCGGAGCAATATCGTCATCTTTCCCGAGCATGATCTCGGGCTGGTACAGGGCTTGCTCCGCTACCACCCGGGCGTTGAGTGCCTCCAGGGACCACAGCAACGATTTCCGCGCCCGGTCTCCCCGTGGTGCTCCGGGGGTAAAGGTGAACACCAGCGTTGGCTTAGCGTCGAATTCTCCGGAGGAAGCAAGCCAGTCGAGGGCGTTTTTTAATACGCCGGGGACATTGTGTAAATAGGCCGGCGTACCGATCACTACGGCCCTGGCTTCGACGACGTCTGCCCGCCAACGTAGCACCGCCTCCGGCCACGGTGCCCGGTCGCGTTCCGGCTGAAAGACGGGGAGATCGGCAAGATAATCGGCCCGTGCGGTTTTTTCCGCCGTCAGCTTACCGATCCCCGCCAATAAACGGGAGTTGGCACTGGTGGGGCGGGGGGAGCCGGAGACGAATAGCAGCATCGGTAGACTTGGCGGTTTTAAGGGGGTTCGGTTTCCGACCGGAAACGCACTTTTTGTCTGGTTGAATTAAAACATCATATAAGAGGAGAAGTATCGATTCGTTTCGCGGGCCGGAGTTCCTGACCAGCGCTTAAACTTTCAGATCAATGGGCTTTATCCGTACGGCGTCACTAAGCCAGCGATCACCGGGGTAAGAATCAATCTTCCTCCTCTTCGCTATTGTCGTCATCGTCCCGCAACTCCTCGGGATCGATGTCGGCTTCCTTGATATCGTCGTCGTCATCGTCGTATTTGTCGGCGTACTCGTCCCGGGCTTCGTCCAGCAGGTTACCGTCTTCGTCGTAATCGTCGTCGTCGTCGATGATGACGAGGGCTTCGGATCTGGTCATCCGGATGAGGTAATACTTTTCTTCGGTTTCGAAGGGCAGGGCACTCGCTAACCGACCGTCCACGTCGGTAAAACGTATAAGATTTTTGGCGAATCCCTCGGGGTAGTTCAGTTTGATCTGTTCCAGAACCTCGTCGTCGAGTTTCTCGTAGTTTTTGATTACGCGGGGTTTGCTCATCAGTTTGGAGGTTGTTTTGGTCAATTAGTAACAAGTATAGGGAGATTGTAACTACATCTGCAATTATTTTTTCCCGACGAAATCGAGCGCCACGAATCGCCCACACACAAAAGCCCTTTCTCCATCGTAGGGAGAAAGGGCTTTAGAAAAAGGGCGGGGACCGGTTTCCAAAACCGGTCCGGCACTTTACGGGAGCCGGAACGATGTACGTCCGGCGCTCCTGAATGACAAGACTACTTGCCGGCCGCCTTGGCGTGATCAGCGAGGAATTTCTCCAGGCCGATGTCGGTAAGCGGATGCTTGAACAGGCTCTCGAAGCTGCTCAGGCCGCAGGTGACCACGTCGGCACCGGAGCGGGCGGCTTCCACGATGTGCTTACCACTGCGGATGGAAGCGGCCAGAATTTCGGTTTCGTACCCCTGGATCTGGTAGATCTCGGAGATCTCCTGGATCAGCTGCATGCCTTCCCAGCCGATATCATCGATGCGGCCGATGAAGGGACTTACGTAGGTGGCTCCCGCTTTAGCGGCAAGGATGGCCTGACCGGCACTAAAAACCAGCGTACAGTTGGTGCGGATGCCGTTGGCGGTAGCCCAGGCCAGGGCTTTCACGCCCTCGCGGATCATCGGAATTTTCACCACGATGTTGTCGGCGATCTTGATCAGCTCGGACGCTTCTTTTTTCATCCCCTCAAAGTCCGTACTGATCACCTCGGCGCTCACGTCGCCTTTCGTCAGGTCACAAATCTTCTTATAGTGTGCCATCACGGCATCGGTGCCGCTGATCTTCTCTTTGGCCATCAGACTGGGATTGGTGGTTACTCCGTCGAGAATACCGAGCGATTCCGCTTCGGCAATGTCGGTCAGGTTGGCGGTGTCGATGAAAAACTTCATGCTTTTGAATTTTATTAGTGAATTTATATCAGTACGCAGTGCGCGTGGGCCTTGCGGTGGCGAAGGTACGGAATTAGCCGTACTTTGCTTTGTTTGTAAGCAATGTAAGTTTACGAAGGGCTGATACCTTCGTGACTTTTATCCTTTTTTGTAACCTCGGGAAACGGGATTTGTGCGGAATGGCGGTCACGTAAATAAAAATGCCCTCCGCAACTGGTGCGAAAGGCATCATCACCTTGCGGGTGATTTTTTAAACTATTGCCTATTATGAAACGTAATGCGCGTCGGCTTTTTTACGCATTTCAACCAACGAATCGTTGATCTTTTTCAGTTGCGCGGCGACTGTTTCCCGTGCCTGGCCGGAAAACGTGTTATCCTTCAGGACTTCTTCGTAAACCTCTACGGCGCTTTCTTCACCCCGGATGCATTCATTGAGAATGGCCGCTTCGTCGTTACCCGATACTGCGGTCTTCAGGTCCATCCAAACCCGGTGGAGGGTGGCCGCAACGCTACCGCCTTTATCTACTTCACCGCCGAGATTTTTGATGAGTGGCTTAATTTCATGACCGAAATCATACCGTTGCTGAGCCAGTTGGCGAAAGCGGGTGGCGAGGGCCGCACTATCAACTTCTTCAGCGGCTTCTTTGTAGCCGTTCTCTCCGTCGTACAGGGTGGTGATAAGGTTGTTTAATGCTGCGATTTGATTACTGTTGGTACTCATTTTATCTTAATTTGTGGCTATACGCCTTGTTTATTAATGCACTGGCTGACAATATATTATGTTTACGCCAACCAAGTGTTGTTAAAACGCGAGCCGGTTTTCAGGGGTTCGGTAAAGGAATAAAATTTTATTTTAATAATCAGCGCATGAGGGCGGGGCCGCGGGAGCAAAGAGGGTTTTTCACAAGCCGGTGGAGCCATGACAAAACAAGGAAATTTTGTTCCGTCAGCAACTGATTCTGCACCTGCGTCCCCGCCCGAAAATTCGTATTTGTCAACGACCGTTATCTTGTACGAAAATTCTCCTCACGCCAATGATGACACGTTCCACTTTCTTCAAATCCCTTGCCGCCGGGACTATAGGCCTTCCCCTCTTCCTGCGCATGATCGGCGGTGGTCAAAGTCATGCTCAGGCGGATCGGGTTGCCCGGAACGGAAAAGTATACAACTGGAAGATGGTCACCACCTGGCCTCCCGGCTTCCCGGTACTCGGCGAGGGGTGCCAGTTACTGGCCGATATGTGCCGCAGCATGAGCGGTGGCCGGCTCAACATCATCGTTTACGGTGGTGGCGAACTCGTTCCCGCCCTGGAATCCTTTGACGCCGTTCGCCAGGGAGCCGCCGAGGTGGGCAGCGGCTGCTCCTACTACTGGGCGGGTAAGGCACCTGCCGCTCAGTTCTTTGCCGGCTACCCCTTCGGTCTCAACGCACAGCAGATGAACGCCTGGTTGCTCAGCGGCGGCGGTATGGACCTGTGGCGGGAGCTCTACGCGGGCTACAACCTCGTCCCTTTCGCCGGTGGCAACACCGGGGTGCAGATGGGCGGATGGTTCAACCGCGAGATCAACTCCGTGGCTGATTTCAAAGGGCTTAAAATGCGGATGCCCGGTCTCGGAGGGCGCGTACTCGAACAGCTTGGCGGTACCCCCGTTCTGCTGCCGGGCGGCGAACTGTACACCGGCCTCGAACGGGGCATCATCGACGCTACTGAGTGGGTGGGCCCCTACCACGACTATATCATGGGCTTCCATGAGATCGCTAAGTACTACTACTCCCCCGGCTGGCACGAGCCCGGTACCAACTTCGAGTTCTTCGTCAATAAAGAAAAGTACGACGCCTTGCCGCCCGACCTGCAAAAGATCTTCGAGGTCGCCACCCACTACATCAATCTCTACACCCTCTCCGAACTCGAAGCCCGTAACGGAGAATACATGGACAAACTCCGTGCGGTCGATGGCCTCACCATCACCACCTTTCCGAAGGAACTCATCGATGCCGCCCGCATCGCCGCGGACGAGGTGATCGGGGCGTACGCCGACTCGGATCCCTTTGCCAAAAAGGTCTACGCCTCCGTCCGTAAATTTAAGCGCACGGCGGTCCCCTGGGCTAAGCTGACGGAGTCGGTCTACTACGGAGAAATGATGGGTTGAAACGGACAAACTCTTACAAAACTTTACACCCGGTGGTCTTCGGGTACTTCGGGGCGTACCGGATTTTCGGTAGGGTCGGCGGGCGCGGACGCGGACGCGGACGCGGGGCGGGTCAGGGAAAAAAGTACCCCTCCGGCAAGCAGCCCGAAAATGACGACCAGCGATACCCAGTCTTCCGGATGCCAGGCCGTGTGCAACATCATTTTCATGCCGACGAAGGCAAGGATCAGCGCCAAACTGTACTTCAGGGCGATGAATTTTTCAATCATGGAACTGAGTACGAAGTACAGCGAACGCAAACCGAGGATCGCCAGAATATTGGAGCTGAACACCAGGAAAGAATCGGTCGTGATGCCCAGAATGGCGGGGATGGAATCGACGGCGAAGATGACGTCGGTCGTCTCCACGATGACCAGCGCGATGAACAGCGGCGTTGCGGCCCGCTTCCCGCCGATACGAACGAAAAAATCGTGCCCGTGGTAATCGTCCGTCACCGGCACGATCCGCTTCACGAACCTGATGACCGGGTTGTCGGACGGGTGAATGTCTTCCGACTGCCCCAGCATCTTGAACGCGCTGTAAAGCAACAAAAGCCCGAAAACGTAGAACATCCAGTCGAACTGCTCCAGCAGATAGACGCCCGCCAGGATCATGGCCAGCCGGAAAAAGATGGCGCCCAGGATCCCCCAAAACAGCACCCGGTGCTGATAAATGGCCGGCACCTTGAAGTAGGCGAAGATGAGGGCGATGACGAAGACGTTGTCCATGCTGAGGCTCAGTTCCACGAGGTAGCCGGTGAGGTAGGCGATCACCGCTTTTTCGGGGGGCAGCCGGGAGTCGACCCAGCCGTTGAGGTACGCCAGGTAGATAAAACCGCTGAAACCGAGACCGATGGCCGTCCACATGGCCGTCCACTTCAACGCCTCGCGGGTACTGGGCACGTGATCTTCTTTATTAAGGACGAAGAGGTCCAGGAAAAGCAGCAGGGCGACGAAGATGAAGAAGCCGATCCAGGTAATGGTCATGTTTGGCGGTGGGTTTAGCGTTGAAGTTGGCGGCTGGCGGATATGTGCGGGCGAGGTCGGATACCTTGATATTTCCCGGCAGGTACTTATCCGCAATATCGGCTAATGGTTGCGGGCAGCCTGCCGCGTGGAAAGGATATTCGACGTTCAAACGGATCAAGCGGATTAAAGTGCGTTTTCCCCTGCGGCCGGTAGTGAACAAGGTTTCTAAAGACGTGGTTCTACGGATAAATAAATCCCATGCCTTTTCTCGGTAACGTCATCAAGACGGCCCTCGATATTCAAGCAAAATTTTCCCAGACCACCGATACGCCCCGCCAGACCCAGGCGGCCCAGCTCAGGCAGCTGGTAGCTAAGGCCAAAGACACCGCCTTCGGAAAATTCTACAACTTTGCCGCTTTATTAGACAGCGAAGACCTCATCGAGGCCTACCAGAAAGCCGTACCGCTACACGACTACAACGACATGAAGTTCTGGTGGAAACAACAGCAGGACGCCCCCGACATTACCTGGCCGGGACAACCAAAATTTTTCGCCCTCAGTTCCGGCACCACCGGCAAGAAGAGCAAGCGCATTCCCGTCACCGACGATATGCTGGCCTGTTTCCAAAGCGTGAGCCGCTCTCAGGCCGTCGCCCTGGCCAACTTCGACCTCCCGGCCGACCTGTACGAAAAAGACATCCTGATGCTCGGCAGCTCCGCCGATCTGACCCCCCGCAAAAACCACCTGGAAGGAGAGATCAGCGGCATCAACAGCAGCAACATTCCCGGCTGGTTCGACGGGTACTACAAACCCGGTAAAGAGATCGCCAGCATCGACAACTGGGAAGAACGTGTGCTGGCCATCGCCAAAGCCGCGCCCGACTGGGATGTGGCCGCCATCGCCGGCATCCCGAGTTGGGTACGGATGATGCTCATCAAGATCATTGAGGTGAACCAGCTCGAAACCATCCATGATCTCTGGCCTAACCTGCGGCTCTACGCCACGGGCGGTGTCGCTTTCGAGCCCCACCGCAAGAGTTTCGAGGCCCTCGTCAGGGAGCCCCTCACCATCATGGATACCTACCTGGCCAGCGAGGGCTTCTTCGCCTACGGTGCCCGCCCCGATACGATGAATATGCGCTTGGCCGTCGAGCACGGAATGTTCTTCGAGTTCATCCCCTTCGATGCCCGCGGCTTCGATGAAACCGGAGGCCTGCTGAAAAAACCGGCCGTTTTACACCTCGGCCAGGTGGAGGTCGGGCAGGATTACGCCCTCATCGTCAGTTCCCCCTCCGGAGCCTGGCGCTATATGATCGGCGATACCATCAAATTCAAAAACCTGGACGACTACGAGATCGTGATCTCCGGCCGCACGAAGTATTTCCTCAACGTGGTGGGTAGCCAGCTCAGCGAGGAAAAACTGAACACCGCCGTTGGGGAACTGGCCCGGGAAACAAACACCGAGATCAGCGAATTTGCCGTGGCCGCCGTCAAGAACGACGAAGGGGAGTACGTACACCAGTGGGTACTCGGTACGGCCACCGGTGGCTCCATTGACTCCGCGGAGGCTTTCCTGGACAAGTCGCTGCAGGAGTCTAACAAAAACTACAAAGTGGCCCGTAATAAAGCGCTCAAAGGTATTCGCGTCAGGGTCGTTCCCGCCGACCGGATCTATTCCTGGCTGGAAACACGGAAAAAGAAGGGGGGACAGATCAAGGTGCCGAAGGTGATGAAGGAGAAAATGATGGAGGAACTGCTGGCGTTCCTGGATTGATCGGTTATTCCGCTCACCGGGCGAAGGAAAGCCGCATTATCAGCCGCCATGACCGGCCGATACACCGCTCCTGGCGGCACTGTGCTTTTCCCGGGTTAGGCCCTTTTGCCGAATTAAAACCACTTCATTCTTTTGAACATCAATACCATTCCCGACGCCACCACGGCCATGACTCCCAGCAGGATGAAGTAACCATTCCGTACCCGGAGTTCTGGAATGTACTCGAAGTTCATCCCGTAGATGCCCGCCAGGAAGGTGAGCGGGATGAAGATACTGGACACCACGGTGAGTACCTGCATCACGCTGTTCGTCCGGTGACCCATTTCGGAAAGGAACAGGTCCTGCAGGCTGTTGAGGTTCTCACGGTAGGTTTCCACGAGATCGGTGACCTGGAAGACGTGGTCGCGCAGATCGCGAAAAAAGGCTTCGGAGGATGCTTCAAGCAGGAGATTTTCGGCTTTAATCAGGTTGTTGAGCAGTTCACGCAGGGGAGTGATGGCCTTGCGGACGACGAGCAGTTCCTGCTTCAGGGCATAGATGTCGCCGCGCTGATCTGCGTCGAAGTTGGTGGAAATGCCGGTTTCGATGGCTTCGATCGCCTCACCGACTTCATCCAGGGCGAGGTAGTAACCATCCACCGTCAGGTCGAGCAGAGCGAAGAGCAGATAGTCGGATTTTCGCTGGCGGATGCGACCGCGGGCAGACTGGAGACGCTCACGGATAGCGACAAAATTGTCGTCGGCGTCCTCCTGAAACGACAGTAGAAACCCTTCGCCGACAAATAAGGCAACCTGTTCGGTATTAACCTTCCGGCTTGCCCGGTTGAATTTAATGTCTTTGATGATTACGAACAGCCCGTTTTCGACTTCTTCAAATTTGGGGCGCTGGTTTACATCGGCGATGTCTTCGAGCACCAGGGCGTGAACCCCGAAGCGGCCGCCGATCCGGGCGATCAGGTCGGCGTCGTGCAGGCCGCGCACGTCGTACCACTGCACGACGCTGGTATCCGGGGTATAGTCATCGCCCGGGTGCTGGTTGTTGATCACCTGCTCCTTCAGGGTTTCGGCGTTAAAGACCGTATAGTGCACGTCGATCTTCTCCACCTTTTGCTTGCCGGTGAAAACGATGGTGCCGGGGGGCAGACCGGTCTTGCGCCTTTTGGACAACTTGGGAATCAGGGCTTTTTTCAGGCGTATCATGGGCAGAAGATAGCGCGTAATAATCAGGCGGCGCGAACGCAGGTGCAAAACGCGTTTTTAAAGCAGCAAAACATCCGCCGGCGGAGTACCCGACTGTTTGAAACTTTACGCTGCACCGGCGGCCGCGCCCCGACAAATTCCCGTTTGATTCGATGAGGCCATTAAACCCCCTTATCTTTAATCCGTCTATTTGACGGCATACCGACCTCAAAACCGATCCGGTAAGCCGCGCATCAGCAAATACGATCAACGTAATTTCCTCCGCGTAATGGCGTTGGAGGCAGGATTGTAATTGAATTCAATCGATCAAAGCCCGGGGACCATCGGTTCCGAGCCGTTATACAATTTACCCGTATTCGATCCCTCCCGCCGGTTCGAGTGCCCAAGCGTTCCAACATGGTAAACACCCCTACTCTCCGCACCCTGACGGGCCTGGCCCCCTACGAAGGGGAATGGACGGCCACCCGGGCCGCCCACCTCCTGCGCCGGACCGGCTACGGCCTGCTGCCCGAAGAAGTGGAACGAATATCCGGTATGGACCTTGAATCCGCCGTCGATCTCCTGTTGGAAGACCGGCCCCCGCCTCCCGGCCCGATCAACTACAACTTCACCCGGGACCCCAACGTCGCCATCGGTGAACCATGGGACGGGCAGCCGCTGGTTGCCGGCATAAACGTAAACGGGTACCGCAACCAGTCGCTTCGCGCCTGGGTATACCAAAACATCCGCAACGAGCGCCTGTCAATACGGGAGCGGATGACGGAGTTCTTACTCAACCACTTCGCCATCGCCGGTGGTGGTCACGGGCAGATTCGCTACGACTACCAAAAGCTGCTGCGAGAATTCGCCCTAGGCAACTTCAAGGAGTTGATCAAGCGGGTGACCGTCAACTCCGCCATGATGATCTTCCTCAACAATAATCAGAATTTTGCCGCTTCCCCTAACGAAAATTACGCCCGGGAACTGCTCGAACTTTTCACCGTGGGCAAAGGCCCGCAGATCGGCTCCGGCGATTATACCAACTATACCGAGGAGGACGTCCGCGCCCTGGCCCGCGCCCTCACCGGCTGGCGCACACGTAATTATTACAATACCAACCCGAATATTCGCGGCGAAGTGTACTTCGATGCCAGCCGCCACGATATCTCCGATAAGCAACTGAGTTACCACTTCAACAACGACGTGATCGCTGACGGCGGGGCCGAAGAGTATAAGGCGGTGGTCGACCGCATCTTCCAGCAGCCGGCCGTAGCCCTCTACCTCTGCCGGAAGCTTTACCGGCACTTCGTCTACTACAAGATCGACGAGACCGAGGAAAATCAGGTCATCAACGAAATGGCCCGCATCTTCGTAGAAAACGACTTCGAGATCCGCCCGGTACTACGCGCGCTCTTCCTGAGCGAGCACTTCTTCGATACCGACAACCAGGGCCCGATGATCAAAAACCCGCTGCAACTCGTAGGTGGTTTGATGCGGACCTTCAACCACGACCACGACATCGGCACCTTCCCCTTCGACCAGGTCCGCCGCTTATACATCTATTACTATTACCGCGCGGCCGTGATGGATATGGACTATTTCAACCCGCCCTCCGTCGCCGGCTGGGAAGCCTACTACCAAACGCCGGCTTTTTCCCGGATCTGGATCAACAGCAGCACCCTGCAGGAGCGTACCCGCTTTACCCGTACCATGACGTCGGCTAACGGCGTCAACGTCGGGGAAGGCGTACGGGCCAGGTATGATTACCTGGGCTGGATCAAGCAAATCCCCGGCGCTACCGACCCCAACGACCTGATCAGCGGCCTTACCTTTTACCTGCTGCCCCGGCCGCTCACCGACGGTCAGCTGGCCAACCTGAAGGAGGTCCTCATTCCCGGTTTGCCCGACTTTGAATGGACCGTGGAATACGCCGCTCACCTGGCCGACCCCGACGAGGGCGATATTGCCGCAAGCGTGGAAGCCAAGCTCCGTGCGCTCTTCCTGGCCATCTTCAGTCTGGCCGAATTTCAACTCGTTTAACGCAACCCTCCTCATTAGCGTAAAAGCTCTAAAATTCATCAATATGAATCGCCGTAATTTTCTTCGCGCGGGTGGTGCTTTAAGCCTCCCCTTTGTTGCCGGCAATACCCTCAGTGCCGGGCTGGCGCGGAGTCTGCGCGCGCTCGTCGACCCGGACTCCGACCGCGTACTGGTGCTGGTACAGCTCAACGGGGGCAACGACGGGCTGAGCAACCTCGTTCCCCTCGATCGGTTTGACCGCCTGATGGCGGTCCGCGGCAACCTGATGGTACCTCAGAACCAACTGTTGAACATCGATAACGACTTGGCCTTTCACCCCGCCGCCGTCGGCATGCAACACTTGTACCAGGACGGCAAAATGGCGATCGTGCAGGGCGTCGCCTACCCGAATCAGAACCGCTCGCACTTTCGCTCCAAAGACATCTGGACTTCAGCTTCCGCCGCCGATGAGTTGATCACCAGCGGCTGGCTGGGACGCAACTACGAGACCGATCATCCCGGTTTTCCCACCGACTACCCCAACGAAGACCGGCCGCATCCCTTCGCCATCGCCATGGGCAATCAGGTGAGCCAGACCTGCCAGGGCATCGGGGCCAATTACAGCATGGCCATCACCGACCCCTTCAA
>ENA-ORXT01003900-ORXT01003900.1-marine-metagenome-genome-assembly--contig:-NODE-3900-length-15902-cov-42.762148_pt1 | contig 15902 bp, 13 predicted proteins | sample MGYA00237868_ERZ511482 | MGnify/ENA metagenome assembly ERZ511482 | reverse complement strand
ACCGCCGAGGCGTTCACGTTCAAGCGGCCGTTCCCGGTCCCCGGGACGACGGCCCCGGACAGGGGAGCGGACGAGGGCTTCGCGGACCTTTGTCCGGCAGGCTGACCGGAGCCGACGTCCTCCCGCAGACCGGTCCGTGTTGCGCGCGACATCGGTCGGCGTTCATCCCAGGCGATGTCCCGCCGCAGGCAGGCCAGATCATGCGAACCTGACCTTGCCCTCGGCACGAGGAATCTCGCTCGATTTTCACCATGGAAACGAATCCCGATCACCGTCTCTGGCCGGGCAAGGCCCGGCCACTGCCGGACAGCGCCGCGTCGTGGCATCCGGCCACCTTCCACTGCCTGGACGTGGCCGCTTGCGCCGAAGCGTTGCTGGAGGCCTCCCCCGCCTGGAAGCGCAGGCTCGCTCGTGCCGCCGGCGTGTCGCCCGAAGTGCTTCGCACGGTGTTCGTGCAGCTGATTGCACTGCACGACATCGGCAAGCTCAGCGAGAAGTTCTGCACGGATATCGGAGGATCCCTGCCTCTCGATCCGGGCAGCAACGTCCCGTCGTCACTCAGGCACTGGGAGATATCCGCCGAGCTGTTGATCAGGGAGCTGGACGGCGAGGTAGCCGAGCTTGTCGGGATGCCGGACCGCCGCGCTCGAAAGGCCCTCTACGCGGCCGTGGCCGGTCACCACGGTCGTCCGCCCGCCACCCCCGCGTCATTCGACGACACGCTCGGCGTTCCGGCCTGCAAGGCATTCCTGCGTGAGCTTGCCGACCTGGATGGATTGCGGCCGGTGCGGGCCGACATCGACCGACCGACCGCTCAACGGCTGTCCTGGTCACTGGCGGGACTGGCGGTTGCCTCCGACTGGATCGGCTCCGATCAGCATCGCTTTCCGTACACGTCGCCGAAGGAAAGCATGGCGGAGTACTGGGCGATCACGCGAGAAAGGGCTCGAACGGCCGTGGAAGCGGCCGGCATGCGCGGCGCCGAAAAGTCTTCGCTGAGCGGCGTGACCGCCCTGTTCGACATCGAGACTCCTCGACCCATGCAGAGCGCGGTCGAGGACGTGACCATTCCGGAGCAGCCGACGCTTTTCGTTCTCGAGGACATCACCGGCTCGGGCAAGACCGAAGCGGCGATCGCCCTGGTACAGCGTTTGATGGCCAAAGGTCTTGCCGAAGGCGTGTACATCGCGCTGCCGACGATGGCGACGGCGAACGCGATGTACGCTCGGCTTGGCTCGTTCTACCGGAGACTCTTCACGCCACGGAGTGATCCGTCGATCGCGCTCGCTCATGGCAAGCGTCTGCAGAACGATGGGTACCTGAACGCGCTCGCGCTCGGCGAGACAGTGGGTGCCGTCGCTCCGAGCGCCGGGGACGACGCTGCAGAACGTCTGGACGAGCGCTCTGTCGGAGCGGTCTGCGGCGCCTGGATCGCCGACGACCGTCGCAAGGCGTTTCTCGCCGAAGTCGGGGTCGGCACGATCGACCAGGCCTTTCTCGCCGTGCTGCCGGTCAAGTTCTCGACACTACGACTGTTCGGGCTGTCGCGGCGCGTCCTGGTCGTCGACGAGGCGCACGCCTGCGACCCCTACATGCAGAAGGTGCTCGAGCGCTCGCTGGAGATGCAGGCGGCAATGCGTGGCTCCGCGATCGTCATGACGGCGACGCTGACGAGAGCGAGTCGGCAGGCGCTGGTCGACGCCTTCAGACGTGGCCTCGGCGCGAAGAATGACGTCAACCTGCCGGACCACTATCCATCGCTCACGGTTGCCACCGACAACACGGGATCCTGCGATCGCCACAAGGTCGGGACGGTAGCGTCGCTGCGCCGAATCGTTCCGGTTCGCCGGCTGTCGACGACAAGCGAGGCCGTCGAGCTTCTCTGTCGGAGCGCCGCGGCGGGCGCCTGCGGCGTCTGGATACGCAATACCGTGGACTCGGCGATCGACGCTGCGGCGACGTTACGCGCGGCAGGAGTCGACGTGGAGCTGTTCCACGCCCGTTTCGCCATGCACGATCGGCTGTGTATCGAGCGGCGAGTGGTCGAACGCTTCGGCAAGTCGGGGTCGGAGGGACAGCGTAGGGGTCGCATCCTCGTCGCAACTCAGGTGGTCGAGCAGTCGCTCGATCTCGACTTCGATGTGATGGTCTCGGACATCGCGCCGATCGATTCTCTGATCCAGCGACTGGGTCGGCTGTGGCGTCACGTGTTCCTGGATTCAGCACGAGACAGGCACGGTGCCGAGCAGGTACTGCACGTGCTGTCTCCCGACCCGGACGACGCGGACATGACCGCCTGGTCGAGTGGAGAGGTTGCCGGCAGTGTCGCGATCTACGGAGCGCCGCTTCTGTGGCGCACGGCGCGCGTACTGGCCGACACACCGGAGATCGCCTCGCCCGACAACCTTCGCGATCTTCTCGAACGCGTCGCCGGAGAAGCGGCGATGCCGATTCCCGAAGGCCTCGAGGCGCAGGAGCGAAAGCTCGAGGGAGAGAGCTTCGCCGAACGCGCCCTCGCCCGCGACAACCTCGTCTCGGTAGCCGGAGGCTATGCCGCCGCCAAGGGCCTCACGGACAGCGAGCGCTATCCGACCCGCTCCGGAGCGGCGTCCGTTCGGTTGGTTCTCGCCCGTCGCGAATTCGACGGTCTTCGCTTCTGGGCACCGGGCGACGATTCGGGAGACGCCTCGGAGGTGGGTATCTCGGCCTACAGGCACGAGAAGCTGGGCACTCCCGCGCCGGACGATGCGCGTCGGATATCGCGGCTTCAGGAAGGCTGGCCCGAGTGGAAACGCACCGCTTGCCCGGTGCTGATCGTCGAGCCGGACGGCAAGATCGGAGAGAACGCCCGCTACGACGCCGAACTCGGGCTCACCTTCAAGACATAGAGCGACGACGGTTGCGGGATCGTGGCGAGATCCGTCGGCAACCTGAACGACTCGCGTAAACGCTCCGGCCCTGTCCGCCGCCTCCGCCGGACGTGCGCTACAGGAAAGTGTGCTTGCTGCGCGCCTCGTAGAACGCGCGAAGCACGGCGCTCATGCGGGCTTCGTGTCCGGGGCCGAGCGAACGAAACCAGGCCACCACCTCTTCGTCCACCTCGAGTGCCAGCCGCGACTTGCTATCCGCCGGCCTCCTGACTTGAGCGTTCGACCAGATCGAGTCGTCCAGCTCGGGAACATCAGTGAGATCGATGTCTTCTTCCGGCATCGTTAGCAGTTCTTCAGGGGTCATGGCCCTGTCGAAACGCCTCGTCATGTCTGCTTCGCTCCCGACCATTTGCTCTGCGTGCGGAAATCAGCCGAGTCGCCTCGTCACGCGCCGTGTGCACGACGACCAGCAGCACGCTGTCGACCAAGACCCAACGATACCTCGCGAACCTCCCCGTAGTCCTTGCGATCGTCGATACCGGTGACCACCGGCCCATCGAAGATACGCCGAGCCAGAGCGAAGTCGACCCCGTGCCGCCGAATGTTTCGTCGGTCCTTCTCCTCGTCCCACTCGAACATCCGATACCATCGCACGCAAGCGTCCGGCAGGCGTTTCCCCGACTGGCGGGGATGAACCGTCAACGAGCGTCGCTCTGATCGACGGATCGAGACGTTCCCCGCGGAGGCGGGGATACCTAATCTGCTCGACGCCGGCCGGGTGAGAGGTTTTGCTCACGAAAGGTTGCAAGTCAACTAGCGTCGCGCTAACTTTCAGCTCGAGCCCCTTACGCCCATGCCGATTCACCATGACGGAAGCGCTGAACCTGATAAGGCATCGCTGGATCCCGGTCAGACGCCGCTCGGGCGCGATCTCGACGATTCGCCCGGGTGAGCTGCTCGACGCCGAGGACCCGCCGGTCACGCTTCTCTGGCCGAGACCGGACCTCAACCTCGGCTGCCTCGCCTTCCTGACAGGCCTGACACACGCCGGCATGCCGCCGGAAGACATCGACGAGTGGGAGGGCAAACGGGACGGCGTCGACGCAAACCGGTTCGATTGCGCGCTGGAACCGCTGACCCCTTGGTTCGATCTCGACGGCGACGGTGCGAGGTTCATGCAGGAATTCGGCGCGCTCGAAGGCGATGTCGGGTCGATCGAAGGCTTGTTGATCGATTCCTCAGGCGGCAAGACCGTCAAGGACAACGCCGACCTGACGGTCCGCCGCGGGCGCTACTCACGCGTGTCCCGGGCGGCGGCGGCAATGATGCTCTACACCTTCCAGTCGTTCGCACCGGCCGGTGGGCGCGGCAACCGGACGTCCATGTGCGGGGGCGGACCGCTGTACACCTTCGTCGAGCCGTCGATATCGCCGACGTTGTGGGAGCTCGTCTGGGCGAACGTGCCCTACGGCCGACCGTTGCAGGACGAGGCGGACGTGCATGCCGCCCTGCCGTGGACACGCGGGACGCGCACATCGGAAGATGGCGTGGAGACCCCCGAGCCCGAGTTGGGCAATGACTCCTTCAGGCACTGGGGCGTCTGGTGGGGGATGCCCCGGCGCATCCGCCTGTCGTTTTCGGAGGCTGGCGGTCGCTGCGATCTTATCGGCGACGACGACGAGCGGACCGTCGAGGGGATGGTGCAGCGTCCCTACGGCATCAACTACGGCCTCTGGCAGCACCCCGCGTCCCCCTACTACCGTCAGAAGGAGGGGGGACTCCTGCTGCCGGTGCACCCGAAGCCCGGCCGGTTCGGTTACCGCCACTACAGAGGCATCGTCCTTCAGGAACCCGATTCCGATCTGCGTCGACGTGCGGCCACCGTCAGGACATTCGTCGACGACGAGCGTGGGGATGATCGCGGGCTCGTCCGGCTGATCGTCGGCGGCTGGGCGATGGACAACATGAAGCCTCTCGACTTCGTGCTCAGCCGGGTTCCGGTTCCCGTTTCGGCCCTCGGTGAGCGGCACGGGGACACGGCGGCCCGCGCCGTCGCCGCGGCTGACGCGGTGGGGCGTGAGCTGACGGGGGCCATGAAGGATGTCTTCGGTGTCGACGAGAAAGGGACCGGTCCGGTCACCGCGGCTCGCGAAGCCTTCTTCGACGCCACTGAAGAGGACTTTCACCAATTCCTGCAGTCACTCTCGGCGGACACAGAACGTGAGAACGTTGCCCGCGCGTGGCTCGCAGCGATGCGACGCGTCTCGCTCGAGCGGTTCGACGCCGACGTGCGACCGCTGATACCGAGTCTCGCACCGGAGAAGGTGGAGAGCGTGCTCAAGGCTCGGAGGCGGCTGTCGAGCGCGACGTCCGGCCACTCGAAGCGCGGCAAGGAAGTGTTCGAGCGACTTGGGCTGCGGCCACCGGTCGCGAAGGCCAAGAAGAAGGCGGCGGCACGAATCACGTCGACATCAGAAGAGAACATCAGATGAGCGAGTCGAGACAACCCCGCGACCTGGCTCGCGCCTGGTGGTACCGATACGGCCCGAAAGGCAAGAATGCCGATACAGGTGCGTTCGCGCGTTTGCGACGGACAACGAACATCGTGGACGCGCTGATAGAACCCGTTACCGTGGAGCTCGTACGCGACCTCGCCCCATCGCGTCACCCGGAGGACGTTCGCCGTGCCGCGGAACTCGCGACACTGCTGGCGCACGTTCGCTCTGACGACAAGGCACCGGTCGCTTCGCGCCTTCGAGGACGAGGCGACGGGCAACCGCCGATGTCTCCCTTGCGCTTCCAGAAGCTCATGAAGGCTCGTCCGGGGGAGGAACGCCTGATCTTGTTCCGGCGAGCCGTCGGCCTGCTGGGTGGCCGGGCGAACCTTCGCGACCTTGCCGAAGCCTGGCTCTACTTCGATCACCCGTCCACCGGCCAAACCTTGCAAGTGAACTGGCTGCTTCGTTACGCCGGCGCAGCCCGAGACGAGACCGCCAACGTGATTCCGCCGCAACATCCCACTGAGGAGAACGATACCGCATGAGCCGCTTCATCCAGTTGCACGCGCTGACCGTCTATCCGCTCTCCAACCCCAACCGCGATGACACGGGCCGTCCGAAAAGCGCGACCTACGGTGGCGTGCCTCGATTGAGGTTGTCCAGTCAGGCACTCAAGCGGGCGATCCGGATGTCGAGCGTCTTCCAGTCAGAGCTCGACGGGCACCTCGGCGAGCGCACCCAGCGCATCGGCGATGTCGTCATGAAAGCGCTTGCCGAACAGGGCGTGGAGGATGAGGAAAGGCGTCTCGACATCGCGGAGACCGTCACCGGAGTCTTCGGGAAGATCGATGCGGCGCGAATGAAAGAGGACGGCGCGGTGCGCACCCGTCAGCTCGCGTTCATCTCCCCGGACGAACGTCGCCGGGCCATCGAACTGGCCGAGCAGGCGGCAGCCGGCGAGAAGATGCCTTCTCCGGCCGAGCTGAAGAAGGAGATTCTCAGAACGGCGGACGGAGCCGCCGACATCGCGATGTTCGGCCGAATGCTGGCGGACGATCCCGGCTACAACCGCGAAGCTGCCGTACAGCTCGCACACGCCTTCACGACGCACCGCGTGATCGTCGAGGACGACTTCTACACCGCCGTCGATGACCTGAAGGAGCCGGCAGAGGATACCGGCGCGGGCTTCATCGGCGAGACCGGGTTCGGCTCCGGCGTGTTCTACCTCTACGGTTGCATCGACCGGGATCTGCTGGAGAGAAATCTCGAGGGCGATGCAGCTCTCGCATCGCGTGCCATCGCCGCTTTCGTTTCTGCCTTCACCAGCGCCACGCCGTCGGGCAAGCGAACCACCTTCGCTCACCAGACGAGGGCAAGTTACCTACTCGCCGAGAAGGGTGAACAACAGCCGCGGAGTCTCGCGGCGGCGTTTCTGTCAGGCGTTCACGACGACGACCTGCTGATCGCGTCCATCGATGCGCTCGACAAGCTGCGCGACGCGCTCGATAACGCCTACGGCCCGTGTGCCGATGCACGGGTGACGCTGAATGTGTCGAAGGGCGAAAGCACGATCGCCGACGTCATCGCCTTTGCCGCCGAGGGCTGATCCGGTGGCTGACTTCCTCGTCTTCCGACTCGCGGCGGCCATGGCGGCGACCGGCGACATAGCTGCGCAGCCCCGGCGAGATTCCGAACGGTGGCCTGCACGCTCCGCCGTACTGGGCGTCGTCGGTGCCGCGCTCGGCCTGGAGCGAGGCGATCAAGAGGCCCAGAGCCGGTTGCAAAGCGACTACGACGTGGCGGTGCACGTCCGGGACGCCGGAACATCGTTGCGCGACTACCACACCGTCCAGACCGTTCCCGGCTCCGCCATCAAGAATCCGGATTCGAGGCCGCAAGCTCTCGCGGCGGGCCGGCGTCGTGGCGCGATCAACACGATACTGACCAACCGCGAGTACCGGGAGGGCATGTACGTCGAGGTTGCGCTCCGTCCAGGCGAAAACCCGCACTGGAATATCGAGGCCTTGGTGCTCGCCATGACGAGACCTTGCTTCACTCTCTACTTCGGGCGGAAGTCATGTCCGCTCACGTCGCCCGTGCACCCCGTCCGCATCTCGGCCGATGACGTTGTCGATGCGTTCTCGCTCTACGGCGCACTTGAAGCGCACGCGGCCTCACCGGAACGTCATCTGAACGAAGGGTTCATCGTCGCCGATCGCGCCCTCGCGCTCGGGCACATGGAAACGGCTCGGGTCGAGCGTCGTTGGGATCTCGCGTTGAATAGCGAGAAGTGGCATTTCGCCGAACGCGAGGCATACGTCTTCGCGGCACGTTCGGAATCGGACCGATGACGCCCCGGTTCCTCTCCCAGGCGCGGCTCGATCGCACCGCACCCGTTGCGGCGCTCACCGGTGTTCTCGATCCCTTCGACGAAGAGCGCGCGATCGACGTTCATCACCGGCTCGTCTGGACGCTGTTTGCCGACAGGGAGGATCGCGAGCGCGATTTTCTCTGGCGGGTCGACGATGGTCAGTTCCTGATCTTGTCGGAGCGACAACCCGAGGACAGACACGGCCTGTTCGAGTTGCGCACGAAGCTCTTCGAACCCGTGCTCTCCACCGGGGACACGCTGACGTTCCGGCTTCGTGTCAACGCGGTGGTGACGCGCACGTCCGTGGAGAAAGGGCGTAGGCAACAGCGACGTCACGACATCGTCATGGATCGCCTGCTTCGCGAGCTCGGCCCGAACCCTACAGAGGACGGCAGAGCTAAGAGTCGCGACGTGGTCGCAGCGAAGGCTGCGGAGGACTGGCTGCGTACGCAGGGACAGAGGAGCGGATTCGAACTGCTCCGGCTCGACGGAAGCGACTACCGAACGGTCCGCCTCCCCCGCCGCGGAAAGGCGGACGCGTCTTTCGGGCTCCTCGATCTCGATGGGCGTTTGCGAGTGACCGAACCCTCCACTCTGCTGAAAGCGATCGGCCGAGGGTTCGGCAAAGGGAAGGCCTTCGGGTGCGGACTGATGCTCGTCAGACGAGCCTGATCGCGATGGCCGAGTTCATGCCGCTCAAGCCTTTGCCGATCAAGGACAGGAATTCGATGATGTTCGTCGGCACCGGCCGCATCGACGTCAAGGACGGTGCGTTCGTTCTGATCCAGAAGGACGAAGTACGCACGCACATTCCGGTCGGCTCCATCGTCTGTCTGCTGCTCGAGCCGGGAACCCGAATCAGTCACGCGGCCGTCAAGCTAGCCGCGCAAGTGGGAACGCTACTGATCTGGGTTGGCGAGGCCGGAGTTCGTCTGTACTCCTCAGGACAACCCGGTGGAGCACGATCGGACAAGCTTCTCTACCAGGCGCAGCTGGCTCTCGATGAGCAGCTTCGCCTGAAGATCGTCCGCAAGATGTTCGAGCTTCGCTTCGGCGAGCCCGCCCCGGAGCGGCGCAGTGTCGATCAGCTTCGGGGAATCGAAGGGGCGCGAGTGCGGAAGAGCTATCAACTTCTCGCTGCCAGATTCGGCGTGGTCTGGAAAGGCCGGAACTACGACGTCAGCGACTGGAATCGCGGCGACGTGGCCAATCGCTGCCTGAGTGCCGCGACGTCCTGTCTGTACGGCGTCACGGAGGCGGCGGTGCTGGCTGCCGGCTACGCACCGGCGATCGGCTTCCTGCATACCGGCAAGCCGCTGTCGTTCGTCTACGATATCGCCGATCTGATCAAGTTCGAAACGGTCGTGCCGGTCGCGTTCGAGATCGCCGGACAGACGCCGAGGAACCCCGACGTTCTCGTTCGACAGAAATGCCGAGATGTCTTCCGATCGCAGCACACGCTCTCGAAGCTGATCCCGCTGATCGAGGAAGTATTGGCGGCCGGAGAAACGAAGCCGCCGGAGCCCGCGCCGGAATCCCAGCCACCCGCCATTCCAGAACCCGATTCGATCGGCGACGACGGCCATCGCAGCGGCTGATGGCGATGCTCGTCGTCGTGACGGAGGCCGTGCCGCCTAGGCTCCGAGGGCGCCTGGCCGTCTGGCTGCTCGAAGTGAGAGCGGGCGTCTATGTGGGGGACACGTCGAAGCGCGTCCGCGAGATGATCTGGGAGCAGGTGCTGGGGCTGATCGAAGACGGCAACGTGGTCATGAGCTGGCAGACGAACACCGAGAACGGCTTCGACTTCGCGACCTGCGGTCGCAACCGCCGCGAGCCGATCGACATGGACGGATTGCGCCTGGTCCGCTTCCACCCGGAAGAGCCGTCGACCCCGACTGAAACGCACGATGAGAATCGGTAGAATTCGAGCGACCGAATTTTCTCTGTTTTTTCAGTAGCCTAGTTTTAGACCGTTCCCCGCGTCCGCGGGGATGAACCGTCCGCTGAGTAGACGTCGCGCGCCACCGTGCACCGTTCCCCGCGTCCGCGGGGATGAACCGGCCCACCCGATCACGGCAGCGATCACGCGTGCCCGTTCCCCGCGTCCGCGGGGATGAACCGATGTCCGCGCTCTCCTCGCGGCGTCTCGAGGGCCGTTCCCCGCGTCCGCGGGGATGAACCGTAGGCGATGGTCATCGGGGCGAATCCTCGGCGCCGTTCCCCGCGTCCGCGGGGATGAACCGCACAGCCGCTCGAAGCGATCGAGCCGCATCACCCGTTCCCCGCGTCCGCGGGGATGAACCGAACCGCGTTGTGCTGCCCGACGACTTCGCCGGCCGTTCCCCGCGTCCGCGGGGATGAACCGAGATGGCCGAGGCGCAGCACGTCATCACGAAGCCGTTCCCCGCGTCCGCGGGGATGAACCGATCATCGTCGGCGCGCTGCCGAGTGCTGACTTCCGTTCCCCGCGTCCGCGGGGATGAACCGTCAGCGGGCCCCGAGAAGTCGCTCGACTCGTTCCGTTCCCCGCGTCCGCGGGGATGAACCGCCTTCAACGACGCGGTGAAGGCGGCGGGGCTCCCGTTCCCCGCGTCCGCGGGGATGAACCGTAGCCCTCATTGCCGCCCGACAGCAGTCGGATCCGTTCCCCGCGTCCGCGGGGATGAACCGGGTCGGGCCGCCCCAGTCCAGATCGTCCGCGCCCGTTCCCCGCGTCCGCGGGGATGAACCGCCGTCGTATCCCTTCACGTCCAGCGTCGGAGCCCGTTCCCCGCGTCCGCGGGGATGAACCGACGACGCTGATGAGCGCGCTTGCCCGCGAGATCCGTTCCCCGCGTCCGCGGGGATGAACCGGACGCGGAGATGCGCGAGGCCCTGGCGGACGCCCGTTCCCCGCGTCCGCGGGGATGAACCGTCATTCGTCGCGGTGGACGAATCGATCACGATCCGTTCCCCGCGTCCGCGGGGATGAACCGAGCGACCTCGTCGTCCGAACGCCCTACGCTCACCGTTCCCCGCGTCCGCGGGGATGAACCGGATGAGTGCCTGTCGCTCCCGGAGAAGGGGCGCCGTTCCCCGCGTCCGCGGGGATGAACCGCTGAGCGAGGCGCGCGCAGCATGAGCAGCGAACCGTTCCCCGCGTCCGCGGGGATGAACCGGACATCCACAAGCGCGAGGCGGGGTTCCTCCCCCGTTCCCCGCGTCCGCGGGGATGAACCAAGCCCGAGAACAATCGCGGTGACGGGTGTGACCCGTTCCCCGCGTCCGCGGGGATGAACCGTGCGGTCCGGGCTTGTGGCCGAGAGCGATCAGCCGTTCCCCGCGTCCGCGGGGATGAACCGCGTCAGATCGCCCCAATACAGATCGTCCGCGCCCGTTCCCCGCGTCCGCGGGGATGAACCGCGCGACATCTGGGTGCGCCCGATGCCGGACGGCCGTTCCCCGCGTCCGCGGGGATGAACCGTTGGTGCTCAAAAGAGCCACCATGCGAGCAGCCCGTTCCCCGCGTCCGCGGGGATGAACCGCTTATCCGACACCATTTACGGCAAGGGCCGATCCGTTCCCCGCGTCCGCGGGGATGAACCGGAGCCGAGAACGAGCGCGAGCGGAAGCGGCTTCCGTTCCCCGCGTCCGCGGGGATGAACCGCAGTGGATCGACGCAACGCACTCATCCCGCCGCCGTTCCCCGCGTCCGCGGGGATGAACCGTTCGATCCGGCGAGCGGTCGCGAGCGGCGCACCCGTTCCCCGCGTCCGCGGGGATGAACCGGTCCAGCGCGATCGTAGCGTGTGCACCGCCCTCCGTTCCCCGCGTCCGCGGGGATGAACCGGTGACGCCGCTCTCGTCAATAAGCCAGCCGCAACGTTCCCCGCGTCCGCGGGGATGAACCGACGGACAGGAACGCCTCGTCGCGCCGAATCAGCCGTTCCCCGCGTCCGCGGGGATGAACCGTAGAGCACGCCCGCCGCACCGCCGACGCCACCGCCGTTCCCCGCGTCCGCGGGGATGAACCGCTGCCGACCATCACGCGATGCGAGGGCGACCGTTCCCCGCGTCCGCGGGGATGAACCGACGACTGGCGGCTGGGAGCCGCTTCGAACTACCCGTTCCCCGCGTCCGCGGGGATGAACCGTCGAACGGGCGCTCGCCGGTCGTGCTCTGCGCCCGTTCCCCGCGTCCGCGGGGATGAACCGCTAACTCCCTAGAGTCTGTGTGAGGTACGTAACCGTTCCCCGCGTCCGCGGGGATGAACCGGTGGTCAGCAACGACTACAACCCGAACCGAGTCCGTTCCCCGCGTCCGCGGGGATGAACCGATCCTTGTCCTCGACCGATTTATCAACAACGTCCGTTCCCCGCGTCCGCGGGGATGAACCGGCGTCTCAGGTCCGCCCCACTCGAATGTTTGCCCGTTCCCCGCGTCCGCGGGGATGAACCGGGGCCCATCAAGCGCCGGCCCTTGCGGACGTACCGTTCCCCGCGTCCGCGGGGATGAACCGCTCCTTGCCCCATGATCCTTGCCAGTCGGCGCCCGTTCCCCGCGTCCGCGGGGATGAACCGAGTAGCCATCAGCAAAACTCCCGGTCGAGTGTCCGTTCCCCGCGTCCGCGGGGATGAACCGCGTGACTATCGACGCCGCCGCGTTCAGTCAGACCGTTCCCCGCGTCCGCGGGGATGAACCGGCAACCGCTATGCGGTGAAGGGCGACACCACGCCGTTCCCCGCGTCCGCGGGGATGAACCGTTGGCAACAGGGTGCGCGCGATTGCCGACAGACCGTTCCCCGCGTCCGCGGGGATGAACCGCCAGCCGAAGCTGCCTGACCACCCCTCGCCCACCGTTCCCCGCGTCCGCGGGGATGAACCGCCCGCACGCGACGACGCGGCAGCGGTATGCGCCCGTTCCCCGCGTCCGCGGGGATGAACCGTACCGCTCCACGATCGGTACGTGCGGCACTGCCCGTTCCCCGCGTCCGCGGGGATGAACCGGTCGTTGCACTTTCGCCATCGCTTGTCGGCCACCGTTCCCCGCGTCCGCGGGGATGAACCGACCACGCGCCTTTATGGGCATGGCATTGCCGCCCGTTCCCCGCGTCCGCGGGGATGAACCGTCCAATGCGCTGGCAACGCCCGGGGAACTGGGCCGTTCCCCGCGTCCGCGGGGATGAACCGCCTGAGTAGTCCGCGGCGAACAGGACGTAGCCCCGTTCCCCGCGTCCGCGGGGATGAACCGTACCGCAGCACCATCGCCGAGTCTGACACGGCCCGTTCCCCGCGTCCGCGGGGATGAACCGGCGCAGCGGAACCCGAACCGGGACCGGGCCAACCGTTCCCCGCGTCCGCGGGGATGAACCGAGGGCACCAGCGGGAAATCGTACCTATCCCCGCCGTTCCCCGCGTCCGCGGGGATGAACCGGTACAGGCCGCCGACGTGGCTGACGATACGGTCCGTTCCCCGCGTCCGCGGGGATGAACCGGCCTCGTCATCCTCCATGGCCTCGACCTCGAACCGTTCCCCGCGTCCGCGGGGATGAACCGCAGGGATCTGGCTTCGCTTTCGTGATAGTCGACCGTTCCCCGCGTCCGCGGGGATGAACCGCCCGGCGAGGGTCTTCCGCTGCGACTCGAGCCCCGTTCCCCGCGTCCGCGGGGATGAACCGAACGCCGACTACAGCGAGGAGGACGCCGTTTCCCGTTCCCCGCGTCCGCGGGGATGAACCGGAGATCGACATCATGACCGCAGCAGCCACCACCCGTTCCCCGCGTCCGCGGGGATGAACCGCGGCAATCGAGCGGCTGATCGGGGAAGGTGTACCGTTCCCCGCGTCCGCGGGGATGAACCGGTGAGGCCGAAGAAGCCGTTGAGGGCGATGGCCCGTTCCCCGCGTCCGCGGGGATGAACCGCGATCAACGCGGCGCTCTTGCGTGCGAGTCGCCCGTTCCCCGCGTCCGCGGGGATGAACCGAATGTCCCGCAACGCCATCCCACGCCGCGCCGCCGTTCCCCGCGTCCGCGGGGATGAACCGTGGTTTGCCTGATCCATCAAGAGAGCACGAGACCGTTCCCCGCGTCCGCGGGGATGAACCGCGAGAGGCGTAGTCGGGATTGCCCGCCACGTTCCGTTCCCCGCGTCCGCGGGGATGAACCGAGCGTGTGGGGGCTGGAGGTCATGGCGAGAGTCCGTTCCCCGCGTCCGCGGGGATGAACCGGGCGTGCTCGACTGCGAGGTGTCCGGCGCGTTCCGTTCCCCGCGTCCGCGGGGATGAACCGGCGAACAGGTTGACCATGACCAGGCTGCCGCACCGTTCCCCGCGTCCGCGGGGATGAACCGCTTACAGGTGCGCTCGGGGCGGGTGCCGAGCTCCGTTCCCCGCGTCCGCGGGGATGAACCGTTGAGTTGAACCTTGGCGACCAGACTGGTTTGCCGTTCCCCGCGTCCGCGGGGATGAACCGCGTTTGCCGACGAGGGTGTAGTCAGTCCGCGTCCGTTCCCCGCGTCCGCGGGGATGAACCGCTCGTGATGGAGGCGCTTCGGATCGAGGCGGCCCGTTCCCCGCGTCCGCGGGGATGAACCGTCGGTACCGATCGACGTCGCCGGCGCCGCTCACCGTTCCCCGCGTCCGCGGGGATGAACCGGCCTAGCGCCTGAGCCGCATTTCTCACGAAAACCGTTCCCCGCGTCCGCGGGGATGAACCGGAGAGACGACCGATGACGACTGAGCGAGCACGCCGTTCCCCGCGTCCGCGGGGATGAACCGGGCAAGGCGTCGGTCGTGATCCGGCGGACCGCCCGTTCCCCGCGTCCGCGGGGATGAACCGACGGTCGCGCGCATCAGCCGGGTCGGTGCTGACCGTTCCCCGCGTCCGCGGGGATGAACCGCCGATGAACGCGGCGACCCGTTTCGCGCCCGTCCGTTCCCCGCGTCCGTGGGGATGAACCGAATCCCTGACCGCCCTGCGGCTCGGCGTCGAGCCGTTCCCCGCGTCCGCGGGGATGAACCGCCGACCACGTACTCTTGATAGTTCCTCGCCGACCGTTCCCCGCGTCCGCGGGGATGAACCGCTCCCGGTTTCGTTGCAGATACGCAGGTTCTCCCGTTCCCCGCGTCCGCGGGGATGAACCGGCGCTGGGCCTGCTGGACAGGCTGGGCGACGGCCGTTCCCCGCGTCCGCGGGGATGAACCGGGAATCGTCGAGGCGTCCGACGGGCGGGTGACCCGTTCCCCGCGTCCGCGGGGATGAACCGTCCATGCCCTTGCCGGGGCGGGCGTTCAGCCACCGTTCCCCGCGTCCGCGGGGATGAACCGTCCCGAGCCGCTAGACAACTGATCGGCCCCTTCCGTTCCCCGCGTCCGCGGGGATGAACCGACCCTGCTTGCCGCCGAAAAAGTGTGCGACATCCGTTCCCCGCGTCCGCGGGGATGAACCGTGCGTGCTGCTCGTCCGTCGTGTCCTTGCCCGCCGTTCCCCGCGTCCGCGGGGATGAACCGGCGTCCGCCGCCAGTTGCCATTCGCAACCTCGCCGTTCCCCGCGTCCGCGGGGATGAACCAGGCCTCCAGACACGCTGGACGACACTCACCGACCGTTCCCCGCGTCCGCGGGGATGAACCGCGCACCCGCACGAACGCATGAGCGCTCGAGAACCGTTCCCCGCGTCCGCGGGGATGAACCGGGCAACAACCTCCCGAGCGTGCCGCCGACGATCCGTTCCCCGCGTCCGCGGGTATGAACCGTCAGGCGGCGGACTGACCGGGATCGCGAGCGGCCGTTCCCCGCGTCCTTGGGGATGAACCGTCGGCGAGTATTGCGGCGAGCGCGGCGTTGATCCGTTCCCCGCGTCCGCGGGGATGAACCGCTGGTGGAACGGGTTCGGCGCGATCGGGGGCTCCGTTCCCCGCGTCCGCGGGGATGAACCGTCCGCTTCGTCAGTGCTGTACGAACGACCAAACCGTTACCCGCGTCCGACGGGATCCTCCTACGCCGTAGGCAGCGGCCGGAAAGCGCGGGTAAACGCCGCCGTCCGCAGAAGGGCTGATCAGGGTGGTTGGCTGACACTGGTCGCGTAGCGCCTGGTGCACGCCGCTCGATTCGTCACGACGTCACTCGAAGCGCGCGCCGTCTCAGGATCGATCCGGCCACCGCGAGCGCGGCGAGCAGGAAGAGCA